>WNFP01001076.1_pt1 | contig 41949 bp, 29 predicted proteins | sample 5400201 | NCBI WGS metagenome assembly WNFP01 (sample SAMN13153355, study PRJNA577476) | soil metagenome | isolation source: 115 cm saprolite under Madrone tree | place: USA:California | collected 2016-06-14 | reverse complement strand
GTGCCGGAAATCAAGAAACGGCTGCTCGATGCGGGGTGCAGAGCGCCGATCATCGGCGACTTTCACTATAACGGGCACGTGCTGCTGACGAAATATCCAGCATGCGCGAAGGCGCTGGACAAGTACCGCATCAATCCTGGCAACGTGGGCGCGGGACAGCGCCGCGACGAGCAGTTCTCCACCATCTGCAAGGTCGCGCGGGACAACGGCAAGCCCGTTCGCATCGGCGTGAATGGCGGCTCGCTCAATCAAGAGCTGGTCATGCGCAAGATGCAGGAGAACACGGACAAAAATCTCGGCAAAGAGTCCGAAGAAATCATCAACGATTGCATGGTGATTTCCGCGCTGGAATCGACGGAACTCGCGCTGGAATCCGGACTGCGGCACGACCAAATCATCATTTCGTGCAAGACTTCGCGGCCGCGCGATCTCATCACGGTGTACCGCGATTTGTCGGCGAAGACCGAACAACCTTTGCACTTGGGCCTGACCGAGGCAGGGATGGGCATGAAGGGACAAATCTGGTCGGCAGCGTCGCTCGGCATTCTGCTTTACGAAGGCATTGGCGATACGATCCGCATTTCGCTGACGCCGCGCCCGGGCGGTGACCGGCGCGAAGAAGTTTACGCTGCATGCGAATTGTTGCAGGCGCTCGGGCTGCGTTCGTTTGCGCCGAGCGTGACCGCTTGCCCCGGCTGTGGGCGCACTACCAGCACCACGTTCCAGGAATTAGCGGAGCGGATCCAGAGCTACATCCGGGACATGATGCCCGTTTGGAAAACGCAATACGAAGGCGTAGAATCGATGACCCTCGCCGTGATGGGTTGCATCGTCAATGGCCCGGGCGAATCCAAAGCTGCCAACATTGGCATCAGCCTGCCGGGCACTGGCGAAGCGCCGCGCTGCCCGGTGTACATTGACGGGCAAAGGGACGTCACGCTGGAAGGCACTTACGACGAGCTGGCGGTGGCGTTCCAGGCGCTGGTGGACAACTACATCGCCAAGAAATATCCGCGCAAGACGGTGGAACAAGTAGCGAGGTGAGAGCGAGGGTTCCGGCTAAGATTTAGTTCGGTCTCGTCGAGGTGCAAGTATTGGAATTGATCTTTGGCTTGGGGTCCCAGACCCAGCCACCTCCAGGGAGTTCATGACCGATATATTCCTCCTCCCATCCGCAAGCTTCCTTGTATTCTTTCCCGTCGAATTGAAAGAGCCGCGCCGGAGACCGAAAGGCGGAGTCGTGAGACCAAAGCACGAGGTCACGATATCCATCAGTTCTGTCCTTAAGAAAACCAAAATTGTTAACCATGTCAGCGTGCAAGATTATTTCGTATTTTCCTCTGTGCGAACGGTAGACCCAAAACTCGCAATTCCCTGTCGCGCCGCAAAAACAGGTGCTGCGTCCACGAACGGCGATTAGAGTTTCGTTGCCGTTCTGAACTCTGTAGGCATCCATTTTCGTGGTTTGGCCTGGAGTGGGGTCGGCGCAGTCGCCTGGGTCCGCCTCAAGCTCGTCCAGAATCGGCTGTGGAACCGGTATATGTGTGCCCTTTGTCTTAGGCCTGCGGGCCTCTTTCCACATGGGCACGCTTCTTGAAAGGGGAGACTGCGACGCGCCCAGCGCGGGAAATAGAAGTGAGGCTAGAGTGAATGAACAGGACAACAACTTGAGTCTGAACGAGTTGTGCATTTGTCCTCTCTTTCCAAGTCTACTTCACGAGGGCTCTGGGGTAGAACTCAAAAGTCGCTGTGCTAGAATTCATATTCAACCAGCAAGAGAATAGCAACGGAGGTTCCAGTGAAAATCAGCCGGGAAGACGTGTTGCGTGTGGCGGAGCTGGCCTACTTGGATTTGAACCAGGCCGAGCTGGAGACCTATCGCGCGCAAATTGACGAGATTCTGGAATACATCGGGAAGCTGAACGAGCTGGACACGGCCAACGTCGAACCGATGGCGCAAGTGTTGAGCGAGGACCAGACGGCCGACGCGACGCTACGCGAGGATTTGGTTGTGCCGTGCGCGGTGGCTGAGGACGTCCTAAAACACGCGCCCGATCCTGAGCCGCCGTATTTTCGCGTGCCTAAGGTCATCGAGCGATGACCACGACCTGGACAATTGACAGACTCAGAGAGGCTCTGGCGGCGAAGAAGATTTCGGCAGGGGAGCTGGCAGGCGAGTTTTATAAGCGAATTGAGGCGCGAAATCCGGAGCTGAATGCGTATCTGGCGTTGTCACCGGAGCGCGCTCGGAGGCAAACGGACAAGATTGATGCGCTGGTGGCTGCGGGAAAGCCCTTGCCGCCGCTGGCCGGCGTGCCCGTGGCGATCAAGGACGTGATCAGCACGCGCGGCATTAAAACGACTTGCGGGTCGAGGATTCTTGAAAATCATGTTCCGGCTTACGATGCCACCGCCGTCGAGCGGCTGGAAGCGGCCGGTGCGGTCATTCTCGGCAAAACCAACTGCGACGAATTTGCGATGGGCAGCTCGAACGAGAACTCCGCTTACGGACCGGTGAAGAACCCTGTGGCACCGGATCGCGTGCCAGGCGGTTCGAGCGGGGGTTCTGCGGCGGCCGTTGCGGCGGGGCTGGCGGTGGCGGCGCTGGGAACGGACACGGGGGGATCGATCCGCCAGCCTGGAGCGCTTTGCGGGATTCCCGCGATGATGGGCAGTTACGGACGCGTTTCCCGGTACGGGTTGATTGCCTTTGCGTCGTCGCTGGATCGCATTGGGCCGTTGGCTACCAATGTGGGAGATGTCGCGGCAATCCTGCAGGTCATCGCCGGGCGCGACCCTCACGACTCAACCTCAACAACTGCACCCGTACCGGACTATCGCGCAGAGCTAAAGAAACCTGTGAAGGGACTACGACTGGGCATCCCGAAAGAGTATTTCGGCGAGGGAATGGACGCGGGCGTCCGGCAGAAGATCGAGGCGGGCATCGCAATCTTCAGGAAGCTGGGATGCGAGCTGGTTGAAATCCGCATGCCGCACACGGATTACGCCATCGCGGCTTACTACATCATCGCGACGGCGGAAGCCAGTTCCAACCTGGCCAGGTATGACGGAGTGCGTTATGGCTTGCGCGTGGATGGCAATTCGCTGCTCTCGATGTATCGCAAGACACGAGGCGCCGGATTCGGCGCGGAAGTGAAGCGGCGGATTGTGCTTGGCACGTACGTCCTGTCGGCAGGTTATTACGACGCTTACTACCTAAAGGGGCAAAAAGTGCGATCCCTGATCGCCCAGGACTTCCGTGATGCGTTTACGAAAGTGGATGCCATTCTGACGCCAACGTCGCCGGTGCCGGCGTTCAAACTGGGCGAACGCACCGACGACCCCCTTCAAATGTATTTGGCTGATATATATACAGTTACAGGCTCACTCGCAGGCGTCCCGGGCATTTCAGTGCCCTGCGGCAAAGTCGGCGGAAAGCTGCCGGTCGGGTTGCAAATCTTTGGTTCGGCTTTTGGAGAAGCACGCGTCCTGCAACTGGCACACGCATTCGAGCAGGCCGGCGGAGCCAACGTCTGAGATTTTTGCGAGTTGATCGCGAGAACGTGCCAGCCCCGGTGAGGATTATCCAGAACTTGGCTCGCGCGCAGAGAGAATTGTTGCGCGCCGCCGATGCTGTGCCCCCGGACCTATGGAAGACGAGCCCCGGCGACGGCCGGTGGTCGGCTGGGGAACTAGTCGGCCACTTGATCATGGTCGAGCGGGCCATCATTAGCCGTGCTGATAAGTTGCTCGATAAGCCGCCCAAATCGCCGCCTTTTTTCAGGCGATTCCATGTTCCGATGGCTCTGGTCGAATCCCGCCTGATCCGTCGAAAGACGCCAATTCCTCTCGACCCTCAACTGGTGCGCGAAAAAGAGGAGATGCTAGCGGAGCTCCGGCAAGTACGTGAGCGAACCCTGGCATTTATTGAGGAAACGAAGGAACGTGATCTGAACAAATACCACATGCCCCACGCGTTTCTAGGAACGCTGAACACTTATCAGTGGTTCCAATTGATCGCCTCTCATGAGTTGCGCCATACAAAACAGATGCAAGAGATCGTTACCGGCCTACCGAAAACAGTAAGGAGATTGCAAAAGTAGAACATTTTTGCCTCTTGGTGTTCCTTTGCTTTCTCTTCGTACTAGACGTTTTCGGTGTGGGAAAATGTGGAAAAGCGCTGTTTTTGCCGAGCTTTAGAGAGAAAGTACTAGGCAGATCGTTTTTGGCCTTCAGAACGGAACGACTATTGCTCTGAAAAAATGCAGCGCCTAAGCTACACAAAGCATCAAAGAAAGTGTGGCCGATGTGCGGCGGAGTAGAGGAGCTAGGGCCATGGTTACCGTGAAGTCGAGCCAAAAGATCTTCACCGATTCGGAAGTGGCGAACTTGACCGGCATTTGCGTCGAGCACGTGCACAATTTCGCCAAGAGCCGCCACCTGGGCTTTATCGCGCGGGCAGCGGAAGCGGCAGGTATCAATGCGGACCAGTGGCTGTTCACGCTTTCGGACCTGATGGTTCTGGTGACACTCTTTCCGAAATGCTCGCACTGAAGCGCTAGATTCCATTTGAGATTTGGATGGCTCCCCGACGAGGTCGTGGAGCCATTCGTGTTTCTGGAGGGCCAAAGCGCAGGTTGCAGGTTAGAAAGGCACGGGGGTATGCTCGCCATAGAGGTAGGCCAGACCGCCTCACACGTATTGCGCACCATAGGGTAGGGCCGAATGACGGGATCGCCCAAGAACTACACTCCAATCTATTGCATCGCTCTTCTGACGTGGATGAGCGCGGCTGCCTACGGTCAGTCTCCGGGCAATACCCCTCCCCAGAAGGAGCAATCCGCCGCCCCGACGCAAAGCACCAACAAGGAGTCACAGACGGGAATGCCAGTGCTGCCGCGGGGAAAGAAGCTCGTTCTGAAGGACGGAACGTTTCAGTTGGTCCGGAGCTATCAGCGGAGCGGGGAACGGGTCCGCTATTACAGCGCTGAGCGAGGTGATTGGGAAGAGATCCCTGCCGCCATGGTGGATTGGGATGCGACTGCGAAGGCCGAGGCGGCAGAACAAAACGAGGAAGATGCACTCGCCCAGAAAATCCACACGCAGGAGCAAGCTCAGAGAATTGAAACAGTCATGGATGTGGATGCAAGCCTCCAAGTGGCGCCAGGGGTTTTCTTGCCGCCGGGAGAAGGAATGTTCGTGGTCGAAGGAAAATACGTAGCGCCCTTGGAGCAAGTAGGCTCAGAGGTCAAGACGGATAAGAAACAGTTTCTCAAGCAGGTGCTTTCACCCATCCCGATCGTGCCAAGCAAACGCAACGTAGAAATCCCAGGTCCAAAGGCCAAGACCCGGGTGACGAACGCCCAGGTGGAGTTTTACCTGCGCGAGGCGCCGCCCGATCCGGACCGTACCACGCCGATAGCAAAGAGCAGCCGGCCGGGGGAATCGGGACCAGAAGTGGAACTCGTGCGGGCAACGGTGAAAAGCAATAAGCGGCAGTTGGAATCGATCAGGAGCCTGTTCGGAGAGCAAATGGAGGAGAAGCGCGCTACGATTTCGATCCAACGCTGGGAAATTGCGCCGACTGTCTTTCGTTTCACGTTGAGCGAACCTCTCCCGCCGGGTGAATACGCGCTTGCCGAGATTTTGCCAGACGGCATGAACCTGTTCGTGTGGGACTTTGGAGTGGACCCCACCACGGGCGTGAAACCCACGACGCCTCCCAAAAAGAAAAACGATCACTGAATTTGCGGAAGGCAGCGAGAACTCAGAGGCGGGCGAATCCTGCTGCCCTGGGTGTAAAGCCGGAGAAAACGGAAAGAAAAAGAATCTTCGCTTATCTAAGTCTAACTGTGCCGTGTCTCGGCGGGAGCCGAGAGGACCTCCCGCAATATGTCGAGCACATCAGAGATGCGGAAGGGCTTTTGCAAGCAGAAAGGTTCACTGCGATTGGATGTTCCCTGGGCCGTTTCAATCAAATCCCCGGTCATGTAGATCAAAACGGGCTTTTGCGCCCCGGCAGCTTCTAGGAGGTGGCTGGAGGCGTCTCGCCCTTCCGTCACGAAGCCACCCGGAGAAAGATGCAAATCGCAGAGCAGCACGTCGTAGCTGGAGCGGCTGACCTGGACGAGCGCTTCTTCGATGGTAGCCGCACAATCTACCCGCAAGCCCTGGGCAGAGAGGCCTTCCTGGAGAAGCATGCGAAGGCTCTCTTCGTCATCGAGGACGAGAACGGCACGGCCCCTGAGAGAATCGGCTGCCGGCCGGACACCTTCCGATAATGGGAGACTGGCATGCGAAGGACCGCGAAGCGTCTCTGGCTGCTGAGTGGGTGCGACTGGCAGATAGATCGTGAAGGCGGAACCGCCAGCGGGAAGTGTTTCCGCCTCAATGTTTCCGCCGTGCTCACGAATGATGGACATGCAGATGCTGAGGCCGAGGCCGGTGCCGCCACCGGGGCGCTTCGTGGTGTAGAAGGGATCAAAGATGCGCGGAAGCGCTTCCGGGCGGATGCCGATGCCGTCATCCTGAACGGTGACCATAACGTGATTATCGTTGTGACTGGGACGGATTTGGATGCGGCCGGTGTCGCGGATTTCCTGGATAGCCTGCTCGGCGTTGGTGACAAGATTCAGAAAAACCTGGATAAGCTGGTTGGCGTCGCCGATCACGCCGGGAAGATCAGGCTGCGGGCGGAAATCCACGGCGATGTTGTTGCGGCGAAGCGAATGTTCCTGCAACTGGAGGGTTCGCTCGAGGAGGCTATTGACGTCGAGCGGTCTTTTCTGGGGCGAAGCGGGGCGCGAGAATTCGAGAAGATTCTGGACGATACGCGCGGCGCGCCGGGCCTGGCGGTGGGTAAGATCCAACTGGCGCTTGCTGGAGTCATCGGTTCCTTCGCGTTCGCGGAGAAGTTCGGTAACACCGAGGATCGCCGTGAGAGGATTGTTCAATTCATGGGCGACACCAGCGAGCATCTGCCCCATGGCCGCTAGTTTTTCCGCCTGGATGAGCTGCTCCTCGAGACGCTTGAGGTCGGTCACGTCGCGGCCGGAGAGAACGACGCCCTCGATATCCCCCTTTTCGTTGCAAAGCGGGCTGAAATTGAATCGGATGCGGCGCCAATCGCCCTGTTTGTGGCGTACGCGAACTTCCAGTGAGGCGAACGTTTGCTTCCCGGCGACGATGTCCCGGTAAAGTGTCAGGGCAGCCGGTAAGTCCTCGGGGTGCGTGCGGCCGCCAAATTCTATGTCTTGCAATTCTTCAACGTCGTATCCGAGGACCTCTTTGCAGCGAGGGCTGACAAACGTGTAATGGGCGGCGGGGTCGAGCACCAGGATCAGATCGGGGAAGTTGTCGACAAGACGCCGGGCAAATTCCTGTTGTTGGTGGAGGCGGCGTTCCATCTCACGCCGCTCGGTAACGTCCAGGAGCGACCCCTGATAGCGCACCACGCGGCCGACGTTATCTCGAACAGCGCCAGCGGTGTTCAGACAAACAATCGAGGTGCCATCCTTGCGGACTAAGGTAATTTCCCGGCCCTGCATCATCGGCTGGCGCTCAACCTGCTGCTTGACGATTTTCCGCTCGGCGCGGTCGACAAAAATCTCAGGGACCTGTCTTTTCAGCAACTCCTCCTTGGAATCATAACCGAGCATGCGCACTAGGGCGGGATTCGCGTCCAAGATGGTCCCCTCGGGCGTAGTGATGTAGATGCCTTCCTGGAGCGACTCAAACAATTCAGTGAAGCGTGCTTCGTTCCTGCGGAGGGCGGATATATCGCGCGCAAGGACGGTGACGCCATGGATTTGGTCGCCGCGCATCATGGCGTGGGCGACACAGTCGAAGTAAAACACCGTGGTCTGACTCTTCAGGCGCACCTGGACAACCCCGGACCATTGGCGGCGCTCAAGGAAACGGGGCATCGCGCGTTTTACGAGCTCCGGTCCTTCACCACTGCCATCCTGCACAAACTCGCTCAGGGGCCGGCCGATAATCTGCTGGAAAGGCGTCGCCACGAGATCGGAAAAGCTGCGGTTGACGGCGCGAATCTGGCCGTCGAGCGAGAGCGCCAGCAACACATCATCGAAAGAGTCGATCAGGTCGCGATAGCCCTGCTGGGACCGGGAGATGATTTCGAATAGCTGATCGAGTTGCCTATCGCTTGGTGCCACTACATCGTGCTGTTCCAGGCCACGCATCAGGCCGCGCAGCTCGGAGATCTCCTGGGTCTTTTTCCACGTGTAAAAGGTAAAGAGGATCACCAGGATGACGAGACCGATCGGCAAGGCTTCGAAGCGGTGCGCAAGAGAACGGATGGAATCCCAGGATGTCCAGGCGTAAGCCAGCCCAAGGAGAAAAAGGACAAGGAGGGTTAGCCGCCAAAGCTCGCCTTGCCGCTTTTCAAACTGCTCGAAGCGGGAGGAAATCACGGAGTGGCTATGAGCGCTCCGTGAGGAATCACCTGTAGGGCGCTGGTCTGTATGGTCTTCGTTGAACATGAAATTGGGCGGAACCGCGCATGGCTGCGGAGCATCCGTCGGTAATGCGCATCCTGTTTATTTTAGGAATTCCAACTGCATTTCAGCAATGGAAGCGGCAATCGGAAGTTCCTGAAGGACACCGGTACCGGTTGCGCACAATGAAAACGGCGTCCCGATCGCAACCGGGACGCCGTTTAGCTTGTTTCCCACACGTCGGAGGCTAACCCTCCGCGGTAGCGTCGGCTTCGGTGTCTTTCTGGAGGAAGTCGAGCGCGGCTGCTTCTTCAGCGGTGAGCTCGGCGGCCTCCGGAATCTCCTCGAGCGGAACGGGCGCGGGCATTTCCGTCAGCAACTGAATGCTGCGGTAGTGCTCGAGGCCCGTCCCAGCGGGGATAAGGCGGCCCATGATGACGTTTTCCTTGAGCCCACGAAGATAGTCGACCTTGCCGGCGACGGCAGCTTCGGTGAGCACGCGAGTCGTTTCCTGGAAGCTCGCAGCCGAGATGAACGAATCGGTCGAGAGCGACGCCTTGGTGATGCCGAGAAGGAGCGGACGGCCTGTTGCCGGGCGGCCACCCCGCTTCAGCACCTCATCGTTTTCCTCGCGGAAGCGGAACTTGTCCACCTGCTCCTCGAGGAGGAACGTGGTGTCGCCGACGTCCTCGACCTTGACCCAGCGCATCATTTGCCGTGCGATGGTCTCGATGTGCTTGTCGTTGATGTTCACGCCCTGCAGGCGGTAAACCTCCTGGATGGCATTGACCAGGTACGATTGCGTGAACTTTTCTCCGAGGACGGCGAGCAAATCGTGCAGGTTGAGCGGGCCGTCGATGAGGGCTTCGCCGGCCTTGACGTGGTCGCCTTCCTGAACGTTGATGTGCACACCACGCGGGATGGAATATTCCTTCGTGGTTTTGCCATCCTCACTCTCGACGTAGATTTTGCGCATGCCCTTGGCGATTTCGCCGTAGCGAACCGCGCCGTCGATCTCGCTGATGACCGCAGGGTCTCTCGGCTTGCGGGTCTCAAACAGCTCGACAACGCGCGGGAGGCCCCCGGTGATGTCTTTGGTCTTGGTGGTCTCACGAGGGATCTTCGCCAACACGTCACCGGCCTGTACGTCATCACCATCCTGCACCATCAAGTGGGCACGGGACGGCATGAGGTACTTTTTACGGACCTTGCCGGATGAATCGCGTACGAGGATCGCGGGCTGATGCTTTTCGTCGCCAGGGGGCAGCGTGACCACGAGCTGCGACAGGCCGGTGACATCATCGACTTGCTCTTCGATGGTGAAGCCGGGGCGGAGGTCGTCAAACTTCACGGAGCCAGCCGTTTCAGTCAGGATCGAGAAGGTGAACGGATCCCATTCGGCAAGGATCTGGCCATGGGTGACGTGCTCACCGTCCTGAACGCGCAGGCGCGCGCCGTAAACGACGTGGTAGCGCTCCTTCTCGCGGCTCTTTTCATCGACGATGGCGATGAGGCCGGCGCGGTTCATGGCGATGGAGGTGCCCCCGCGGCCCTCGACGAACTTGAGGTCCACGAACTTGACCACACCGTTGTTGCGCGCTTCGAGCGTGGAGCGCTCGGAAACGCGAGTGGCAGTTCCACCGATGTGGAACGTGCGCATGGTGAGCTGCGTGCCGGGTTCACCGATGGACTGCGCGGCAATGACGCCGACGGCTTCGCCGAGCTCGACCATGCGGCCGGTGGCAAGGTTGCGACCGTAACAGAGAGCGCAAACACCACGGCGGGATTCACAGGTGAGCACAGAACGGATGCGCACGCGCTCGATACCGGCAGCCTGCACCTGGTTCGCAAGCTCTTCGGTGATTTCCTGGTTCACGTCCACGATGACCGTGCCCTCGAAGTCCTTGATCTTGTCGAGCGAAACGCGCCCAACGATGCGATCGCGCAGCGGCTCGACTTCGACGCCGGCTTCGACGATGGGCTCGACGTAAATGCCGTCGCTCGTGCCGCAGTCGCGTTCGTTGATGATCACGTCCTGAGCAACGTCGACGAGACGGCGGGTCAGGTAGCCGGAATCAGCGGTCTTGAGCGCGGTATCGGCCAAGCCCTTGCGCGCGCCGTGCGTGGAGATGAAGTATTCCAGCACGGTCAGGCCTTCGCGGAAGTTGGAGGTGATAGGTGTCTCGATGACTTCGCCGGACGGCTTGGCCATCAAGCCGCGCATGCCGGAGAGCTGGCGGATCTGCTGTTTCGATCCGCGTGCGCCGGAGTCCGCCATGACGTAGACGGGGTTGATGTTGCCCTCTTTGTCCTGGTTCTCGAGGGACCTGAACATTTCGTCGGCGACTTTTTCGGTGACGTCGCCCCAGATAGCGATGACCTTGTTGTAACGCTCGCCGTTGGTGATGGCGCCGTCGAGGTACTGCTGCTGAACCTTGACGCCTTCCTTTTCGGCGGTATCGACAAGCTTATACTTGTCGCTCGGAATAAACATGTCGTCAATGCCAATGGAGATGCCGGACTTGGTGGCATAGGTGAATCCCAGGGCCTTCAGGTGATCGAGCAAAACCACGGTGTCTTCGAGCCCGAATCGTAAGTAGGCGTAATAGACGAGCTGCTGAACACCCTTCTTTTTGAGGAGACCGTTCACGTAGGGGAACTTTTCCGGCAAGTGCGAGTTGAAGATCACGCGGCCGACGGTCGTCTGGATGAACTGCCGCTCCATCTTCACGGGCTCGGTGTGCGTGACGTCCTGATTGTCGTACGCGGTGACGAGATCGATGACTTCGCCGGTGAAGCGCAGACGGATCGGTGTGAGCAGTTCAACTTCGCCGGCTTCGAGCGCGAGGATCACTTCGTCGGTGGCGCCGAAGACGCGGCCTTCGCCCTTTGCGCCGGGCTTAGACTTGGTCAGGTAATAGATACCGAGAACCATGTCTTGCGACGGTACGGCGAGAGGCAGGCCATGCGCAGGCGACAGAATGTTGCGCGAGCTGAGCATCAGCACCGTCGCTTCGACCTGCGATTCCGGTGAGAGTGGAATGTGCACGGCCATCTGGTCGCCGTCGAAGTCCGCGTTGAACGCGGTGCAGACGAGCGGGTGAATGCGGATGGCCTTGCCTTCGACCAACGTCGGTTCGAACGCCTGAATGCCGAGGCGGTGAAGGGTTGGAGCGCGGTTCAAGAGAACCGGATGCTCGCGGATGACGTCCTCGAGAATGTCCCAAACGACAGGCTCCTGCTGCTCGACCATCTCCTTGGCTTGCTTGATGGTCGTGCAGTGACCCTGAGCTTCGAGCTTGTGATAGATGAATGGCTTGAAGAGCTCGAGCGCCATCTTTTTCGGCAAACCGCACTGGTTGAGCTTCAGCTCCGGACCCACGACGATGACCGAGCGCCCGGAATAGTCCACGCGCTTGCCGAGCAGGTTCTGGCGGAAGCGGCCCTGTTTGCCCTTTAGCGTATCGCTGAGGGACTTGAGCGGGCGGTTATTCGTTCCGCGCAGAACTCGGCCACGGCGGCCGTTATCGAACAGCGCGTCCACGGCTTCCTGCAGCATGCGCTTTTCGTTGCGCACGATGACATCCGGCGCGCGGAGTTCCATCAGCTTCTTCAACCGATTATTGCGGTTGATGACGCGGCGATAGAGGTCGTTGAGATCGGAGGTGGCGAAGCGGCCGCCGTCCAAAGGCACCAGCGGGCGCAACTCCGGCGGAAGAACCGGAATCACGTCGAGAATCATCCACTCCGGCTTGTTGCCGCTCTTGCGGAAGGCTTCGAGCACTTTCAAACGCTTGGCGTACTTGATGCGCTTCTGAAGAGACGGATCCGCCTTCATCTTCTCGCGGAGCTCCTCAGAGAGCTTGTCCACTTCGACGCGGCGGAGAAGTTCTTTGATGGCTTCCGCACCCATCTTGGCGGTGAACTGGCCGGGATATTCCTTCTGCAGTTCGCGGTATTTTTCTTCGAGCAGAACTTCCCGCTCGCGGAGAATGGCGACCTCGCCGGGATCCACGACGACGAAAGCTTCGAAGTACAAGATGCGCTCGAGATCGCGCATGGAAATGTCCAGCAAGTAGCCGATGCGGCTCGGCAGGCCCTTGAAGAACCAGACGTGCGAGCAGGGTGAAGCCAGCTCGATGTGGCCGAGGCGTTCGCGGCGGACTTTGCTGAGGGTGACTTCGACGCCGCACTTATCGCAGATAACGCCGCGATGCTTCATCCGCTTGTATTTGCCGCACAGGCATTCCCAGTCGGTGACGGGCCCAAAAATCTTGGCGCAGAAAAGGCCGTCGCGCTCGGGCTTGAACGTGCGGTAGTTGATGGTCTCCGGCTTGGTGACTTCACCGTGGGACCAAGACCGAATTTTTTCCGGACTCGCCAGGCTGATGCGGATGGAATCAAAATCGGCGATCAAACTGGCGCGATCATAGGGGCTGCTGCGATACAAGGTTGTTTCCTCCCTCCCGCGTCTTGCGGCGCGGGCCGCGGTCCGATGTGTTTTGCACCGAACCGGCTGAGAACCCAACTGCAGAAACTACAAACTCATCCATTCGTTGCCCCGTAGGGGCGCTCCGACCAGGTCTGAGCGCTCCCACTGGGGAAATGCCGAACTAGTCGGCTGCTTTTTCCATCGGCGGCTTCTGCCGCTTCATCAACTCGACGTCCAGACAGAGCGACTGCAACTCGCGGACAAGGACGTTGAACGATTCCGGCACGCCGGGCTCGATGCCCGGTTCGCCCTTGACAATGGCCTCGTAAATCTTGGCGCGGCCATAGACGTCGTCGGACTTGGCCGTGAGCAGCTCCTGCAGGATGTGCGCGGCGCCATAGGCTTCCAGTGCCCAGACTTCCATTTCGCCGAAGCGCTGGCCGCCAAACTGCGCCTTGCCGCCGAGCGGCTGCTGCGTGATGAGCGAGTACGGGCCAATGGAGCGCGCGTGAATCTTGTCGTCGACGAGATGCGAGAGCTTGAGCATGTAGATGTAGCCGACGGTAACCGGCTGGTCGAACTGATCGCCAGTCATGCCGTCGAAAAGGTTGATTTTCCCGGCGTGCGGTAAGCCTGCAACTTCGAGCAGGTGACGGATTTCCGGTTCGCGCGCGCCGTCGAAAACCGGCGTGGCGAACGGGATGCCGTCGCGGAACCCTTCGGCATGTTCGATGAGCTCATCGTCGCTGAGCTTCGAAAGTGTTTTCCAGATTGCCGTTTCGCCGAACACTTCCTTGAACCACCGGCGCACGACCTCCGCCCGCACTTCCTTGCTGAGAAGGCGCTTGAGACTGTTACCGAGTTCCTTGGCGGCCCAGCCGAGGTGCGTTTCGAGAACCTGGCCGACGTTCATGCGCGAAGGAACGCCAAGCGGATTCAGAACGATCTCCACGGGCGTGCCATCCGGAAGGTACGGCATGTCTTCCTGGGGCACGATGCGTGCGATGACGCCCTTGTTACCGTGGCGGCCAGCCATCTTGTCGCCGATGGAGAGCTTGCGCTTCATGGCGATGTAGACCTTAACCAGCTTGATGACACCCGGGGGCAGCTCGTCGCCCTTCTTGAGTTTTTCCTTGCGCTCCTCGGTGATTTTGCGGAGCACGTCGATCTGTCGCGAGGTCATCTCCTCGACTTCCTCGATTTTCTCGATGAGGAGTGGGTCCTTTTCGTTGAGCTTCAGGCGCTTGAGGTTGCGCGTGGAGATCTTTTCGATAATCTCCCGCGTCAGCTCGACACCTTTGGTCAACAGGCGCTTGTTGGTCTTTTCGTCGTGCAGGTCGGCCTGGAGAATTTTGCCACCGAGAAGATCCGTGAGACGCTTGAGACGCTCATCCGTGAGGATGCGGATTTCGTCGGCGAGGTTCTTCTCCAGCTTGAAGACCTGCGTGGCTTCGATGGCCTTGTGCCGCTCGTCCTTCTCTCCGCCCTTGCGGGTGAAGATTTTGACGTCCACGATGGTGCCCTCGATGCCCGGCGGGCAGTAGAGCGAGGCATCGCGAACATCGCCGGCTTTTTCGCCGAAGATGGCGCGGAGCAGCTTTTCTTCCGGAGTGAGCGTGGTCTCGCCCTTGGGCGTGACCTTGCCGACAAGAATGTCGCCGGGCTTCACGACCGCGCCAATGCGGATGACACCGCTTTCGTCGAGGTTGCGGAGGAAGGACTCGCCAATGTTGGGAATGTCGCGAGTGACTTCCTCGGGACCGAGCTTGGTATCACGCGCTTCGATTTCATACTCCTCGATGTGAATCGAGGTGTAGTAATCGTCTTTGACCAGTTTTTCGCTCACGAGGATGGCGTCCTCGAAGTTGTAGCCGCGCCAGGGGAGAAACGCCACGAGAACGTTGCGGCCAAGCGCGAGCTCGCCACGTTCGGTGCAAGGGCCGTCGGCCAGAACCTGACCCTTCTTCACGCGGTCGCCAACGCGAACGAGCGGCTTCTGGCTAATGCAGGTATTTTGGTTCGAGCGCTTGAATTTAATCAGTTGGTAGATGTCCGCGCCCACTTCGCGGCTGAGCACCCCGGAGTGATCGGATTCGACGCGCACGATGATGCGCTCGGAGTCCACCTGATCGACAATGCCTTCGCGTTTGCAGAGCACGACCGCGCCGGAGTCGCGCGCGGTGACGCGCTCCATGCCTGTGCCGACCAGCGGCGCTTCGCCGCGGATGAGCGGCACGGCCTGGCGCTGCATGTTGGAACCCATGAGCGCGCGGTTGGCGTCGTCGTTCTCGAGGAACGGGATCAAGCTGGCGGCGACGGAGACGAGCTGCTTCGGTGAAACGTCGACATAGTCGACTTCGTCGCGGCTCTTTAGCACGAAGTTGCCGGCTTGGCGGCAGTTGACCAGCTCGGTGGTGATCTTCAAGCGGTCGTCGAGCGAAACGTTGGCCTGTGCGACCACGTACTTGTCCTCTTCCCACGCGGACAGATAGAAGCAGTAGGGCTCGTACACGACCTTGCGGCGCTTGAGTTCTTCGTTGAGCTCTTCGACCTTATCCTTTTCGACGATTTCGCCGGCCTTGAACTCACTGTCACCAGCATTGACGATCTGGACGTAGTCGATAATGCGGCCGCCTTTGACCTTGCGGTAAGGCGACTCGATGAAGCCATAGTCGTTAATACGCGCGAAGCAGCTCAAAGAGCTGATCAATCCGATGTTCGGACCTTCCGGCGTTTCAATCGGGCAGATGCGGCCATAGTGCGTGGGGTGCACGTCGCGGACTTCGAATCCTGCGCGTTCACGCGACAATCCGCCGGGCCCGAGAGCAGAAAGACGCCGCTTGTGCGTAATTTCGCTGAGCGGGTTGGTCTGGTCCATGAACTGGCTGAGCTGCGATGAGCCGAAGAATTCACGGATCGCGGCCATGACTGGCTTGGCGTTCACCAGGTCGTGCGGCATGGCCGTAGACATTTCCTGGTACACGCTCATCTTTTCCTTGATGGCGCGCTCCATGCGGACCAGGCCGATGCGGAACTGGTTTTCGAGCAGCTCGCCCACCGCGCGAACGCGGCGGTTACCGAGATGATCAATGTCGTCCACGACGCCGATGTTCTTGCGCAGCTTGAAAAGATACTTGATGGCCGAGACGAAGTCCGGTGTATCCAGCGTGCGATTGTCCAGCGGCGTATCGAGTCCCATCTTGATGTTGAACTTCAATCGGCCAACGCGGCTGAAATCGTACTTGCGCGGATCGAAGAACATGCCGCGGAAGAGGTTCGTGGCTGTTTCCAGCGTCGGCGGATCGCCCGGGCGAAGCTTGCGATAAATTTCGATGAGTGCTTCCTTGGAAGAGCGGATCGCATCCTTGTCCAGCGTGCGCGAAAGCACCACGCCAATGTCGTCGCGTTCCGGGAAGAACACGTCGACTTCGGTAATGCCCGCTTCGGCAAACGCCTGCCAGAGATCGGCGGTCAGCGGCTTATTGGCCTCCAGCAACACTTCGCCCGTTTGGCGATTCACGACATCGGCGACGCTGTACGCGCCTTCGAGGTCGGCCAGCGCGGCGCGGACCTGGGAAATCCTGGCCTTGATGAGTTCCTTGAAAAGATTTTCGGTGATGCGCCTGTGTGCCCCGACGATCACTTCACTGGATTTCGGATTGCGGATTTCGTGGGCCAGCTTGCGGTCCACGATTCCCGGCGAAACGTTCCAGTAGAGCTCCTTGTCGCGCAGCGAAATGCGCTCGACCTGGTAGAACGTCCGCAGAATGTCTTCGTTTGATTTCATGCCCAGTGCGCGCAGAAAAATCGAACCGAGGAATTTGCGCTTGCGGTCAATGCGCACGTAAAGGATGTTCTTGGTGTCGTATTCGAATTCCACCCACGATCCGCGGTACGGAATAATTTTCCCGAGGAAATAGGTGCGATTGTTGGCGTTCTCGAAAAAGACGCCCGGCGAGCGGTGCAACTGCGAAACGATGACGCGCTCCGTGCCGTTGATGATGAACGTGCCGTTCTCAGTCATCAGCGGAATATCGCCGTAGAAAACTTCCTGCTCCTTGATGTCGCGGATGGTTTTTGCGGCAGTGTCGGGGTCCTTGTCGTAGATGGTCAGGCGAATGGTGACCTTGAGAGGTGCGGAGTACGTCATGCCGCGCTCCTGGCATTCGTTCACGTCGTACTTGAGTTGCATGGCCACCGGATCGCCGCACTTGTTGCAGAAGGTCGGCGTGTTCTTGTTGAAAGTCCCGCACTTGTGGCAGATGACGTCTCCGGTCTGATACGGATTCGTGACCACGGACGCGCCGCAATTCCGGCAGGTGGCGCGCAAGTGGTGCAGACCCTTCAAGTTGCCGCACTTGCACTCCCAGTTGCCGATCGAGTAGTCCACGAACTCCAGCTGCGACATCTCGCGGAAATCACGGATCGGAAACACCGACGTGAACACGGACTGAAGCCCGGCGTCCTCGCGCTCGCTCGGCAGAAGATCCATCTGCAGGAAGCGCTGATAGGACTTCATCTGGACTTCAATCAGGTTGGGAATCTGAATCGAGCCCTGGATTTTCGCGAAATCCAGGCGTTCGCGTTCCCGGACGTGCTGATTGGTATTCGACATTTGTGTTTCTACCTCTTCCTTTTCGGGCAAAAAACGGAGAGTGACTGAAAGGACGGGTCACCGCGGCGCCATACGATCTGCCCGGGATCGATGCGCACACGGCTGCGGAGGGCCCGAAAAGGGCCCATGACTCCGTACCAAGTACCGGCCTCGAATTGCGTACGCGAATTCCTTTGGCGCGGCCCGCCCGCTTCCTTGCGCCGCGTCCCCGCTCGAAAAACTGCACCGCAACAATTCAGGTGTACCCCCGGCTAGGCGGGAGGCCACCAACTACTTGATCTCCACCTTGGCGCCAGCGTCTTCGAACTTCTTCTTAATCGCCGCGGCCTCGTCTTTGTTGACGCCTTCCTTGACGGTCTTGGGGGCGCCATCCACCAGGTCCTTGGCTTCCTTGAGGCCGAGGCTTGTGACTTCGCGGACCGCCTTGATAACGTTGATCTTGTTGCCGCCGACGTCCGTCAGCACGACGGTGAATTCCGTCTTCTCTTCTGCCGGGGCCCCGCCCCCAGCAGCCGCTCCGCCACCGCCGCCGGCAGCCACCACCGTGGCCGCAGCCGCGGAGACGCCGAAGGCTTCTTCCATTTTCTTCACGAGGTCGGACGCTTCCAGCAGCGTCAGCCCCTTGATTTCGTCCAGGATCGTATCGACTTTCGACATGACTCTTTCTTCTCCTCTCAATTCAAAAAAGTAAACTCACTGGGCCGCTTCGGGAGCAGGTGCTGCACTGTCCCCGCCGGACCCAAACTTGTCGGCCTTGATGGCTTCGCTAACCGTCACGGCTAGGTTTCGCGGCAATGCATTCAGGGCCATGGCGATGCGCTGCGCCGGAGCGTTCAGCAGGAACATGATCTTGCTGATGAGCTCGTCCTTCGACGGGAGATTCGCAAGCTGCTGAATCTCCGCGATGGAGATGACGCGGCCCTCGACCATTCCGGACTTGAACTGGAACGCCGGAACGTCTTTGGCAATCTTGGTGATCGCCCGGGCGAGAGCGACCGGATCGGTCTCGGTGTAAGCGATGGAATTCGTGCCGCTCAGATTCTTGAGCAAGCTCTCCGCCGGCGTGCCGACGCCGGCGCGCTCCGCCAGCGTGTTCTTTACAACCTTGTATTTGCCGCCCGCAGCCTGTACGGCGCGGCGGAGCTTGGTGTCGGCTTCGACGGTGATGCCCTGGAAGGTCGAGAGAATCACGGTCGATACTTTTGCAAGCTCGGTCTTGAGCTTGTCGAGGTCCTGCTGCTTTTCGCTGCGCTTCTTCATAATCTTGCTCCGCTGGAGGGGCCCGCCCAGTTATGCGGCGGCGGCCAGCGCCTCCGCTTCGGCCAGGTCGATGGTGATGCCCGGACCCATGGTCGAGGTCAGTGTGATTTTCTTGACGTATTTGCCCTTGGCCGCAGCCGGCTTGGCTTTCACCACGGCTTCGATGACCGCGTGCGCGTTTTCCGCGAGCTTAGCGGCGTCAAACTGGATTTTGCCGATTGGGCAGTGCACGATCCCGGCCTTGTCCACACGAAATTCTACTTTGCCGGCCTTGACTTCCTTGATCGCCTTCGCGACATCGAAAGTGACCGTGCCGGTTTTCGGGTTGGGCATCAGCCCGCGCGGCCCCAGCACCTTGCCGAGCTTACCGGCAGAGCGCATCATGTCTGGCGTAGCGATCACGGCATCGTAATCCGTCCAGCCTTCCACGATCTTCTGGACGATGTCATCGCCGCCGACAAAATCCGCCCCGGCGTCCTGCGCTTCGCGGACTTTTTCTCCTCCGGCAATGACCAGCACACGCACAGTCTTGCCAAGCCCATTAGGCAAGCCCACCGTGCCGCGAACGACCTGGTCGGAATGCTTCGGGTCCACGCCCAAATTGATGGCCAGCTCCACCGTTTCGTTGAACTTCGTGTGATGAGTCTTTTTCAAAAGCTCGGCGGCTTCGCCGAGCTTGTACGGTCGCGCCTCCACCTTCTTGCGCGCGTTCTCCACGTGTTTTCCCGACTTCTTTGCCATTCCTGCTCCCCTTCGATCCCGCAGCGCCTGAACTTCTAGGCTTCCACGACTTCCAGGCCCATGTTCCGCGCCGTACCCATTACGGTGCGCATCGCTGACTCCAGGTTGGTGGTGTTGAGATCGACAAGCTTGATCTTCGCGATTTCCTCGACTTGCTTCCTCGTAACCTTCCCGACTTTGTTGCGATTCGGCTCCGCGGAACCCTTCGCGATGTTCGCGGCGCGCTTCAGCAGCACCGAAGCCGGCGGCGTCTTCAAGATGAAAGTGAACGTGCGGTCGGTGTAAACCGTCACCAGCACTGGAAAAATCATCCCGTCCGGTTCCTTGGCTGTCTTGGCGTTGAACTGCTTGCAGAAATCCATGATGTTCAAGCCGTGCGGACCAAGCGCGGTGCCCACCGGCGGCGCCGGCGTGGCTTTGCCTGCGGGCAACTGCAGCTTGATAGTGGTCTGAATCTTTTTTGCCATGTCCCTGCCTCAGTCTCTTTTCAATCTCGCATCTTGCACGGCTTATCCCAGTTTTTCGACGCTTGCGAAATCCAGCTCTACCGGCGTCGAGCGGCCAAAAATCGTCACGGAAACTTTCAGCCGGCTGTGATCGTTGTCAATCTCCTCGACGCTGCCGTTGAAATTCGCAAAGGGGCCGTCGACAATGCGCACCTGCTCGTTGCGCTCGAAGATCACTTTCGGCTTCGGGCGGTCCTGCGGCGTGTGCACGCGATTGATGATTCCGTCCACTTCCGCTTCGCTCAGCGGCGACGGTGACGTCGCCGAACCGACGAATCCGGTAACGCGCGGCGTGGAGCGCACGATGTGCCATGTGTTTTCGTCAAGATCCATCTCGACGAGAACGTAGCCGGGATAAGACATGCGCGACGAAACCACCTTTTTGCCACCACGCACTTCGACGACTTCCTCCATCGGGATCAGCACGCGGCCGATCTTGTCCTGAAGGCTGAACGCGGCCACACGGCTCTCCAGGCTTTCTTTGACTTTCTTCTCAAAGCCCGAGTACGTATGGATGATGTACCACTGCATTCCCATCGATCTCTGGTCCTCTTCAGATGCCAAATTTCTTGAAGATGTATTGAACGCCGCGCTGTACGCCCAAATCGACCAGCCACAGGAAGACTCCGAAGAACGCTACCGTAGCGACCACCACCCAGGTCGTCGCAACAACGTCTTCCCGGCTCGGCCAGGTCACTTGCTTCATCTCCACGCGAACGTCGTGTAGAAATTCACGAGCATTGGCGACGGTACCCGTAACCTTCTTCGTCAGCTCAGAGCCTGCTCCACTCTGAGATTCATCGCTGCTCATTTTCACCGTCCGCGTGGCCATAGACCCTCAATTCAATTGCGCTCTCCGAGCACTTCCCAACTCTGGCAGGGGAGGAGGGATTCGAACCCCCATACCCGGTTTTGGAGACCGGAGTCCTGACCGTTGGACGACTCCCCTAAATTCAAATCCGGTCTTTCCCTCACTCCTGCGAATACAAACTACTTCACTTCCTTGTGTGCCGTTTGCTTGCGGCACGTTTCCGTGACGGCGCCGGCGCCCACGGTGTGGCCGCCTTCGCGAATCGCAAACCGCAGGCCCTTCTCCAACGCCACCGGAGTGATCAAGCTCACTTCGCAGCTCACGTTGTCTCCCGGCATCACCATCTCCACCCCTTGCGGCAGTTTCACGTCCCCCGTCACGTCCGTCGTCCGAAAGTAAAACTGCGGCCGGTATCCCGTGAAAAACGGCGTGTGCCGCCCGCCTTCTTCCTTCGTCAACACGTACGCTTCCGCCTTGAACTTCGTGTGCGGGGTAATGCTTCCCGGCTTGCACACCACCTGCCCCCGCTCCACGTCTTCCTTCTCCGTCCCCCGCAGCAGCAATCCCACGTTGTCCCCCGCCAGCCCTTCGTCCAATAGCTTCCGGAACATCTCCACCCCCGTCACCACTTTCTTCTGCGTCGCCCGGAAACCCACGATCTCCACTTCCTCCCCCACCTTCACCTTGCCGCGCTCCACTCGTCCCGTCACCACCGTCCCGCGCCCGGAAATCGAAAATATATCTTCGATCGGCATGGCGAACGGCTTGTCCACATCGCGCACCGGCAAGGGCACGTTCTTGTCCACCGCTTCCATCAACTCGTCAATCGTCTTTTCCCACTTGGCGTCGCCATTCAGCGCCTGCAACGCCGAGCCCTTGATCACCGGAATCTTGTCTCCCGGAAACTGGTAGCTCTTCAAAAGCTCGCGCACTTCCAGCTCCACCAGCTCCAGAAGTTCCGCGTCCTCCACCATGTCGCACTTGTTCAGAAACACCACAATCGCCGGCACCCCCACCTGCCGCGCCAGCAAAATGTGTTCGCGCGTCTGCGGCATCGGCCCGTCCGTCGCCGCCACCACCAGAATCGCGCCGTCCATCTGCGCCGCCCCGGTGATCATGTTCTTGATGTAGTCCGCATGCCCCGGACAGTCCATGTGCGCGTAGTGCCGGTTGGCCGTCTCGTACTCCACATGCGAAACCGCGATGGTGATCCCCCGCTCGCGCTCTTCCGGTGCGTTGTCAATCGAATCAAACGCCCGGAACTGCACCTTGGGGTTGTGCTTCGACAGCACCTTGGTGATCGCCGCCGTCAACGTCGTCTTGCCATGGTCAATGTGACCAATCGTACCAATGTTCACGTGCGGCTTACTGCGCTCGAATTTCTCCTTCGCCATTGCGTCCTCTGCTCCTCACTCGAATTCTTGCAAGACCCCTGAAATCCAAATCTACTTTCCGCCGCGCGCCTTCTTGATGATCTCTTCAGCAAGATTGTTCGGCACCTCGGCGTAATGCGAAAAATGCATGGTGAAATTTCCGCGGCCCTGCGAACGGCTGCGCAAATCCGTCGCGTAACCAAACATCTCCGCGAGCGGAACCTGCACGCGGATGACATTGCTCCCCGCGCGCGTCTCCGAGCCCTGAATGTGCGCGCGCCGAGAATTCAGGTCGCCAAACACCGCCGCCATGTATTCCTCGGGAACGACCACTTCCACCTTCATGATCGGCTCGAGAAGGACGGGCTTCGCTTTCGCGCAGGCTTCCTTAAAGCCCATCGAGCCGGCGATCTTGAACGCCATTTCCGAGCTGTCCACGTCGTGATAGCTGCCGTCCACCAGAATTACCGCCACGTCCACCATCATGAACCCGGCGAGCGTTCCGCTATCCATGGCTTCGCGGATGCCCGCCTCGATCGGCGGAATGAATTCCCTCGGAATCGCGCCGCCGAAAACCTTGTCGATAAAGAGAAAGCGGTGCTCTTTGTCGAATTTCCACTTGCCGCCCGCTCCGGCGATCTTCTTGGCAAGCTCATCCAGCTCGTCCGTGGACATCTCGTGCATGTTTTCGTGGTCTGCGCTCGGGAGCGGATGAACTTCCAGCTTGCAATGGCCGTACTGGCCGCGGCCGCCGGTCTGCTTGATGTATTTTCCTTCGGCCTCCGCTTTCTTGCGGATGGTCTCGCGGTAAGCGACCTGCGGCCGGCCGACATTGGCTTCCACGTTAAATTCCCGCTTCATGCGGTCGACGATGATTTCCAGGTGCAGCTCGCCCATCCCGGAGATGATCGTCTGGCCGGTTTCCGTGTCTGTGTGCACGCGGAAAGTGGGATCTTCCTGCGACAACCGGGCCAGCGCCTGGCCCATTTTGTCCTGATCCGCCTTGGTCTTCGGCTCAACAGCAACGGAGATCACCGGGGCGGGGAAATCAATGGCTTCGAGGATAATCGGCTTGTTTTCGTCGCAGAGCGTGTCGCCAGTGGTCACGCTCTTCAAACCGACACACGCGCAAATGTCGCCGGCGTACACCGCTTCGATCTCCTCGCGCTTGTTGGCATGCATCTGCAGCAGGCGGCCGATGCGCTCGCGCGTGCGCTTCGTCGAGTTGTACACGTAGCTCCCGGCCTTCAAGACGCCGGAATAAGCGCGGATGTACGTCACATGCCCCACGAACGGGTCGGACATGATCTTGAACGCCAGCGCCGAAAATGGCTGGTCGTCCGAAGCGCGCCGCAGCACCGGCTCATCGTCGTCCGGGTTGATGCCTTCCACCGGGGGAACGTCCACGGGCGAGGGCAGAAAATCCACCACTGCGTCGAGCAGCGGCTGGATGCCCTTGTTCTTGAATGCCGACCCCGCCAGCACCGGCACAATCTTCATCGCCAGTGTGGACCGGCGAATTGACGCGCGCAGGTCTTCCGGTGTCAGGTCGTGCTCGGAAAGAAATTTCTCGAGCACTGCATCATCGTGTTCCGCGACGTACTCGACCACCTTGTTCCGGTGTTCGTCGTAAAACTTCTTGTCGATCGCCGAGCCCTTCAGTGCCGCGGCCACATCCGGCCGCGAATCCACGAACGCCTTGTCCCACAGTTTCTCGACCGCAAACGTCTCAAACTTCGCGCCCAGCGTTTCCTCGAGCCACACAATGACCTTCTGCTCCAGGAAATCGATGATTCCGATGAAATTATCTTCGCGGCCGAGGGGGAATTGCAGGGGAACGGGGTGGGCTCCGAGGCGCTTTCGAATCGTGCCTATAACGTGGTCGAAATCCGCGCCCATTTTGTCCATCTTGTTCACGAACGCAAGCCGCGGCACGCGATACTTGTCCGCCTGCCGCCAGACGGTCTCTGTTTGCGGCTGCACGCCCGCCACAGCGTCAAAAATCGCCACCGCGCCGTCAAGCACTCTCAGTGAGCGCTCCACTTCCACGGTGAAATCCACGTGCCCCGGCGTATCAATTATATTGACGCGGTACTTCTTGCCGAAGCGATCCCACGAAGCCGTCGTCGCCGCGCTCGTAATCGTGATGCCGCGCTCGCGCTCCTGCTCCATCCAGTCCATGGTGGCTGTGCCTTCATCCACCGAACCGATCTTGTAGGTCACACCCGTGTAAAACAGGATGCGCTCCGTTGACGTTGTCTTTCCGGCGTCGATATGCGCCATGATCCCGATGTTACGGGTGTCTTCGAGTTTGAATGCTCTGCCCATGGTCCCGGAAACGGCCCTTTTATCTCCCGCACGAGTTGCGACTGCTTCGCTCACATCAATCCCCAATCCCCTACCAACGGTAATGCGCGAAGGCCTTGTTGGCCTCCGCCATGCGGTGCACGTCTTCTTTTTTCTTGATCGCCCCGCCGCGCGCGTTGGCGGCGTCAATCAGCTCATCCGCGAGTTTGTCGGTCATTGTCTTGCCCGCGCGTTCTCGCGAATACTGCAGCAGCCAGCGAATCGCCAGCGACTGGCGCCGAAACGGGTTCACTTCCACCGGAACCTGGTAGTTCGCGCCGCCCACGCGCCGCGTCTTCACTTCCAGCACCGGCTTCACGTTTTCCACGGCCTTCTTGAAAATCTTCAGCGCATCATCGTTCGTCTTCTTCGCCACCTGGTCCATGGCCCCGTAAAACACCCGCTGCGCCGTGGACTTCTTGCCTTCCCACATCATCGAGCAGATGAACTTCTCCACCAGGTCGTTCCCGTAGACCGGATCGGTCGCCTGCGCCCGCCGAAATACAAGTCCTTTGCGTGGCATTGCTCTCTATCGCTCCTAACGATTTTTATTTCGTTACTTCCTTGTTTCTTATTTCTGCGCCGCCTTCGGCCGCTTCGCCCCGTACTTCGACCGTCCCTGCTTGCGGTTTTCCACGCCCGCGGCGTCCAGTGTTCCGCGCACGATGTGATAGCGCACGCCCGGCAAATCCTTCACGCGGCCGCCGCGGACGAGCACGATGGAGTGCTCCTGCAAGTTGTGGCCGATGCCGGGAATGTAGGTCGTCACTTCAACCGCATTCGTCAGCCGCACGCGCGCCACTTTCCGCAGCGCCGAATTTGGTTTCTTCGGCGTCTGTGTGTACACGCGAATGCACACACCCCGCTTCTCCGGGCAGCCCGCGAGCGCGGGCGACTTCGTCTTCATCCGGACCGCTTCACGGCCCATTCTTACGAGTTGCGAAAACGTCGGCACAGTCGTCCCTCAATTGCGCGCGTAAATTCTCGCGGCTTCCGCAACGCGCGCACACAATATCGCGAAAGCGCAGTCCAGTGCTGAAGGGTCTACTGCGAATCCGGAGGTACAACCAGCAAGAAACTCCGTACGCACTCCAAGAGGCAGAACACTTCTCTTGGCTTCAGTTCGGAGAGGCTTACTCGGCTTTGCGGGGCTGGCGCCCCATTCCGGCCGCTCTTCTGTCCCATTCCGTCCTACTTTGTTCCGGGACCGAAGATAAATCCCTTCCAACTCAACGACTCCGAACAAATCGGAGCCGCCCCACGCAGGGAAAACTCTTCCCTGACAAACCCGAAGTATAGGGAAGAATGCCCCTCCTGTCAAATCTTTCGATAGATCGCCAGTGCATAAAGTTGATGGGAATCAGGCGTTTGGCATTGGTTTTGCCCGTTGAAATCGGTTTGGACCCCGACTCAAGCAGGGGTAACACAGTTTCCCCTCGTATCCGGGCGCGTCACTCAGGACGAATGCCAATCGCTTAGAATACACCTAAGTCATTTATAATAAACATGTTACTACCGCAGGCACCTTCGCGGGCAGTGCCCGACTTGAAGATAACTCACTCGTACCGCAGCGCCACGAGGGGATCGACCCGAGTAGCCCGCCGCGCCGGAACGTAGCATGCCATAAAGGCCACCACCAACAGCAGCAGTCCTACCCCTACGAAGGTGACCGGATCGTATGCGCTCACCCCGAACAACAAGCTGGAAAGCTGCCGCACCAGCAACAGAGCCACGATGACTCCAGCCACGAGCCCCGCGGCGGCGAGGCGCAAACCTTGACCCACCACCAGTCTCAGCACGTGTGCGCGCTCCGCGCCCATGGCCATCCGTATCCCGATCTCGCGCGTCTGCTGATTCACAGAGTAGGACAACACTCCATACACACCGAACGCCGCCAGCAGCAACGCCAGCCCGCCGAACACGGTGAGCATGGCCGCCCCCATCCGTGGCGCCCAAAGTCCCTGATCCATGATCTCGCCAATGGTCTGCACGTTGGTGATCGCCAGATTCCGGTCAAGTGACTGAACTCCTCCCCGAACTCCTCCGATCACAGATTCGGGTTTTCCCGTGGTCCGCACCTGCAGTGTAACGGCGGGCGAAAAACCTTGCGTGATTGGAAGATACGCGAGCGGGACAGGCGCTTCTCCGATGTTGTTCACCACCGTGTCTCCAACGACTCCGACAACTTCTCGCAACGTGGGATCGCCAAAAAAATGAAACCTCTTGCCGATGGCGTCCTGGTTGGGCCAGAAATGCTTTGCCATCGCTTCGTTGATCACCGCAACCGGCGTCGTGTCCTTCCGGTCCAAATCGCCCAAGACCCGCCCTTTTTTCACCGGAATCCGGAGGGCGTCGAAATATCCGGGAGTAATGTCGTCCAGCTGCGTCAGCATCCCCCGATATCCCGTTGATTCGCTCTCGCCCTCGGGAAAAACCGTTCGCGCCAAGCCGCCGCCGAGAGGAAAGTTGGATGCGATGGTGGCGGACTTCACGCCCGGGGTCGCGTCGGCGCGCTCCACGGCTTCGCGAAAGAACTGCTGCGCTCGCCCTTCCTCGTAATGCAACGCGCCGAGATCAAACGCCATCATGAAAAGATTTTTCGATTCGAAGCCCGGCTCCATTTGCTGCGCGTCGCGCATGCTTCGAATGAAGAGCCCCGCGCCCACCAGCGCAACCAGCGAGAGCGCGATTTCCGATACCACCAGTAAACTGCGCAAGGTGTTCCGGCCCCATCCGATCGAACCGCCGCGGCCGCCCAGCTTGAGCGTTTCCATCAAATTGGGCACAGAAGCCTTTAGCGCAGGCGCGACGCCAAAGAGCAGGCCCGTCAGCAATGCGATGCCCAGCGTAAAGAGGAGCACGTGAGAATCGAGCGAAAGGTCGATGTCGTTCCGCTCGATGAATGGGGGCCTGAAGGACCACAAAACGCTCCGGCCCGCATAGGCGATAACCAGCCCCGCCACGCCCCCCAAGAGCGACAACAGCGTGCACTCCGTCAACATCTGCCGCATGAGCCGCGACCTGCTCGCGCCAAGCGCAGCGCGCAGTCCCATTTCCTTTTCACGCCGCGCGGCGCGCGCCAGCAGCAGATTCGCCAAATTCGCGCATGCAATCAGCAGCACTAGTCCCACCACGGCCATCATCATGGTGCCGGCCAGGGCAATCTGATCGTGCTGGTTCGCTCCGACGGCCGCTTCCGAGAGTGATGTAAGCGCGATACTGCGTCCCGCATTGTCTTTGGGAAACTCTTTCTCGAGTCTTGATGCCATCGTCTTCAGCGAAGCCTCTGCCAGCCCCATCCCGACTCCAGGCTTGAGCCGCGCCACCGTACTTGTGTTCAGAAATCGCCGTTCGTTGAAGAAATCCTTGGCAAAGCCGGAAAGAACCTGGGGGTACATGCTTGTGGGAATCCAGATTTCTTCCGCGCCGGCAAATGTGAATGTGCCTTTGAATCCCCTTGGAGCCACCCCGATGATCGTGTACGGCATGGCGTTCAGCCTCAGGCTCTTGCCGGTAATCTTTGGATCGGAACCCAGTTTGTTGGTCCAAAAACTGTAGCTGACCACCGCCAGATTATTCCCGCTGGGTTTGGTGTCCTCGTCCGCCGCGAAAAACCGGCCAATCGCCGGCTGGATGCCGAGCACCTCAAAATAATTCGCGCTCACCATTTGTCCGTTCACCTGCCGTGGCTCGGTTCCGCCGCTCCAGGTCAAGGGAGTTGGAATGATACAGGCCAGTCCCGCGAACACCTCATTCTGCCGCTGGTAATCCTGAAAATTGGAAAAGGACATACCCAATTTCGCCGCATTCGCAAAACCCACTTTTGTCTTCGCGTTGACCACCGTGAAGATCGTGGTATTCGCGCCTATCCCCAGCGCCAGCGACAATATCGCGACCGCGCTGAATCCCGGGCTCTTCAGCAGTACCCGGGCCCCGTGCTTCACGTCTTGCCAGAACGTTTCCATTTTGCCCTCCCAGCTGGAGTCAAAGCCCTATGCCCCATCCATCGCCACTCTACGGCTGTGGCCTCCGACTCCTGACCCCCAACTGCGGAATTTGCTGGCAGGGTTTTCACGAACCTGCCTACTCCTTGCCCTTCTTCTCCTCACCCAAGTCCCCGAATGGCCACAGACGGAAAGCTTTCAGCATTTCGTATTGACCCTGCTCCCGCAGCATTTTTGCCGTGCGCTCCGCTGGCCATGGGACCGCAAACCGTTCAGGGCGGTCCGCGATCCAAAACGCCGTCATGGCCATCAGTGTCGCGTTCTCGGCCAGCACTTCCGGCTTCACGGCATCCAGCGCGTCCGCCGCTGAGTGGTGCGTGTACTTGTACTCCGGCGAGTCCTGGTCCATATTGATTCCAGGTAAGCCGTTCATCGAAAATGGCAACGTATCGGTGCCACTGTCTACTTTGTCATTCACGGAAATTTTCCGGATTGCAGAGAGCGCTTCAACAAAAGGTTGAAAGCTCTCTACCAGGTCGTCGCGGCCTCCTAACTGGTATTCCTTCACCAGTCCCTGCCCGGAATCGAGCACCAAATTTCCCAGATGGTTTGGCATCTCTGCCCGGTGCTGCTTCACGTAAGCAAAGGATCCATCGAGTCCCTGCTCTTCTCCGGTAAACAAAACGAAGCGAATGGTCCGCCGCGGCCTCATGCCGGAGCGCACAATCGCCTCCGCCGAGCCCAGCACGCTCGCCGAGCCCGTGCCGTTGTCCGTGGCTCCCTCGGAAAGGTCCCAGGAATCCAGGTGCGCTCCGACCACCAGCACCTGTTCCGGATTCTCGCGCCCGCGGATTTCTCCCACCACATTGGCCGTTTCCACCGGCCCGTTTGTAAACGTGTTCTGCACGTTGCACCGCACTCGCACCTTCTTCCCGCCCTCCACATATCTTTCCAGTTGCCCCTGATCTTCCGCGGTCATCGACAACACTGGAATTGCAAAATCGGCGTCGAACCCGAGAATCCCGGTGTGCGTAAGGTTCATCCCGGAGGCCCTCGACCCCGCTTGTCCTCCAATCACGGCAAGCGCTCCTGCTTTGCCGGCTGCCTTAAGGAAATCTCCGTATCTCGCGAACAGCGAATCCACATTCTTCTTCGGCGTGCCCTGCATGACTACCAGAACGATTTTCCCGGAATATTTCGGAGCGTTCTTGATTTCTTCATCGATATTGAAGAGGTTCGCGGTGACAACTTCTGCTTCCGCTCCTTCCGCCCGCGTCGAACCTGTCCAGCCCATCGCATCAACGTGCAGGGGTCTCCGTACCGGTTCAAGCAATTCCGCCTGTGCCGTGCCCCTCGTCCACCCGCGCCAGATCTGGTATTTCTCCGCGTGCACGTTTTCGAGGCCGATGGCCTTCATCTTGGCCACGCCCCACTCTTCGGCCTTTCTCTCTCCGGGCGTTCCGGTCACCCGCGAGCCAACGTCATCGCTCAATTCCGTGAGGTATTCAAACGCGTGCGAGTCCATCAGCCCTTCACCCGCAATCTTCACCAGCGCCGGCTTCGTTCCATCCTCGTCCGGCCCTTTCGGCGCCGGCCTGTTATCTGCCCGCAGCGTCTGCGCGCCCAATCCCCACAGACCCAGCGTCACCACTGCCACGCCTGTCAAAACTCTTCGCATCCGCCCTCTCCTTGCGCCCTTGGCGCACAGAAACTCTACCACGCACTCAGACGCGCGCGTCTCCATTCGGTTTCTTCCTCTGAATGGCTTTTTCTCCTCTGGAATCTTTGTTTTCTTTGTGCACTCTGCGGTCTCTGTGTCCTCTGTGTAAAATTCTTTGCTTTTTTTCCGGGCGCCTGCCTCACTGGCTCGTGCATATCCGGCAACCCGCCCGCAGCCGTCTCTTTACGCACTTCCGTCCCCGCCCTACACTGCCCGTGTGGCCACCATGGGACTCCCCGGGCTTCCGCATCAATTTCTGCGAACCGCCGCGCTTCTTTGTTCCTTCGTTGCCTTCTTCGCCGCAGTGGCGCTCCCCCAACAATTGCCGCAAACCGAAAAGTCCGAACCCAAGCCGTCGGCAGAAAAAGCTCCTGAAAACCCCGCACAAATCGAACTGCTCGAAACCCGCATCCGCTTTGAGGCCAACGGGGACAGCCGCAAAGAAGTCCACGCACGTGTACACATCAACAACGAACTCGGCGTGCGCCAGTTCGCCCGCCTCAATTTCGACTACAACCGCGCATTTGAATCGGTCGAAATCCCTCTCGTCCACATCACCCATCCGAGCGGCGGCTCCGCCGACATCCTGCCCAGCGCCATCACCGACAATCCCAATCCTGCCGTCCTCAACGCCCCGGCCTACCACGACGTCCGCGTCAAATCCGTCCGCATCCTCGGCCTTGAGCCCGGCGACACTCTCGAATACCGCGTCATCACTACCGTTTCGCACCATCCCCTGGCCCCCGACTTCTGGCTCGATCATTCCTTCGACCGCACGGGCGTTGTCTCCGAAGAGCATTTCCAGATTGTTCTACCCGCCTCTGTTCTTGCCTCTTCCCCACTCATCGTCGTTGAGAATAAGAATATGCGACAACAGCTCGAATGGCGCCTCTACGAGCCGCCAGGCTGCGGCCTCTGTGTCCCGCCAGATTATTCGCGGCCAGTAGATATTAAAGATATAGATCTATCGCTTCTGGCGCCATTTTTGCATCCGAAGCGTCTAAGACGTGGAGCGAAACCGCCCAAGCCGGCAGACACTCCCCCGCCTCAACCCCCTGACAAGCCACTTCCCCCTGCTGAGTACGGGAAGGTTCAGCTCTTGGTCAAACCGTCCGCGTCGGGTGCGTCAATCGAAAAATCTGGCGAAGGAAGCAATGCTGAGACCACCTTCACGTGGAAACACACGGCCGCTTCGCTGGAGGAGGTCCAGAGCAAGGATTCGGCTGACTTGGAGGACATTCCGGATGTCGAAATCGGAAAGACCTCGTATTGGTCGTCGCTTTCGGCCAAGCTTTATATGGCGCTTTACCTACCGGAGCAACTGCCCAAACAGGTCATCGAACTGTCACAGCAATTAACGGGTCAGGCGGATACACCCCGTGCCAAGACAGAAGGCATCTATGACTTCGTCTCCCAGAAAATCAGAACGATCGATCTGCCACTGGGAGTTACAGGGTTCAAGCCTCGCCCTTTGGGTGAAATACTTTCGTCGGGTTACGCTACCCAGGAAGACAAGTTCTTCCTCTTCGAAGCGCTTGCGAAGGCTGCCAGTCTAGAGGCGGGGGCAGTCCTGATCGGTCCAGCCAAGCGGATCGCGGCGTTAACGGCGACTCCGTCAGCGTTCAGCCACATTCTTATCTGGGCGGAGGGCGCTTCCTTGCTCGACCCGAGTTTGGAAGTAGCGCCATTTGGGGCCCTGCCTGCCTCCTACCGTGGCAGCACCACGTTGGAATTGGGCTTAGACACTGGCTACTTGGTGGACTTGCCGGTTTCTCCGATGATCGGGGAGATTCCCAAAGACCTGCCGTTCACTTCTTCGCAGAAAGTGAACGTGGACGCGTTGCTCGATCCCAATGGCAAGCTCGTGGCCAAAGTTCACTACTCCATGCGCGGTGACAACGAGCTGCTCCTGCGCCTGGCCTTTCACCAATCGCCAAAGGAAAAATGGAAAGAGATCGCCCAGCTGCTGGCACTCTCCGACGGCTTCCGCGGGCAAGTCACCAACGTCACCGCATCCGATCCGTACGCCACGCGCGAGCCCTTCACGGTGGACTACGAAATCACGCAACCGAAATTTGTCGATTGGTCGAAGAAGCCCGTGCGCGTCCCCGCGCTGCTGCCTCAGTTAGGCTTGCCCGATCCGCCCTCCAAACCCGCCCCCGGCGCTGCTGCTTCGCCCATTGAACTCGGCACGCCGCTCGAAGTCGAAACGCACATGACCCTCCACCTTTCCCCCGGCACAACCGCCAGCGCGCCGACCGGCACTTCCGTCCAGCGCGATTACGCCTCCTTCAGCTCCCAATACTCTGCAAGAGGCCAAACCATCACCGCCACCCGTCATATCAATTTCTTGCTGCGCGAAATTCCCGCCGCCCGCGCCACTGACTACAACGCCTTCCTCCATGCCGTCCAGTCCGACCAGGCCCAGCTCTTCACCCTCGTTGGACCCTAACACGTGGCCCTGCAACTATTTCCAGTGGCTTGAGTGTCTTTGCCAGCCTCCTCTTCGCGTTCATGCGCGTATTTGCCTTGACTTCTGATTACCCTGTGTTATATTTCCTCTTGGGTACAGTTACGTCACCGTGGATGTACCTGTCGCCCGAAGCCCAGAAGCCAGTTTTCCCCAGTTGACCTTAACTCTCTTCTCTTGATGGGCTTGCGCACTCTCTTGCAATTGCACGCTCTTGTGCGTTTTTTGCACCCTTTAGAATCAACAGTTTACACACTCTTTTGCATCACGTGATTTCAGAAGCCCTTTGCAATCTGTCGATTCCGCACTCTTTGCGAAAAATAGGGGGTGTGTACCCCTTCCTGGCTCTGGACTTCGCACGCTGGTCGCTTTTGCGCAATTTTGGCGCAGTCCAAGTCATGTAGAATCAACACTTACAAAAGTGTATCAAAACAAGCGACTTTAACCGTCTTTAGAATCAACACTTATGAAAAACATAGGGGGGAGGGGTAGGTCAGGGATCCCCCCGGCTGCACGGCTTCAGCCTCGTGAGTGCCCGGATTCTCTGGGATCTAAATAGCCAGGATCTCTTTCTCTTTCGCAGCGCTTAGATCCTCGATCTTCTTCGTCTCCGTGTGGGAGACTTTTTCCAGCTCTTCCAGCGCCCGCTTGTGATCGTCCTGGCTGATCTTTTTCTCTTTCTCCAGTTTGTCGATCGCCTCTTTGATGTCCCGCCGGATGTTGCGCACCGCGGTGCGGTGGTTTTCGAGGACCTTGTGCAGGTGCTTCACGATCTCCTTACGGCGCTCTTCGGTGGGCGCCGGCATCGGCACACGCACGATCTTGCCGTCGTTCGTCGGGTTCAGCCCCAGGTCGGATGTCCGGATGGCCTTGTCGATCAGCGGCACGACACTCGGGTCCCAGGGAGAAATCACGATCAGTGTTGCGTCCGGTACCATCACCGTGCCCAGTTGATTCACCGGCATCGGCGTGCCGTGATAATCCACGCGGACGTTGTCCAGTATGGCCGCATTCGCGCGGCCCGTGCGCAGCGTGCCCAGCTCCTTGCGGAAATCGTCCACCGCTTTTTCCATGCGCGTCTTGGCCGCGGCCATCGCGTCTCGTGTATTTCCAAACGTCGTCATGATTCTCAGTCCTTAGTTCTAAGTTTTCGGTTTTCAGCTAGAAAGGAGTGCAACAAATGATTCCAAGTTTATTGCCGGTTTCCCGTTCTCACTAACAACTAAGAACTGACCGCTAAATAACTGTTCCTATGCCGGCGTCACCTTCGACCCCACGCGCTCGCCCAGCACCACCCGCTTGATGTTTCCATGCTCGTTCATGTTGAACACTACGATCGGCATGCCGTTGTCCATGCACAACGAAATCGCCGTCGAGTCCATCACCTTCAGGTTCTGGTTCAGCACTTCCCGGTAAGAAATCGCGGCAAAAAATTTCGCATCCGGAATCTGCTCCGGATCGGCGTCGTAAATTCCGTCCACGCGGGTAGCCTTCAGAATTACGTCCGCCTTGATTTCCATGGCCCGCAGCGCCGCCGCCGTATCGGTCGAAAAGTAGGGATTCCCCGTGCCCGCCGCGAAAATTACCACACGGTCCTTTTCGAGGTGCCGCATCGCGCGCCGCCTGATGAACGGCTCCGCGACCTCTTTCATTTCGATCGCGCTCAACACGCGCGTATACACTCCTTCTTTTTCCAGCGCATCCTGCAGTGCCAGGGCGTTGATGACCGTCGCCAGCATGCCCATGTAGTCGCCGGTCGCGCGATCGATTTCAAAGCCTTTCTGCCGCGCCCCGCGGAAGATATTTCCTCCCCCGACCATGATCGCCGTTTGTACGCCGAGTTGGTGGACTTCCTTCAGCTCGCGGGCGATGGCCTGAATCGTTTCGCCGTGGATGCCGAATCCTTCCGGCCCCTGAAAGGACTCTCCGGAAAGCTTCAGCAGGATTCTCTGATACGCCGGCTTCGCTTTTTTTGCAGCCTTCTTATTGTCGTTTGTTCTCTTGATCGCCGCCATGAGTCTCCGGGGAACGCCACTCAAAATCCGGGGAATTGTAACAAACTATCTCCGCCGCCGCACTCCGCGAAACGCCCGGAAAGAAAAAGAGCGCTCGGGCGAGCCCGCAGCGCTCTGAAAGATTGCGGTTGGAAGGTCTGCTCTTTACTTGACGGTCGGTGCCGGAACGGGCGCCGTTTCCGGTCCCGGCCCGGAAGATGTGCCGCCAGCCACTTCACCGACCTTGAAGCGCGCAAAGCGCCGGATGGAAATGTTTTCGCCCAATTTCGCGATCGCCTGCGTGATCATTTCGCCGATCGTGACGCTCTCGTCCTTGATGTAGTGCTGTTCATAGAGGCAGTTCTCCTCGTAGAACTTTTCCATTTTCCCGTTGACGATTTTCTCGACGACTTGCTCCGGCTTCCCGGTGGCCAGCGCCTGTGCGCGATAAATCTCGCGCTCTTTCTCGAGCATCTCTGCTGTCACTTCCTCGCGCCGCACGTAACGCGGATCGAGCGCGGCCACGTGCATCGCAATGTCGTGGCTCAGTTGTTGGAACGCTTCCGTGCGCGCAACAAAATCCGACTCGCAGTTTAGCTCAACGAGTACGCCAATTTTCCCGCCCGCGTGAATGTAGCTGCCAACGAGTCCTTCGGACGCTTCGCGCATGGCTTTCTTCGCGGCCGCAGCCTGTCCTTTCTTTCTCAGGATGGCGATCGCTTTCTCGATGTCCGCGCCCGCTTCCACGAGCGCGGCGCGGCAGTCGCTGAAACCAGCGTTGGTCCGCTCGCGCAATTCTTTCACGAGTTGCGCCGGAATTTGCGTAGCTTGTTGTTGTGTACTCATCCCTTTTTCTCTTTTTTTCTTTTCGCTCTTTTGAGATTTCTTGCGCGACGCCATTGTCTGCAAAACGGCCCGCCCCGAGCCGTTCGGGGCGGGCCTCGCAAATTTCCCACCCACGCTGTTCGCTTAGCGTTCTTCCTCGTCCGGCGGAACCGTTGTTTGCGCTCCTTCGGCCAGCGGCTCGGCGCCTTCCACGAAGTCGCCTTCTTGCTTTTCGTATTGCTCGTAAGCGCTCGTATCCACGTACTCCACGCCTTCGACCAGCGCCTGATCCTCCGCCGATTTCTGATCCGCCACCTGCGATTGCTGGTAGGCGTTGTGGCCTTCGAGCACGGAATCCGCAATCTTGGTCGTGAACAGCCGGATGGCGCGCAGCGCGTCGTCGTTCCCCGGAACAATCCAGTCCACCACGTCCGGATCGCAATTCGTGTCGACCACGGAAACCACCGGCACGCCCATGCGCCGCGCTTCCTTTACCGCGATCTCTTCCGCGTTGGAATCGATCACAAACATGGCGTCCGGCAACTGGGCCATGTTCTCAATGCCTTCCAGGTTCTGCTGTAGGTGCTTCATCTCGCGATCCAGCCGCGCCTGTTCTTTCTTCGAAAGTTCTTTGATGCGGCCGTCTTCCGTCATGGCCTTTAGCAGCTTCAGCCGCTTGATGGATTTCTGCAACGTCGCCCAGTTCGTCAGCGTTCCGCCCAGCCAGCGGTGATTCACGAAAAACGCACTGCAGCGCTTGGCCTCCTCGGCGACGGCTTCCTGGGCCTGCCGTTTGGTGCCCACAAATAAAACGGTTTTGCCTCGCGCGGAAAGTTCGCTCACGAAGCGGCTCGCTTCGCGGAACATCTTGAGGGTTTTCTGCAGGTCAATGATGTGGATGCCGTTGCGTTCCCCGAAAATATATTCCTTCATCTTCGGGTTCCAGCGGCGCGTCTGGTGACCGAAGTGAACTCCGGCCTCCAGCAGCTCTTTCATCGTAATTTCTACAGCCAAGTTACCTCCTAGTGGAATAGCTGTTTGCATCTTCGCCTTTCTTGACTCGTGGAGCGCCCCGATCGGGTCGGGGCCTCTTCGAGCCCAGATTCGCGCCGAAGAACAGCCTCTTGCCGGCTTCTTGCCGGCCGTGATCTCGCCCCGGCAAGCCGGGACGGAGTTCGCTGTGGTTCCGACCGCGTCGGAACCACAAAAACTAACGCTTCGTAAACTGGAAGCGCTTCCGCGCGCCCTTCTGTCCGTACTTCTTGCGTTCCTTCATTCGGGAATCGCGGGTCAAAAATCCGTTCTTGCGCAGCGACGGTCGCAGCTCCGGATTGAATCGCGCAATCGCGCGTGATAACCCCATGCGCACCGCTCCTGCCTGCCCGCCAACTCCACCGCCGTTGGCGGTCACCACCACGTCCACCTGTTCGGCCAGGCTCGTGAACTTGAGCGGCTCCATTGCGTCATGCTTCCACGCATGATTGGGAAAATAGTTCTCGACAGGACGGCGGTTCACCGTGAACTTCCCGGAGCCGGGGCGCAGGAACACGCGCGCCACCGATTCCTTGCGCCGTCCTGTTCCGAGAATCCATGTCTTGCTGTCAACTGGCGTACCCGCTGTACTCAACGCTCCTCCTAACGCTTGCAAGCCGCAGTGCGGCCTTCTCGATACCTCGCCGTTCAGCGGCAACTACTTCTCACGGCCGCTTCACGGCCGACTCAACTCTACGCCGGTTTGTTCCCCGCTAAGGCACCACTTAGAAGGAACAGCAACGTGCGGAAGAATTGCCGGGCTTTCCGTTAAAAACCGGAACACAAACATCGCGAAAGTCCGGCGCCCACAGAATCTCTTTAAACCGTCACCGGCTGCGGCTTCTGCCCCGCGTGCCGCGCCAAACCCGCCGCATCCCGGTACACCCGCAACTTCTTGGCGCGCCGCGCGCGCAGCTTGTTCTTCGGCAGCATTCCGAGAACCGCCTCGCGCACCACCCACTCCGGCCTAGTCTCGCGCACGCGCTTGACCGGCACAGCCTTCAGCCCCCCAGGATAGCCGCTGTGCGAGAAATAAACTTTTTGCTCCAGCTTGTTCCCGGTCAGGCGGACCTTGTCCGCGTTAATCACGACCACGTGGTCGCCCGAATCCAAGTACGGGGTAAAGCTCGGCTTGTCTTTGCCGATGAGTATCCGCGCGACCTTGGTTGCCAGGCGCCCCAGCACCTGGTTCGTCGCGTCCACCACAAACCAATTTGCGCCGACTTTCAGCGCTTCGGCTTCCTCACCTTTGGCTACGTACGTCCTCATCGCGCTCGATCACACCTTTCCCCTTAGAGACAAACATCAAGCTTAAAGTACCCTTCCAATGATGTCAACGCAGTTTACTGAGCTGGTTCGCGATGCCGTCACGTTGCTCGGCCGGCGTTCGAAAGGTGATCTTTGCCAAAAACTTCCCGGGCGTTCGAAACTTCCGTTACATTCTACTCGGGGCAGGCGGCTGCGCCGTCGATCCACGTTTTCATTTGCGACGTAGTTTCCGCGCGCGAGAGGGGCGGCAGCGCGCGACCCGTTCCAGGGTCCCAGGCCCAGCCCACCAGCGGATCGGTCGAGACATGCTCCAGCAACTGCGCCAACGAGCGACCGCCCGTCTGCTGGGGATCCTTCAACTGTCGGCACAGCTCCGCTGGGGTTCGCCCGACGAAGACCATCTTGTGTGCCGCGGGGGGCAGGGACCACCTCGGATTCCCGGGAGGCATGTGGGCTCCCGGCAGATTTGCGGATTGGTGACAGGTGTCGCAGCGCATCCCATACGCGCCGTGGCCGTCTTTCCCGCGCTTCACGTTCTGCGTGTGGACGTGGCTGTCGTCGCCTTGCAGCGGCGCGTCTCCCGCGGGATGGCAGTTCTGACAGCGCGGCGAGGTAAAAACTTTGTAGACCTGCAAAAACGCCGCGCGCGATGCGTCGGCATCTAGCCTCGGCGCACGCGCAGCAGCAACGCGCGCGCCGCTCGCAAACCCAGCGACCGCGGCAACGCCCACCGCCGCCACAGTCAGCAGCAGGGCTCGGCAAGTCCGGGCGTTTCGTCTCGCGATCATGACTTCGCCTCGCTTCCTCGCGCCAGCTCGCTCGTCTGAATCGGCAGCCGCCGCACGCGCTTCCCCGTCGCCGCAAAAATCGCATTGGCCAGCGCCGAAGCCACCGGCGGCACGCCTGGCTCTCCAACACCGGTGGGGTTCGCCTCGCTCGGCACGATGTGGACTTCGATGTCCGGCGATTCGAACATGCGCAGCATCGGATAGTCGTGGAAATTGGTCTGCTGCACGCGTCCCTGCTCCAGAGTAATTTCTGTCTTCAACGCCGCGGTCAGCCCAAAAATGATTCCGCCTTCCATCTGGGCCTTGACGACATCCGGATTGATGGCGCGCCCACAGTCCACCGCGCACACCACGCGGTGCACGCGCACAGTACCGTCTTTTTCCACCGACGCTTCAACCACCTGAGCGACGTAGCTGTCGAATGAAAAGTGCGTGGCAATTCCGCGCCCGCGCCCTTTCGCAAGCGGCTTGTCCCAACCGGCCTTCTCCGCTGCCAACTCCAACACCGCCAGCATCCTCGGCTGATTCGCCAGCAGCTTGCGCCGAAGCTCAAAAGGATCCTTCCCTCCGGCATGCGCCACTTCGTCGAAAAACCCCTCTACCGAGAATCCCGTATGCGAGTGTCCCACCGACCGCCACCATTGCACCGGGACGCCAATTTTTGGCGAGTGCAAATCCACTTGCAGGTTCGGGATCCCATAAAGAATGTCCGCTGCGCCTTCCACCGAAGTGGAGTCTACTCCGTCCTTGATGGTATAGGCTGCGAACGGTGTGCCCTGGGTGATGGACTGTCCCACTATCGTGTGGGTCCACGCTATCGGATTTCCGTCGGCATCCAGCCCGGCGGCAAACCGGTCGTGCCACATGGGCCGGTACCAACCGCCCGCCAGGTCATCTTCCCGAGTCCACACAACTTTCACCGGGGCCTTCGCCACCTTCGCCACGTGCATCGCTTCCACCACGAAGTCCGAGGCGGGATTCGCGCGCCGGCCGAATCCGCCTCCCAGCAGCGTGGTGTGAATCTGCACTTTCTCCGGAGGCAATCCGGCCACCTTCGCGGCGTTCAGCCGGTCCACGGTTTCGAATTGCGTCCCCGTCCAAATTTCGCAACTGTCCGGACGCAAATCCACCACGCAATTCAGCGGCTCCATCATGGCGTGCGCCAGGTATGGCACGTCGTACTCGGCCGTGATGGTTTTCGCCGCAGTCGCGAGCGCGGCTGCTGGGTCGCCGGCCTTCCGCGCAATGGCCCCTGGCGTGGCGGATAGCTTCGAGAATTCCTCACGCATCTTCGTGGTCGACAACGCCGCGTTCTCACCGTCATCCCAGGTAATCTTCAATTTGTCGCGTCCCACCTTCGCGGCCCAGAATTTCTCCGCAACTACGGTCACGCCCGACGGCACCTGTTCCACTGCGCGAACGCCGGGAATCCTCAACGTTTCCGCCGCATCCACGCTTACCGCTTTTCCGCCAAACACCGGCGGCCTCGCCACGACCGCATACACCATTCCGGGCAGCCGCACATCCAATCCAAATTGCGCCGTGCCATTCACCTTGGAGGGTGTGTCCAGTCGCCGCACCGGTTTTCCGATCAGCGTGAACTGTTTCGGATCCTTGAGCGGCACGTTCGCGGGCGGCTTCAATTGCGAGGCTGCGGAAGCGCTCCCACTCCGAAGGCGTCGTGGTGCTGCCGCCGGTCATTTGCAGGCCGAACACGGTGTGGTTGTAAGCCGCGTCCACCGGGGCTGGTTCCACGGTAATCTTCGACCAGTCCGCCTCCAGCTCTTCATTCAGCAGCATCGGGAGGCTGGTGTAGATGCCTTGCCCCATCTCCGAGTGGTTCGCGATCACCGTCACGCTCTCATCCGCCGCGATGCGCACGAACGCGTTCGGCGCAAACACCTTTCCGGCTGCCGCGGCGGTCTTTGCTGCCGCACTCGCCAGCTCCGGCACCCAGGCGGAAATCCAGAGGCCGCCGCTGACGGCAGCGCTCGTCTTCAGGAAATCCCGCCGGCCCAGTTGTTGCGCTCCGGTTCTCATCGTGGCGCTCATGACGGCCTCTTTTCTGCGGCAATCTCCGCCGCACGATGGATGGCCTTGCGGATTCGCGTGTAAGTTCCGCAGCGGCAAATGTTTCCGCTCATGGCCTCATCAATATCCTTGTCCGTCGGCTTGGCGTTTTGCGCCAGCAGCACGGCCGCGCTCATAATCTGTCCGCTCTGGCAGTAGCCGCACTGCGGCACGTCGACTTCAATCCACGCGCGCTGCAATGGATGCGACAGGTTGGCCGACAATCCTTCGATCGTGGTGACGCGCTTCCCTGCCACTCTCGCGAGCGGCGCCACGCACGAGCGAATCGCTTTGCCGTCCAGATGCACGGTGCACGCTCCGCACAACGCCATCCCGCACCCGAACTTGGTCCCCGTCGATCCGAGCGAATCCCGCAACACCCAGAGCAGTGGCGTCGAGGGATCGTCGTCCACGTTCACCGGTTTTCCATTGAGTGTGAATGAAATCACGTTCGGCCTCCCCGAAAGTCGCACCTTAGTCCCGCCCGCCACAATGGGTCAAGCGTGGAAGCGCGTTCCAATTGCTCGCGTTCCCCAATGCTCCCCAGCGTATTGCCCCTTCGATGCACTGGCCCTCCGCAAAGGCACACCAAGAAACTCTCCCCCTGCGTTTTTCTCCCTCGAAGATTCCTGGATGCGGCCTAGTTCCCGTCCCCTTCTCGCTGCCTGAGGACCAAGAATTGTTATTCCCAAAAAAGCCGGGATTGAGTACACTCCTCTGCAAGCGGCATCTTCTGTGGCCGGTTTGCAATGCTACGAACGGATCTCGACACCTCAGCGTCGACTCGGCTCTCTGGGGCGGTAAGCCCTGTGTCTGGCTATCTGCGACCTTGCCTCCCCGTCATTTTGATATCCTCCTGCCTCATTTTTGGCGCGACACGATGCACCGCTCAGGATGTCGCCGAGGCTGCACGCCAGGAACGCACGCGGAAGGAAAGTCAGCAGAAAAAACCCAAGCACGTGTACACCGACCAGGATTTGAAGCGCGCGCAGATTCTCACGCCGGAAGATCGCGCGCAAGTAGAGGCAAGAAAGAATCAGCCAACTCCTCCGGCATCGCAGAAACCGCAAGAAGCCATGGACGCCCAATCGCTTCCAGCCGACGCGCCTCTCGGCGATGTCGCTCGTCACTTCCGCAAACAGAAACAGCCGCAGAAGGCTCAGCAGTCCGCGGAGTTCCGTCTTCCTTTCGCCGATGCGCCGGCGCTCGCCTCCCCCAAGCCTCCGGTGCAGCCGCTGCGCCCGCCAGTTTCCAACGCTGCCCCGCCGCGACTCGCTCCTTTCCGGCCGCTGGTGAG
>WNFP01001461.1_pt1 | contig 41986 bp, 35 predicted proteins | sample 5400201 | NCBI WGS metagenome assembly WNFP01 (sample SAMN13153355, study PRJNA577476) | soil metagenome | isolation source: 115 cm saprolite under Madrone tree | place: USA:California | collected 2016-06-14 | reverse complement strand
TCCACGAAATCACACCAAAACCTCACGAACAATTGCAGGTTCGCTTCGTGTATTTTCGTGGATCGTTTTACTCGGAGGGCGGAATCTCAAAATAAGACACTATCGAAGTTGGTCGTCAACGCTGTATTCAATTCTTAGTAGCCGTCAGCCGGCGCAGTGCATCCCGCGCAGCCTGGGACAAATAATGATCACTCGAAGTGAATGCTGCCTGAAGAGCCGGGACAGCGGAAGGATCGCCGATTAATCCCAGCGCGGCAGCCGCTTCACGTCTTACGTCATTATCGTTGGCCTCGTTTGTCAGGGTCGCGATGAGGACGCCGACGCCGGAACGGCTTTTGATCTGTCCCAGCGAGCGGGCCGCCGCCCGCCTTACGAACTCATTCGACTCCGCTTTTGATTTCTTCTTTTTCTCGGATTGCCCGGTAAGAACCTCCGAGAGAGATTGAACTGACGACTCTTTTCCGATCTCGCCCAACGCTACTGCGGCAGCGGCTTGTACACTTGTTTCTTTATCGTTAAGCAGGACGCTCTCAAGGGCCGGCGCCGCGGTATGGCTATGAGTTTCGCCCAGCGCATATGCCGTCTCGCGACGAACAAACTCTAATTTATCCTGCAATAGCGGCACCAGAAGCGTGGCAGCCTCAGCTTGCGGAAGAGCGAGGATGGCATGCGTAGCCGCGACTCGAACCATCGGTGCCACATCAGTCAGCCCCGCCGCGGCGATGCGCGACGCATCGGGCCGCTTTAAGTTACCCAGCCGCATTAGAGCGTCGCGACGCTCTTCGATGTCCTCCGATTTCAAACGCTGGCGCTGCCGCTCGAGCTCGCGCTGTATCGGCGTAAGCTGTTGCTTGCTTTGCTCAGCGAGCAAATACCAGGTGGCGGTTGGGCCAAGGCTAAACAGCGCTGCAAGCAGGCCAAGGGATGCTGCCTTAAAGAGCAAACGGATCTGCGGAATCATCTTTAGAAACAATCTCATGTGACGCAACATACCCGACCCTGCGGCGGACTTCAACCAGTATCAATCCGCGAAGCTATGGCGTGCAGCGTGTCGATAATCAAAACCGCGATCGGAGGATAGAAGAGCAGATCTGAAATCACCAGGGCAGTCGGAGAGAACCCGCCAATCGCGGACACCGTGGTGTGATGCCGGAACAGTAGAGTCAAATCCGCAAAGAAATCCTGTGCGTGCCAGCCGATAAAGAGTCCCACGCCGAGGCTAATCATATAACCACCAAGCAGGAAAGCGTACGCCGAAAATCGAGTGAACGGTTGATCCGGCTCACTTTCTTCGCGCGTGATCGAGTAATTGACGTCGTCAGGTTTGTATGTGTAATGCGCGATGTATTCGCGCAGGCGGCGGATCAAATGCCAGACACCCATCATAAAGAGCGTCACCAGAATCGCCTTGCCCGCGACACCGAACGACTCCCACAGCGGCGGCTTAATCATCGCCACAAAGAAAGTCGAAAGAAAAAGCGAAACGGTAGTGAAGACGGCGCGCTGACGCTCCATGTTTTCGCGCCGATCAGTCTCGAGTATTTGATTGACGACGCGGTCCCAGCGAGCCTGGGCTGCTATGTTGCCGGCGCGTTTTGCGTGGGGGTTGTTGTCCAATCCGAGAAAAGGAAACACACTGGGACCTTGATCGAGCTGCTGATCATGGAACGCTCGTTCCTGAGGATCGATCAGAGTGTGGTAAGCCAGAGACAGGAGTGCGAACTCGCGGGCTGCCTTTTCTGACCCTCGATTCACGTCGGGGTGACGCTTCCGGGCAAGCTTCCGGTAAGCGGATTTGATCTCGGTAGCGGTCGCGCTCCGCTTGACGCCCAGAACGTGATAGTAGTCGGTCATTGCAAGGGGGCAATGTAACGAGGATCACGGTGGTGCCACAGTGATGACTCGTCTCCCATTCGCGCGCGATTTTAGCACTTCCGGAATGGTGAGAGCGAGCCGTTTATGGTGCCTTAGTTGCTTTGTGCGCTTAGCGGGGAGGCACAACACTGTGATGATGCTGGTGAGGTGGCGAGGTCAGTACCGGAAGCGGTAGCGACCGCGTCGCTCTCACCGCGATGATCAACATAGCGAGGGTGGCAACCCGGTCGCTACCGCGCCCGGTATTGACCTCCTCTTGATCAACTCCCGTTCTGGCGGGCGGAACTTTCAATGAATTCGATCAGCGTCCGCACGGCGACGCCCGTCGGACCCTTGGATCGATAAGGCTGAGCAGTGTCACCCCAGGCGGTACCCGCAATATCGAGATGAGCCCAGGATGTGTCTTCCGCGAATTCCTTCAGAAAGGCGGCCGCGGTAATAGTGCCGGCCTTCTTGCCACCGACATTCTTAATATCGGCAATATCACTCTTGATCTGATTCGTGTATTCACTGTCCAATGGCAACTGCCAGAACTTTTCGCCAACTTTCTTCCCGGCTTCGATCACCTGGTCGATTAGAGTCTGGTCCGTGCCAAGGATGGCGGTGTTGACGTCGCCGAGCGCAATTGAAACGGCGCCAGTCAGCGTCGCCATATCGATGATCTGGGTGGCTCCGAGCTTCTTTGCATAGGCAATCGCGTCCGCCAGCACAAGCCGGCCCTCGGCATCGGTGTTGATAACTTCGATAGTCTTGCCGGTCATCGCTTTCAAGATATCGCCTGGCTTGGTCGCTTTTCCCGAGGGCAGATTCTCTGAGCAAGGAGCTACCCCAAGCACCGAAATCGATGGCTTCAACTGAGCGATCGCCTGCATTGCGCCGATGACCGTGGCGGCGCCGGTCATGTCGTACTTCATCAATTCCATGTTCTCGCCCGGCTTCAGAGAGATGCCGCCCGAGTCAAACGTGATCCCCTTCCCGACCAGAGCCAGCAGCCCTTTCTGCCGGCCAGCCTTGCGCGGCTGGTACTTCATGACGATCAGCTTTGGTGGTTCATCTGATCCGCGAGAGACACCCAGCAGCGATCCCATTCCCAACTTTTCCATCTGCCGTTGCTCGAGCACATCGATACTGAGTCCGAACTCTTTCGCCACCTTCTGTGCCCGGGCGGCCAGGATGGTCGGCGTCAGATAACCGCCGGGCTCGTTCGCGAGGTCGCGGGTAAAGTTCGCAGCTTGGCCGATGATCCGTCCGCGTTCAGCGCCCTGTTGCAAAGCCTTCTTGTCGCCGCCCTCAATTACCAGCGTGATTTGGTCGAGCTCACGCTCCTCTTTGTCTTTCGTCCGATACTTATCAGGTTCAAACAGTCCCATGATCGCGCCTACCATTGCGGTCTGCGCCACTTTTCCCGCGTCGTCGTCCGCGCGAGGTGCGATCGCAATCGACCTGGCATTCTTGCTTCGGAGAAAACGCGACGCGGTTCCGGCCATGCGGCTTATCTGCGCTGCCTTGTACGCGTCACGTTCACCGCAACCGATCAAGAGCAAGCGGCCGGCTTTTAGTCCTTTGCCTGACAAAAGGAAATAAGCAGTTTCGCCCGGTTTCGCAGCGAATTCTTCTGTTTGAATCACCCTGCTAATCAAACCGCCAGTGGCTTCATCCAGGGTCTTCAAGAGTCCTGCGCTGACTTTTTCGTCTTTGAAAACTGCCACCGCCAGCGCTTGCGCGTCGACGTCCCTGCATAGTTGCGAACTTCCAATTGCTTCCATTCGAGCGGTCTCCTGCCTTATCGATTTCGTTCTTTCAGCTGCGCCTGAGTCTCGCGGTCCACGATGCGCCGCAGTTCAGTTTCGCGCTTATCGTACAACTTCTTGCCCTTTGCGACTCCCACTTCGAATTTGATCTTGCGTCCCTTCAGATAGACGCGAGTAACCACCAGGGTCATTCCCTGTGTCGAAGCGGCTTCATCCAGCTTGTCAATTTCGCGTCGATGAAGCAGCAACTTGCGGGTGCGCAAGGGCTCGTGATTCGCAAGGTTGCCGTGTGTATACGGCGAGATGTGGGCATCGAACAACCACGCCTCGCCCTCACGAACCCCCACGTACGACTCTTTTAACTGGATGCGGCCGTCGAGGACACTTTTGACTTCAGTTCCCACAAGCGCCGCACCGGCCTCGTACTTTGCCGAGATATGATAGTTGTGGAACGCCGCGCGGTTCGTCGCCAGGACTTTTTCTTCCGTCGCCGCTGTCATTATCAAGTTGTGCTAAACGAGACCTGACTATAACAAGCAAGTGAACCGGGAACAAGCAGCGTACTGGTGCAACCCATTTCGCAGCGTGCGCGAGCGGTCAGAACCGGGAGCGGTAGCGACCGGGTCCGGCACTCAACCGTGAACTGCGAGTTTTTCTGCAGACGAAAGAGTAGATTGCGAGTTGAGTGAACGATCCGGTCGCTACCGCTCACGGTTCTGTAACCAGCGATTCTTCAGCAACACCACCGACGAGTGGACCCATTTTAAGAGAATGCCTTGCCCAGTAAGACCGATCCACGAAATCACACGAAGCCGCGCCTTCATCCGATTTCTTGTTCATTCGCGGATCGTTTTTGTGCCAGTGGAACAAAGCGACTCGAACCAACCAGGAGAACCATCAACGGCTGCGGCTGCGTTTACTTCGAGTGGTTCACATTTGCTGATATTCTCCACCTCGAATCCAAATGCGCGTTCCAATAAATCCTCGAACCCTCTGGCCGACACTCAGTCTGGTTTCAGGAATCCCCCGAATAGCCGGAGCTTTCTTTCTGCCCAACGCTTTCGGCGACGCTTACGTTTACATTCGCGTGATCGGCGAGATGAGCACGAAAATGTCGAATGGAACGTTTGCCTTGACTGACCTCTATGGATTCTGGCTGCCGCTATACCAGGTCATTGCAGGTGTCGCGAACATCTTCATACGGAATGGGTTCTATGCGGGAAAGATTGTGGCCGCACTCTTCGGAATTGGATCATGTCTGCTCATTTACGGCATTACCCTGCGCTTGACGGCGAGTCACGTAGCAGCGCTGCTCGGATTTCTGCTGATCGCTTTGAATCCTCTCCACATTACCTACTCAGCCTCAGCGATGACCGACGTGCCGCATGCGTTTTTCGTTTTGGCCAGTCTCTATTTTGTTCTACAGCGAGGTTGGGTACTCGCGGCCATCTTTGCCGCCCTCGCCGGACTGACGCGTGTCGAAAGCTGGATGTTGCTGGCCCTGATTCCGGCGATCCAGCTCATAAGGGAACGTCGTATTTCGATCGCCGCACTCTTTATCCTCGCTCTTCCGCCACTGTTCTGGTTTTACATTTCGTGGAAGGCGACGGGCAACTGGCTAGCCTGTTTTGTAGCACGCCAGCAATATCACGATTGGCTGCTGGTAATGAATCCCGCGCTGGCTCACTTCTCTTTGGCGAGTGGTCTACGTGACAGCGCGATTCTAATAATTTCGACAGGTATTGCGGTGATGATTTCCGCGTTCGTCGCTGGTTGGATTCTTCTGAAGAGTTTCCACCTCAGTTTGTTCAGACTGGGTCTGCCTCAGGATTTACGGAGCATTCTGGCGCCGTTGGTTTTATTCTTCGCTTTCCTCATTCTGCTGTTGACGGCTTATCTGACGCATCAGCAGCCAATGATTTTTCCTCGTTATGGGTTGATCCTCTTCAGCCTTGGCATTCCGATTCTGATATGGACAACCCTGAGATTGACACAGCAAAAGCCGTTGTGGGCGCGGCGCATTTTGGTATCGGTAATCGCGCTCTGCGTTTTTGATGCGAGCGTCCAGCTGGTTGGCTCAGTCGGGTCGCTGAACCAGACAGCCGCCCAGCGCGCCGTGGGCGATTATCTTCACGCCCACTTCGATCCTAATTCAAATGCCACCGTCTTTAGCGACGAAGGTACCGCGACAGTGATGTCCGGAATCCCGGAAGAAAAGTTTCTAACGTCATCTGACGCGCCCCGCGACCGCGCCGGCTTCGTGGCCTTTCTAAAAGAGAAGCACGTCGAGTATCTGGTGTTTGTTAACAAGATTGATTCGACGCCGGCGAAACTTTTTCCGGAATTGAAGACCGGAACAACTACTGAGACGTTCGAACCCGTAGTGCATAGCCGTTCAAAATTTCTGCGCATGGATATCTGGCTGTACCGCGTTCGTTGATGGATAGTAGCCCAGCCGTCGCGAGCCGCAGAGCGGGCTATATGAAGTACGCTGACTTGTCAACGCTTTCAAACGCGGCGACTTGTCGCCGCACTCCAATCAACAGCTTCCTCAGGACGAGCCTTGTAACTCATCACGCTGAAAGCGTGAAATAAAATAGCCTAGGGTAGAGCGCGCAGCGCGCCGCCCCAGGATCACGGCGAGTTGCGTCGCCTGTTGTATGAACAGGGACCAGCATTGGAAGCCGCAATTCTGTTAGCTCTCCGGATTCTGGGCTTCGTAGCCGAACCGTTTAAGAACTCGGAATCTGAGTTTGATGCTGTCTTCATCAGTGCCGAAGGACGCTTCTTGGGAGAAGCTGAAGGCAAGGACAACAAAGCAATCAACGTTGACAAGCTGCGCCAATTGGAAATGAACGTACAGGAGGATTTTGCTCGCGAGGACATTGACGAATACGCTCGCGGTGTCCTATTCGGCAATGCGTATCGTCTTAAATCACCGGGCGAGCGCACCGGAGATTGGTTCACAGAAAAGTGCTTGAAGGCTGCGGCAAGATCCGGTACCGCACTAGTTCGAACAAACGATCTCTTCTTTGCCGCAAAAGCGGTCAAGGAAACAGGAGATCAAGAATATGCACTCGCGTGTCGCGAGTCTCTATTAAGCCAAGGGGGCAAGGTGGTGGAGTTTCCAATGCTTCCCATTCAGGTTCAACCTGTAGACGAACAGTCGAAACCGGCGCGCGCCGTGGGAACATAACAAATCAAATCAACCTTCTCCTCAACATATCCAACGCAGCCTGCGAAGCCCGCCACCGAATCAACTCCCGATCCCCAGGTAAAACAAAACGCTTGTGTTCAGTGTGCGCGTCGTCGGCGAGCGCGATGAAAACCAAACCAACCGGCTTTTCTTCCGTGCCTCCCTCCGGACCGGCAATACCGGTCACGGCCAATCCGAAATCAGTCTTGGCGCGATGACGTACACCACGCGCCATGTCGCGCGCCACCTGTTGACTGACCGCGCCGAATTCGCGAATCAATTTCTTGTCGACTCCGAGCAGGCGCGTCTTTGATTCGTTTGCATAGGTCACCAGGCCTTCGATGAAATACTTTGACGATCCGGGCACATTGGTGAGCCGCTCAGCAATCAAACCGCCGGTGCAGCTCTCCGCCACCGCGAGGGTAAAGCCGGAGATCGCCAGACTTCGCCCCACGACCTCTTCCATCTTTTCGCCGCGAAATGAAAAGACCGCGTTTCCCAACTCCGTTTCGATCTTCAGTGAAAGATCATTCAGCAGCGCCTCGGCATCCGCTTCCGTTCTTCCATGAGCGCGGAGATGAACTTCGATCTCGCTGCTGTTGAAAAGGATTGTCGTTTGCGGATTTTCGTACTTGGAATAGATGGGCGCGATCCTTTCATCGACGGCTGATTCGCCCATCCCCGCCACCCGCAGCACGCGACGCGCGAACCGGATATCTCCAGCCAGCTTTTCCAGACGCGACGCGACGTGATTCTCGAACATCGGCTTCAGCTCACGCGGCGGGCCGGGAAATAAAGCAACGGCACAACCTTCGTGCTCCAGATAAAGACCTGGCGCGCTACCGTTGGGATTTGGCAGCACCTCGGCGCCGTCGATCACCATCGCCTGCCGAGAGTTTCGCTCAGGCATATTGACGCCGAAACTCTTAAACCGATCACGCAGTTCCGCGAGTATGGATTCATTCAGCGTCAGCCGGCGCTTCAGAGCGCGCGCGACCACCTTACGGGTGATGTCATCTTCCGTCGGGCCGAGCCCGCCCGTGCTAATAACCACGCGGGAACGCTTCACTGCATCCTTGACGACTTCTTCGAGGCGTGCATCATCATCGCCGACAACCGTCTTGAGCTTCACATCGATGCCCATGCGATTCAGTTGTTCAGTCAGCCAAAGACTATTCGTATCGGTACGATCAGAAGCGAGAAGCTCGGAACCGATGGCGATGATTTCAGCTGATAGCATAGGCGATGATTATTACCACAGAGGACACGGAGGAGAAAACGCAGACGAAGGATCGGTACAGAACCGGGAGCGGACCGGGGTCCCCACGCGGGCAGCCCGCGTGGGGTGGTGGATGCGACCGGAACAAAGACTCAACATTCGCCGCAACTAAGATCGCTTCACAGATAGGAGGATTTGTCACCAAGGGGGTTTCCAACCGCAATAATGAGTTGAGTCTTTATTCCGGTCGCTATCCTCTCGGTTCTGTACCAAGGCTATGTAGTGTGCTGTTCTTGTCGATTCTTCTCCAAGTCGCTTATAGTCAACCTTTTTCGAAGAGGAAAATATGCCACCTAAGCAATCCTATTACATCATAGCGCTGCCCGGTGATGGTATCGGGCCCGAGGTCTTATCGTGTGCCCTCAAAGTCTTGAACACCGCCGGCTATTTATCTCAAATCGATTTTCAAGTCGAAGAGATTCCGTGCGGCGGCCATTACTACGCCGCGCACGAGACCGAATGGCCCGAGGGTTCTTTTGATAAGTGCGAACAGGCGGACGCGATCCTACTCGGCGCAGTTGGACACGAAGTTGACGGCAAAACAGTTTTTACCAAGCCGGGCAAGCCCTATCCCGAACCGCAGCTGGCTGGGTTCGCCCAGGTAATTCTCAACAGACAAAAGCTTGGTCTGTACGCGAATGTCCGTCCGGTAAGACTTTACCCCGGCGTTAAGCACAAGATCCACGGCGAATTGAAGCAGGTATGGGACGCGGGCAAAGTCGACTATGTCGTGATCCGCGAGAACACCGAAGATGCCTATACGGGCGAAACGAATTCGATTCCGGACGGACAAGTAACGCCGATCCGAATCACACGCACCGCCACTGAACGCGTCGCGCGCTACGCGTTCAATCTGGCGCGACGACGTCGCAAGCTAAACAAGGTGACGTGCGTTGACAAGTCAAACATCATCGGCGCGCACCGCTTTTTTCGCGATGTGTTCCGCGAGGTCGGCGCCCGCGAGTTCCCTGACCTTGCGCTCGACTACGCTTACGTGGATGCCTTCTGCCAATGGCAGATTCGCAACCCCGAATGGTACGACGTCGTGGTAGGTCCGAATCTTGTGGGGGACATCATCAGCGACAACGGCGCCACGACTGCGGGCGGTTTGGGGCTTGCGGTCGGCGGCAATATCGGTGATGAGCACGCAATGTTTGAGCCGATTCACGGCAGCGCGCCGAAACACGCAGGCAGGGACAAGGCTAATCCCCTGGCGGCAATTCTGGCCGTGCAGATGATGCTGGACTGGCTCGGAACGCGATATGAAGATTCGCGTCTGCACAATGCCGCGCAGCAAGTCGAAGCTGCGGTGGCGGCGCTCCTCAGCGAGGGTAAAACATTAACCTATGATTTGATCGGGGCGGCAAACGCGTCACGCTGCAGCGAAGTGGGGGCCGCGGTGGAAGAAAAGCTGCGGACGATGGCTTGATATTCGAGGTCCTCTCCTAATCGCACGAGAAATGCAAGGGAGCGGCGTTGCCGTCGGATGTGCGGAGAGGCTTTGCCTTTCCAAGTCTTAGATACAACTATCGCGTTGACGAGGCTTACTCTCGGCAACGCGATAATACTGATCCACCTAAGATCGGAAGGCCAAAGACCTTCCGCACATCAGGTGGCCAAACCGCAAAACTACTTCGGTTTATTCGCCAGACGCTCTTCAATTTTCGGTAAGCTGGCAATTACAGCGTCGCCGACTGTCTTCAAACTCTTTGCCGAGATCTTATCCAGGGTATCTTCCCTGGTGTGCCAGTACTCATACGAGCTCAGTTGAATGATGTCGATTGATTCGACCCCAGCCTTGAGGAACGGCCCGTGATCGTCATCGCCGACGCCTTCAAGCGAATCGACAAATACATTGCCGTATCCCAGTTGCTTCCCGGTCTGCCAGACAATGTCAGTGAGCCAGGCCGAGCCCAGATCGGCGCGCCCGAGACGCAGATTTTTGTAACCCATCATGTCCAAAAGGATCATAGCCCGTACCCGCTTCAGCTCGTTCTTCTCCACCAGTTGCGCCACGTAACGGCGACTGCCATAGGTATGATCCGGCAGAGGTGTCCTGGGATCAGCCGGATTCGGGTTGTGACATTCGTCCCAATCAAAACAAAACGCCTCTTCACCATCAAAGAAGACAAACCAGTAGGTCATTTTCGGCTTCTGTTTGCTCGCTGCTAATACGCGTGCAATTTCCATGAGCGCACCAGTCGAAGAACCACCATCATTGGCGCCCACAAACTTGATGTCCTTAAAATATTTGGTGTCGTAATGGCTGGAAATAATGATCACATCGTTAGATTCGCCCGGCAGCTCGGCGGTAACGTTGATCATTTTCCGGTCCCCAATCGGCGTGGTCGCGTGAAATTCATCAGTCGTGACATTCAACCCGTACGACTTCAACTGTTCAATCATGTAGTTACGCGTTTTGTCGAGTTCAGCCGAGCCCGCCGGCCGAGGCCCGAACTCAACTTGCTTGCGCACCTGTTCGAATGCTCGATCGCCGTCGAAGTCGGACTTTGCCGGAGGTGCGGGTGCAGATGGCGTCGTCGAACTGTCCGCAGGCTTGTTAGTGTTGCTGGGACACCCCAGCAGCATCAACGGCACGAGCAGGAGAAAAGCCAGGGCCAAAAAGCGGGTTGAATTCTTTAAGGGTTCGTTTACCGCAATGTCATTAGTCATGGTCTCTGAATCAGAATGCTCAGACTGTCTTTTCCTTTTCCGATCCAGCGGCCCGATCGCACTTCGTTGGGTCATCCGACAGGACGCTGTCAAAGATTTTCTTGCCGAGCGTAGCGGAAGCGTTTGCGATCTTGTCGAAAGCCTCGGTCACGGCGACCATTTCCAACTCCATCAGAGTCGCAATCTTACGATCGAAGGGTAGTTCGCTGAATTCCTGGCGCAGGTCGCGCGTATTCTCTTCGGCGCTGTTGGACGTTTTGGATTCTGTATTCATGGTTGCTTCCTTTTGTCCTAATTATAAGTGGCGCGCCGCGGCCCGAACTTTGGGTCGACTTGCACCATCAGATTTCTTTTCGTGTCCTGCGCGACGGCAGTCGGCACAGACGCCAATCATACGCAGCAGGTGTTCCGTCAGTTCAAACTTATACTTGGCCGCCATGGCATCCTGGATGGCTTCAAGTTCCGGCGAATAGAACTCGATGATTTTCCCACACCCTGAACAGATCATGTGATCGTGGTGCTCGTGCTTGTAATTGTGTTCATAGTGCGCGCGCCCATCGCCGAAGCGGACCTCGCGCGCCAAACCGGCTTCAGTCAAAAGTCTAAGCGTGCGGTACACCGTGGTTTGGCCCACAGTAGGATCCTGTTCATGCACCAGGCGGTAAAGATCCTCGCCAGAGACATGGCCTTCGGTGCGCAGGAAAACATCGAGGATGAGATCGCGCTGCGCCGTGCGCTTCAGACCCTGCTTCTGAATGTGTTTGAGGAAAACTTCCTGCTCTTCAGTCATCAATGTTTCGGCGACAGCGGATTCGTTTGAGAAGACGAGGGCATTCTACACCCTGCGCGAAGCTCAAAGAAATTGGTTCGCCCGGCGCGCACCTGTTTCGGCGGCGTCGCCGGCATCGGGTACCAGACTACATTGATTGCTGCTTTACTGTTTCCTGCCTGCCGATTACTGGTTTATATTGTCTTTTCACGAAGTGCCGGGGTGGCGAAATGGCAGACGCTACGGACTTAAAATCCGTTGACCGTAAGGTCGTGTGGGTTCGACTCCCACCCTCGGCACCAATACTAATCTCACTGTTTCAATCATTTGCGGTTCGGTTTCCGTCTGGTTGCGCCAACAGCGTCATGGGTCTTGGGTAAAGGATGACGCTAAGATGACGTGCCTCTAACTCGCCCTTCGTGCGAATTCGATAACTTCGCCTCTTGGTGTCGCGAGTTTGTCAACTGCACTTTGGATCACATCCGTCATTCCATGAGCGTACCCAGCCGTGACTCCAATTGACGAGTGCCCTAACAACTGCATGATGTCGAGTTCATGCACTCCCTGACCACGCAAGCGCGTGGCGAAGGTATGTCTCAGATCGTGCCACGTCAGACCACCCGCCTTCGTCTGACCAAATGTAACTTCGCCTGCCTCACAGCCCTTCTCAAAACCGCGTCTAATCGTGACTGAGCTAACGCCATTTCGTGCCAGCGAAAAAACTAATTCACCCCCAGAGGCGTCCTGAACTGCCTCTGAAAGAACGGTGCGAACCAACGGGTTCATTGGAATGATCCGAGGCTTTCTGTTCTTCCTCGTCAAAGGTCAAGTATCGCTCCCGTTTTCCTCCTTCCTTTTCTTTGCGAACGCGTTGGCATGGATTGGAATCGATAAATCCATTGTCACAGGCGATCGAAAAGATTTTGGAAAGGAGGGCTAAATACCGATTCACGGTCGAGCCTGAGCGGACTGTGCCCCGATATGTTTTCTTGCCAACTAATGACGATTTGAAGCGCTCAATCTGTAAAGGAGTGATCTCCCGCATTGGTTCGTCGCGAAACCAAGCCTTCAAAGTCTTTGACCGTCTCTTATCGTCCGAGTACGAAAGTTTGTTGCTTTTGGCCCACGGCAGGAACTGCTCATCCACGAAATCGCTAAACTTGGCCGTAGCAGTTGCCTTGTTATAACGACGGTTGTAGATGTCTTCGCGAGTCGTGCTTTCGGCGCGCTCGGCTTGTGCCTTGGTACGCGCGCCAACAACAGATTCGAGAACATAGTGACCTTGCAGTCTAAACTCCATCCACCATCTTGCCTTGTGCCAATTCGGATCGTCGGGACTGATCCGCTTGCCTTTGTATCGCTTGAATACTGCCATAGCTGCTCCTTCCTTGTGTTTAGGAACAAGCAGCCGTCAAAGTGGCTGCGATTTTAGTTGTTAATGGATTGTCTGTCACGCGATTTTTAGTTGCCGCTTTTCTTTTTGAGTTCGTCGCCTTTCAGCTTCTTCCCTTGCCCACAAGTCAACCTCTTCTCGATTGAATCGCAGGAGGTCACCCATGTAAGCGTGCGGAAGCGGGAACTGATCTAACGGTCGCTTTGACCACTTCAGTATTCCGGCGGTAGTTGGCTCGTTCTTGTCGTTGTAGAGTTGCCAATACTGTGCAAGTTGAACGGCGCTCATCCAGTCTGGCATTAGCACCACCGCTTTTTCGGCGGGCTGTGACTGGAGCAGTTCCAACACTTCACTCCGGGTTCGCTCGCAGATGCGCGCTACCCGGTCGGCTAGCTCATCAACTATGTAATCACTCTTGCTCATGAGATTCGTAATTATCCGAGCGGCGCCAAACCAGAATTAAAAGCGGGAGTTCACTGTGCGGATGTTGAAGGTTATTGGCTAGGCGCCTTCCTTTTCATAAGTTACTCGAAAGGGCATTCCTCTCTTATTCCCGCTAGGCGGCCCGTTCCTAAGTGCAAATCTTGGCGCCGTTGGGCCAACTTGCAAATGCCGTGCACGAGTCATGTGCGTGCCCGCAGTTGGGGCGCAAAGCATCAGGTTTGGATCAAGTTTGGATTAAAGGGGCAGGTGAACTACGTAGAAAGTGCCGAAAAAGGGGAAATTGGGAAAGTCGCTGTTCGTAGTCTGAGGAACAGGTCGAGTCGAAGATAAGAGTCTTAGTTAGGGGCGGGTGTGACTAAAGGTCAACAACTTTCTCCGGTCTTTCGGAAAGTTTACTTTCCTTTGGAAAGTAAACTTTCCGTGTGGTCCCAGGCGCTCGGCTGCAGAAACAGCAATCGCTGGGATTAATAGTCAATATACTGACGAGATCGGCTCGGATCAGAAATTTCCGGTTTGCGCGTTCTTGGATTGCCGTGGCTGTGTTCTAACGTTATTGTGAGATGGAGACAGCTAAGCCATCCCTTCTTCCAATGGAATCAGCTTGGCTCTCCAGAGCAGGACCTTCTCGCAATACCCAATCAAGACGATTTACTTAGTCCCACTACAACCGGCCCTTGCACTTGCTTAATCATGGCCGTAAGAAATTCCCCATAGGCGAGAGCGAGGAAGCCGCGTCGATCGTCCGAAGACAAGTATCCGACCGCACGATCTTGAGAGCACAAGTAGTGATGGGTGCGAGACGGGCTATGAAAAGAATTTGAGGTACTACTTCTTTCTTTGAGATAGGACGCTACCGGCTAATTCTTTTGAGACTTCACTACTTCGCCCGTCTCGCAGAACGTCCGAAGCGATACTAGCCAATTTGGGGGAAGTTCGTTCCTTTGGCGCTTTGAATTGCGTTAATGCGCTACCAGCAAGTTCGCGCGCCTTAGCTCCCGATGATGGCTTCTCTAAAACCCTCGCCGCAAGTCTTGAGATCTTCTGACCGGTTCCTCGTTTCATCCCTATACTCCTTTTTCTTAGAGCTAAAGACGAAGCGATTCTAACACGGGATTAATTGGGAGCGGAACACGGTTGCATACGTGAACTGCGCGGCAGCTCCCATGGTCGCCCGTTTATGACAAATGAGAGGATGATCCAAACTTAAGCTGCGACGTAAAATCACAGGATAGGCACGAAACGCAAGTCGCGCGCTGGCTACCTTCGCGTCGAGTATCTCGATAGCGTCTCGGGAAAAGCGCGCACGCCTTCGGGTGTATTTGCAAACGAGAACTTACTTGCTCGGCTAAGGATGTCGCGCGCGTTCATGCCGTAGACCCTTCTGTTGTATTCGTCATCGGGCTTAATCACAACGCCCTTCAATTCGAGTCCGGCAAACGCGCCCTTGCTTCTCGAATAAGAAAGAATCTGCGCGTTGAGTCTTGCGTCAGTCGAAGCACTTGCTGATCGCCCTACTGGTCCTGCGGCCGCACTGCCCTCGCCGCCAATCTCAAACTTGTCCTGGAGCAGGCTGTCAACGGCGTTCTCGTTCATAAAGAGGAGAACAAAATCCGTGGACGCGGCGCCAATCTGCAAACCGATACTTCCCCCGGCCAAATCGAAAAATGCAGGCGCACCCCAACCCCCCGGCACACGCCGACTAATTACTCCACTACCTCCGCGACCTCCAACTATGAAGCCACCCTTCAAGACGCCGGGAAACACAGCTACGGCTTCCGCCCGATCGAGCAAATCCCGGGGAATCGAATTATCACGGCTCTCCATAATCTGGTTGAAAACCCTCGCCGCTTTGGCTGATTGTTCGGCGGCTGCGCGTATTCTGAGTGTTGAGCCTCCCGCCATGGTTGAGCCTCCTGCCATGGAAGCGCCGCCTCGGTCTCCGGGGTTGGGGCCCCCCACGGGCGGTGGCGCAGGAGTTGGGGTCGGAGTCGGAGTTGGAGTGGCAGTCGCCATCCAGAAAGAATTGGCTAAGCTATTGGTTGTGCGGTCGCCCTGCTTGTGACGAGGCGGCGTCGGCTTTGCTTGCGGTTTCTTCTTTGCCGCTTTTCGCCTCCTCGCCGTCCGGGAAGCCCCACCACGGTCATTTACATTCGGGTCGGATGATTTCTGGCTGGTCTGTGATTGAACGGTATCTCGGATATTGATAAGAGAAGCCACGCCCAATGATATTGACAGGAACAACCCGGTAAGAATTCTATTCGGCATGCACAGCCTCCTGACCTGATTGGGACTTCTGAGCCATGAGTTTGTTGTACCGGCGGGCATCCTTGTACCACTCACTTATCTGCTCGTACACGGCCTTGGCAAAACTCACCAAAGTTACAATGAAGGGGTCGAAGAAGACACCAAAGTTTTGAGCGGAAATGTAAGCGACACCCAGCCAGGAAAGTGCGAGAAGCGGAATATATAACAGTTTCCAGACCCACCACAGTTTGCTGGTGAACAGGTAGTAAGCGACGAATCCGAGGAGAAACTCCAGCGTCCAACGAGGCAAATACCACAGCGGGCGGGCAGTCCTTGATTCCAGCATGCTCTCGACCCAGTTTGCGTGCAGGTATACGGCCGGCATGAATCCAACGGGCGTGTACCGCTCGTCGATTCGGGGTCCGCGGTTGAAGGCGTACCGGCTCCATGCGCCGCCGATGATGACGATCTTTCCGGGCAACTTCTCTACGAGATCGCGCTGTGTTGCACTATCCGGCGAGATAATCTGGTTGGCGGAGTATTTCTTAAATTGATCCTCATACAAATACGCGCCCGCATAGGTCAAAGACTCGTCATGGTGGTCACACTTCACGCCATTGCCAGTTAGATCAAAACACCGGACGATCGCCTCGGCAAACGAATCCAGACGGTCACCGCTTTTTAGGGGAAGGCTTTTCGGAACCAGACGATAATCACTGTAAAGCGCGATATAGCCGAATCGGGCCTGACCCAAGTCATACTTGTTATAAACGTCCGATTCCTCTATCCATTGGCCGTCAAAGCCCAGGGTTCTGGGAACCACGACGCTTCGTCTGGATGACACTTCCTTGATTGTATCGGCAAGCTTTTTCGTTTCCTCCGCATATTTCGGGAATTCAACGATGCTGCCGTCGGGTACGGGCGACGAAAAATCAAAGTCGAGAGCGATAACCTTCGGGTTATATCTATCCAGAGCCGCGACCAGTTGACCCAGACTCTCGCGATTGATTGGGCGTCTTCCTTCATAAGGGCCTTTCCAGTATTCGTCGTCGCCGATTAATACGAGGATCGTATTGTGATCATAAAGCTCGCCTTTTAAACGACCGGCCGCGTCCTGAGTTATTTGATATGCTCGGTATCTGAGATCGAGGAATGCCTGTTTCTCTTCAAGCCGGTCTCCGACCCAAATGCCCGCCGCAATAAGAAGCGCGGCGTAAACCCACCGCGGGTTTTGCCTTAGCCACTTGAACATTCCTTTGACCAACCCATAGGTGCTGTGCAGCTTGTTCAAAGCGTAATGATAGAAGTTGGGAGTAGGCATGGGGCCTCTATTCTTGGTTACATAACGTGTGAGTTGGCGGTCTACTACTAGAGTTTGTCCTCGGATTTCGAGCGCGAGTTGCCGTGCAAATAAGACGCACCGCATTCAAATGACTTTGGCTGAAAGGTTAATGAACCCTCACGCCTGAACTCAGTCGCAGTTTATTCAATTGAGCGTATTTTGAAGCGTGAGCGAGTTAACCAAAGCCCCGGATGCGGATAAAATACTCGCTGTAGATTCGAGTGTCAACAAACAAGATCAAACAAACAAGTTCAAACAAAGGTCGACCGGGGAGGTTAAGCCTATTAGTTAGAAACCCCAGATAAGCAGCGTTTTGAGTCCTAACACCTGCAAAGAGCAAATTGAGTTGATATTCGACGGTTGGTCTGATGTCAGGATAAAGATCGTGCAATCGTTCAAATTCTTGAACCGTGGAAGGCTGGGCGAGTTGATGGTTCCGGGACGGGGGTACTGACTTTCGAATCGTCATTGTCCGTCTTTGTTATCGCAACGGGTCTGGTCTGGGCTATCGCCGGTGATAGAGGTTCACGCGTCGGAAGCACAACATTCCCCTGCTGTATGTGGTTACGAAGATCCAGAAGCGTAAACTTACCGACGGGTGGCGGTCCTTCGATTTTCACCGCTGCCGCTTTAACTGCCTCTCGAGTTTTCGGAGTTTGACTGTGTACATCTTGCCTTCGTTCCTGACTTTCCTGTTTGCCTTCTCGGTTATTCACCAATTTCTCCGGCTGCATTACAGTGATCTGTTTCTGACTCGGCTGTTCAACGTGGGCAAGTTTCGCTTCCTCCGGTAGTGGCTCTGGTTTGGTTTCGGGGTTAGCTTGAGCGATCTGAGTTTGCTCTGTGGCCACGCTCACGTATTTTTCATCCTCCGCACGTAGAGGTGTTGCACTCACTGTGATTTGGACGTCAGCGGCTTTCGTATTAATTAATCCTTCCAGCCGTTCAACCGCTATGTATGCTGTCGGTGGACGTGTGCCATCGGCGTGTGATAACGCATCAATTCTAGCAACCTCGCTGGTGAGTTCCGAATATTGTCTAAGAAGTTCGTCGCGATTCAGTTCGCCAGTTTTGCCGCTAGCGATCATTAGTGCACTTTCGAGCCACTTTCCGACGGTGATTTGTTCAGGTGTTGGAGCGCTCAACATCTGGGCATATCGAGACGCAACTGATCTGTTTATATCGATGCCGTGCAAAGGATCTATTATTTGTACGGACCTAATTGGTTTTAGTTTATGTACTAGCGAGGAAATGAAAACTTCGGCGATCTTCCCCACAAGAAAACGTCTCTCACCGCCAGCATCTTCTGTGTTATGTGGCAAGAGCGACTTCGGAAGGTGTTTGATGTATCTAAGCTTTTGCGTTACGGCGTCCAGAGCCCAACGGCTGACCGCGACGTGAACGTGCGGCGTCTTCGTATTCTCATGAAAGCCCGCAATCCACAAAAGAGATTTGACGTTTAGTACCCGTTCTATTACGCGTATCGTCGCTCGAATGGTTTCGCGAACAGCCTTATATTTCTCTGATGGATCATCGCCGGCGCGATCAAGCGAACCCGGTTCTGGCGATATGACGACGTGAATAACTTCTTCCTTCTCCAACTCCCTCCCTGTCGGATTTAGCGTCTGATCTGCTTCCTTCAGCGTCAGCCTATCTTGATGGGCGGAGAACAGCGGTCGCACACCGCTCTCGGTTACCTGTTCTCGTTCGCTATCGACCTTCGATTTGGCGATATACTTGCTTAAGCTACTGGCTCCGCCTTGTGGCGTGGATTGTACACCGACGTAGACTTTCATCTCTTCCTCCCTAAGATTCGGTAAGTAGGCGATTAAGCGGCGTCACGTTTTGTTTCTGGTAGTTGGTTGCTGAGAAACTTAACCTTCCCATCCTTTGGAAGTTTTAATTTACGCTCTAATCCCTTCCGTTTAGCAGCTGCCGCTGCGGTGCTTGCTTCAACCTCTGCGTGGGCGATCTTCACGGCATCGTCCTCGGGACTCATGGCTGCTACCTGGGGCACTAGGACGTACCTTCGGAAAAGGTCTAACAACGCGAAGATTGCGTTGAAGCTATGCCCGGCCAGAACGTATGCTGCCTCGCTCCAACGTTCTGTGCGCTCCTGGCGGTCATAAGTAAGTCGTGCAATCCCGATGAAGTCTGCGTGCCGGTCGTCAGTGTGATCCTGGATTAAGCCCAAACATCTGTTCATATCCTGGATAAGAGCGGCAACATCTCCTGCGGCAGGCGGCAACGATGGCTCGTTCGGCCGCATTAAGGCAAGTTCCTGCATACATCCTTTGATGTCCTGCAGCTCCTGAAGAATCGGCTCGAGACGGTCTTTCAGCAGTGCATCTATTGCCACACCCCCTATCGCAACGGAAGTCGAAGACTGCCGCTCCGACAGCTCCTGTTGAATGAGTGCTCGGTTGACAAATTCGCGAAAAAACTCAGCAGGCCTCTGGCTGCCTCTCTTCCGCATCTGCTCGAGTTTTTCAAAGTCCGCTTTGAATAGATTTGCTGAGGTCGTGGTTTCCGCTAGCTCCACGTTGTCGCGTTTTTTTCGTTTTATTAAACTCATCATTGACTCCCTGAGACGGGGGCTTGAACTGCGTAAAACTAGCTAGCAATCAACGTGCCAACAATGATAAACGTCAAGCTGACGAGGCCGTTCCGTACACCTCGATAGGCTCATTTCAGAGCGTATATCTTATGGAATGAAATGAACTTAGGGGTGATTGTCGAGACATGATCCGGCCAACTTCAAGAACAATCAAAGCGTACAAGAGGTTTGGACTGTAAGCCGTTCTGTGTCGTCAGTTACAGCTAAAGCTCACGAGATGGAGGATTCGGGGGCGATAAACTCTTCCCAATCTGCAACATAGAGCGCCCAACAATCGATCAACCTCAGAATCTTGTCTACTATCCTGAAATCGAATCCAATTTTCATTTCTTACCTAACATCTTCTTCTCCTCTTATTCGGCGTCCAACCGCGTCATTTTTTGCGCGCAACAAGAACCGCCTATTCGCACCTGCGGCGCGTTAAGTTTGCTTGCAAAAGATAGCCTCGCTTTTCCGGAATTTATTGGACAAGCGCACTAAGACGATGATTTGTGATGACGAGGTCTTCTTAGCGCCAGCACCCAGCGGGGGCGTTAGCGGAGTGAGCCGTGCGAGTGCGCGAGCCGGCGAGCGAAGCGGGCGCAATGGGGAGAATCTGTAAATGCGGGCGTCAGATAATCGCCATTACGTAAGAAGGGAAAAGGCCAACGGCCGTCAGGCGCGCAGGACATCGCTTTTTGATGTCAGGTGTGCCGCCCGATTACGTAATGCTCGATTATCGGATGACCGTCCGATTCACTTGTTTTTTCTTTGCAAAGGTGCCGAAGCTTATGCGATTGAATGCCCTAAGAGGAGGTTTCTTGTCTTCTTGGTTCTTCGACGAATTCGAGAAGCCCTTGGACAATAGACGGCGTTAATAATGTCAACGACCGCTGCGCGGTGGAAAGTCCTAACGAACGAGGAATGGATTGGAGACGAGTCGACATTGAAGTGGGTTCCGCGTAAGAGCCCGCAATTCGGACCCGTGGAAGTCGAGAGGGTTTTGTCTTCATTTCACTTAACCGAAGATCGTACACGCGATGACGCTTTACACAAACCGCAGCAATTGAAATTACGTCCAACCGGCTGTAAACTCTGGCCTACCTTTTTCTGAGGCCGAGCCCTAGTCCGACCCGTCCTTGAGTTGCTCACTAAGCTAAGGAGGTTCCGGTCAATTGATCCAAGCAGTAGAGGAAAGTGTCTCCCAGTTAGATCAGGCGCCATGTATTAATGTGAGGTTTTCGGTGGCCGGGAATCAACTGCCGGCGGACCATGGATACCTGGTCTACTCAGCGATTTGCAAGTCTGTCTCTTCCCTCCACGGTATCGACTGGCTTGCGATTGAATTGATCAGCGGCTCCCCTTCCGGTCGCGGTTTGATCGCTCTTTCGGAACGCGATGCGACTTTGCGTCTGCGGATTCCAGCCGATCACTACCGCGATGTGCTGCCGCTTGCCGGAAAACGGCTTGACATTGGCAGTCACCAGATTCGCCTCGGTCTTCCCGTCGCGCGCTCGCTCGAGCCCGCGCCTTCACTCTACGGGCGCGTCGTGACAATCAAGAAGTTCACTGAAGCTGAACCGTTTGTCGAAGCAGTAAAACGAAAGCTGGATTCGTTTGGCGTGAAAGGCCGCGTCGAACTTCCGCGCGACGAACAAGGCCGCTACCGCCGCCGTATAGTCACCATCCACGGTAGATCCGTCGTCGGCTTCTCGGTCGCTGTTCATGATTTGAGCGACGAAGACTCACTGCTTCTTCAAGCGGGGGCAGTGAAGGCTATGTCTTCTGAAGATGATTCAATTAAGTGGCAAAGCATTTTCTCTCGGCGTGCTATGGGCTGCGGCATCTTCAATCCGATTTCTACGGTTGAGCAATAAAACGAATGTCACGATTGCTAGCTAAGTCGTATCACCGAGAACGGTATCCCGACGCACCGCCGGATTATGCCCTGCTGACTCAGCACAGCCGGGACGTCGCTGCGGCCTGTAATGCCTTGGCTGAGTGTGTCGGTAAGCTCGCACTAAGAAATTCCGACTTGAGCGAGGATGGTTTTGACGACTTTTCCCTGCACCTGCGGACGAATGGCTGGATTCAAGACTTGGGAAAAGTAAGCAGCCACTTCCAAGAAATGGTTAGTGGCTCGCCTCAAATCAAGCAATTGATCCGGCACGAGACAATCTCCGGTTTACTAATGTTCTCTGATTGCCTTCCCTTCCGCGATTGGTTGAGTCAACGGTTTTCTGCCGATGGTCTTTTTATGTTTCTTTGGTCGGCAATGGGTCATCATCGTAAGTTCGACAAACTGACTACACCTGAACCGACGCTCGCTCTAACTGCGCCCATCTCTCATTCCGATTTCAGGACAATAGTCAGCGAGATGGGTGTAGATCTGGGGCTACCTTCGCCTCCCGTAGTTGAGCGCGACTTGATCATCGCCCAGACACGGCGGGATAAGTGTGACATAGCCGCACGCGAGGCCATTCGAGACCTTCAGGACGAATTCCAGGAAAATGAGGAACTATTCGATTCCGATTCGGCAAGGCGAAAATTGGCGCTCATTAAGGGGCTTGGCATCGCTGCGGATGTGGCGGCAAGTGCCATCGCCTTTCGAGGTCAGTCAGCTAGCAGGTATTCGGTGCGAGACTTCGTCAAAGAAAGTCTAAGCGTCGGACTCTCCCCTAACGACCTGCAAAAGGTCATTACTGAATGGTCGTGGAATCGCTCGTCGATGGATCGTCCAACGAAAAACGACAGCGATGTGCCGTCGGACATTCTGCCACGACCATTCCAAGTCGAAGTGGCGAATGCCAAAGGCCATTTAACATTCACTCAGGCGGGTTGTGGGTCAGGCAAGAGTCTAGCGGCTTACATGTGGGCGCGTGGGTGGTGCGAGCGAATAGCCGCTGACGGGAGGACCAACTTTCGCTTGTTTTTCTGTTTACCAACAACCGGGACTACTACAGAACACTTCAAGGACTACGCGCTCGAATCCGGGATCGATCCTAAATTACTCAGTCTGACCCATTCACGCGCCAACATCGACCTGCGCGCGGTCGCGGAGACGGCTCCACAGGAGGAATGTACCGAGCAGGAGAACGGGTCAGCCGCCGCAGCAGCAGAGGAAGCGCTCAACGCGGAACGAGACAAGATTCAATCTCTCTCACTCTGGAGTACGCCCTTGGTCGTCACCACCACAGATACGGTACTGGGTTTGATGGCCAACGCCCGTCGTTCAATCTACAACCTGCCGGCCTTAATGTGTGGCGTTTTTGTCTTCGATGAAATTCATGCCTTTGACGATCAATTGTTTGGGCACTTACTTGTCTTTCTCAGGAACTTTCCGAAACTGCCGGTCTTACTGATGACCGCATCCTTGCCCGCCCAAAGACTCGAAGCACTGAAAGCTGTTCGTCCAGACGTTGACTGCATTTCCGGCCCGCCGGAGTTTGAAGAACTGAAGCGCTACATTATTCGCGAACCGACTGCGCCCTCGGAAGTTTATGAAGAGATTGAGCAATGCCTTAGAGCCGGCGGGAAGGTCCTATGGGTTCGAAATCGTGTCGATTGGGCAAATGAGACTTACAGAACATGTCGAGAGCGGTTTGGTGACTATGCCGTTGATGTTTATCACTCAAGACTGCGATACAAAGATCGATCAATCCGACACCGAAGGGTCATTGACTCGTTCAAGCAGAAGACCGGAGGTGCCATTCTTCTGGCAACGCAAGTTGCCGAGATGTCACTGGACTTGTCGGCTGATTTGCTAATCACCGACATCGCCCCAATCCCTTCACTAATTCAAAGAATGGGTCGCTTGAATCGGCGGATGTCGCCCGGCACACCAGAAGAAGCCAAGCCCGCCTTGATCTGTTCCCTTCCATCCGGCGAACGAAACGTTGAGTTGCCGTATGACAGCCTGCAACTAGACGCAGCTAAACAGTGGATTGCGGCTCTGCTAAAAAGCAACGAAGCCTTGAGCCAGCACGATTTGTCGGAGATGTTTGGCCGGTTCGGTCATGAGGAAGAGTTCGATCTTGAAAGAGCCGAACAACTAGCTTGCTTCTTTTCTGGTCTATGGCAAACGCGTCCCGGAAACACGCGTGGCGAAGGCCACACGATCAGCGTGATTCTTCAGATGGATAAAGAAAGGTGGGAGCAACAGCGTCCTCACGAGCGGCCTACAAGTGATTGGTTGCGCGAGCATGAAGTCTCGATCCCGATTCGCGATGAAGCACTCAAGTGGGATCAGTTTGGTGGCTTACGCGTAGCACCGACTTCAAGAGTGGCTTACGACTATGATGAATCAACGAGTGATGGAACCGGAGCCGGATGGCGAAGACATTGAAATCAGCGATCGAATTCAAGCTGCCGAATCCGCTTGAGTATCGATTGACGAATCCCAACTACACGATTTATCACCGCGCGGCGCTTGGCGGGCTCGCGGCGACAATTCGGGCGTGGGGCAAAGAACCCCCTGAGGGCATCAGCGCTAAACTAGACCGTGGCCGAATTCTGCTGCGGTGGAACACCGCTCTGTCCGATCAGGAATTCGTGCGTCGTTTAATCGGAGCATCGTTTAAGCTTAGCGATACGAAGATGATTGAGCTGCCGGGTCAGCGGATTGGCCCGGACAGAGAAGACTTACAATTGGCTATTCATAACGGAATAACTGCCACTTTCTTGCAGCATCCGAAGATGCGGCCCGGCGAGAAGGAAGCGCGTCGGTTTGAGCTGAAAACTGCCGATCAGGAGACCGGCAACTTCTTTACATATAAAGCGCTGAATGCTTATGCGCATCAACGCGCTCAAAAGACAGGCTTGCTGGAAGAAAAATTGGACGGCCATCTGCCGCCAGTCGCGGCAATCCAGCAGTGGACGGTTCCGGGAGCGACTGGGGGCGCGGCAGACCTACAGGCTCCCACTGATGAGGTTATCCTCCTGATGTTTCTCATGGTCGGGTCGGCGATCTTTCTATTAAGGCCTCGCACGTTTCAGGAGAAGGCACAGTCCTGCGTCATAATTCCAGATGTCATAGACCTTGTGGCGTTCTCAAGAGCCATAGAACGTCTTGCCAGCAGCGGCCAAGACCTAAAGCGTTTCAGTAATACCTACTTGGATCGCGTAGTTGGCGGTTCAGAAGAAGCCGCATTGCGGTTTCTAATCGACCTGCAAGCCGAAGGGGTTTCAAGCGAAAAGAGTGTCGCTGGCTGCATTGTGGTAGCCATGGGCAAAGTTGCCTGGGATGCGAATCAGGTCAATCGCAGCATGATTGCCAAGGTGAGAAGCGACTACCAGGAACTTGATGTCTTTAGAGCTGCATATCAACACCTTGGCAACACGAAGATTATTAAAGGAAAGAAAGGTGATGACTATGCAGTCCCTTCAAGTCCGGTCCCCGAGCTTGTTGCCGCCAACCTTGCCGCAGAACGACATTGGTGCGCCAACTTTCGGTCGCTTGTCAGTGAGAAGAAAGATTTTCAGCGGATGCTTTTCGCAAGAGGAGGATTGAGAGCAATGCAGGATTCAGTCAAGGATGCGGAGGACCAAGCAGTCATCCGCGCTTTTCAGGACGCATGGAAACACAAGATGGGTTCTCTTGGTGAGCGCGCTCGGGGCGAAGGACTAGACTTTAGTCGACTGGTCGAAGTTGAAAGAGAGCGGACGCGGAACGATATTCTTCGAACCAAAACGTCAGAGATGCTTGCTAGTTGGTTCATGCGTTTCTGCGCGGACGCCACCCGTGGCGGCTCTCTAGCTGCTTTACGGGATAATAGCGAGTTGTTACGCAAGTTCATTTTCAACTCACGCAACTTCGATCGCTTCCAAAATCTCTGTCTCTTTGCGCTCGTGAGCTATACCGGCAAAGAGCTAGATCTGCAACAGGAGGGACAAAATAATCATGGCAACAAACTATCTTTACGGAACGGTCCTCACAGGGGAAGCCGTGGCCGCGAATAACCGGGGTGACAATATTGGCAATACGACAACTCTCCAAAAAGTCTTTCATCAGGACGATCTACATACGAGCGTCTCCGCTGAGTCAATTCGGTTCGCTCTGCGTTATCGGTTTCAACTTGAGAACCTGAAAGTTAATCGATCTTACGACCCGGAAGCGGGAAAGCTGAATTATGAAGATGAGAAACGAACGACCTGGAACCCTGACGATAACGTTTTTGTCGACGATGATTTGATGGGCTTCATGGATGCGGCAGCTGCGCAATCAGAAAAAGAAACCGAGGAAGCAGAAGGCGAAGGAGACGCTTCAACTAAGCCTAAAAAGAAAGCCAAAGGCAAAACTACCAAACGACCTAGCCCGCTCGCCATAGGACGCGCGGTCAGCCTGCGTCCTTATCGAGGAGAACTCTCGTTCAATGCCGTCAGCGGCGAAAAAGTAAAAGGAAAACTCTCTCTCTATAACGCGGAGATGCATACAACTGAGTATCAGTATTCCTTCGGTCTAAATCTGGACGACGTGATCAAGAAGGGGAATATTGCTCATGTTGTCGAAGCGATTATTGACCCTCCACAAGTTGCCGGTAATCACGCTCGTTTTGCATATGACTTCTCACCCGCGTCAATAGTCTTAAGGGTTACAAACGCCCATTCTTCCAAGATTCAAAACTGCTTCGAACATGATGAAGACTCTCGGGGCTACACCGTCAAGCGACTGATCGAACGTGTCGAAAGTCACGATATTCCTGCCAGTGAACTTTTTGTTGGTGGCGAAGTGACTAAAACAGATGAGGGCGCCCGCCTGAAAGACTTGGGAGCAAACATATTTCCCGGCGTGCGTGCGGCAGCAGATGCGGCTCGTGGTCGCATCGCAGAGCTGCATGAGGAATTCAAAGTGGTTGCACCCACGAATGGCAAGTAGAACGGAGACTGAAGCCCATGATCACGCTCCACGTTGAGGTTCCTTATGCGAGTTTTCGCAAGTCCTTCGCTCGCTCCTTTGCCGAAACGTATCCGCTGCCGCCGCCTGCAACCGTCTATGGCATGTTGTTGTCGCTGGTCGGCGAATACTTTCGCAAGCGACATGAGGGTGTTCGCCTCGCTTTCGCTTACAAGAGGCTGCCGAAAGTGGCGACCACGCTTCGCAAATTGAGTCGTTACAAATATGGAGTACCCAGCAAGCAATCAAGTTTCGGTAATGCGCCGGACTTTATAGAAACTCTATGTGATATTGAGTTCCTATGTTGGATCGATTCATCCGAAGAGAAGACTACTGGAGGCTCTGAGGGGAACAAGACACTAGAGGAACGGTTGCAGAGCGTTTTAACGACGCCAGCGGACGTGAACCGACGAGGGGTCTTATGCCTTGGACTAAGTGATGATGCCGTGAACTCCGTAGGCTTATGTAATCGATTTGACGGTAACTGGCACCGCATGTTGCCAAAGGACTCAGGAGCCATCGAACTCCCGGTGTGGGTCGACCACGTGGGGGCTGCAAACACCCGTTGGCGACGGTTTGAATTTGAGACCAACGCTTCCGCAATAACCATGTCGCCGGACGGAACAAACTGGGGATGGACTGAGATAAATGATCCGAGGCTGAGTTAATTAGTTCTTTACTAGATTTATGGCCCAACCACTGCGCATTATGTCCCTGCATGCACTCGCCTATTGCGAGCGGTTGTTCTATCTCGAAGAGGTAGAAGAGACGCGGGTGGCTGACGAGCGAGTGTATGCCGGTCGGCGGCTTCATGTCGAAATTGAGAAGAAGGAAGATCTGCGTACCCGGAAGGGCGGTGTTCTATCTAAACCCGACATCCCGCGCCGAAAGAGGAAATCAGCCGCCGACAAAACTCAAGCACCTTGGGAAGCTAAAGCAGAAATCGCAAAGCGAGCCGAGCTCGAACGCTTGAACGCTGCCCAAGCCGAGAGCGCCAATTCGTTTGAGGAAGGCGAGCCGCTCCGTTTAACCCTCGAAAGTGAAAAGTGGGGACTGACCGGCAAGGTCGATTGCATTCGACGGCGAGACGGACTGCTCATTCCCTATGAGCACAAGAGAGGACGCTCCGCGCGCTCAGCCGATAACACACCGGAGGCCTGGGCTAGCGATCGTCTACAAGTCATTGCTTATGCGGCAATGGTCGCTGAGCACAGTGGACAGGAAATCAGCGAAGGGCGGCTACGTTATCACGCCGATAACGCAATGGTACGAGTGCCAATTGACGATGCGGCTTTCGACGATCTGAAGAAGGCCATTGCCCGTGCGCGCTTATTGCAAAGCAGCGTCGAGCGCCCGCCGGTAACGGATAATGAGCGTCTTTGCGTGAAGTGTTCGCTAGCTCCCGTCTGCCTACCGGAAGAAGCTCGACTGGCGTCGATGCTTTCTGAGTTGCCGCCGGCAACCGCAGAAGTCAGACAGCTCAAGCTCTTCCCTGCTGATGATGACCGTCGTACCCTGCATGTGCTTACTCACGGCGCCCGTATCGGTCGCAAGGGTGATCGGCTCGAAGTTTCAATTACAGGAGAACCGCCGCAGTTACATCCGGGCCAGGAGATTGGACAGATTGTTCTCCACGGGTTCTCGCAGATTAGCACCCAAGCCTTACGGTTTTGCGGCCAGCAGGAGATCGGCGTCCACTGGATTACGACCGGCGGTCAATACATGGGCGCGTGGGTTTCTGGAACCGGATCGGTGCAACGGCGCATTCGGCAATATCGCGCCTTGACTGACAAGGAACTATGTTTGCAATTGGCTGTGCGACTGGCTGAGGCGCGAGCGCGAAGTCACTTAAGCTTCGTGCTGCGATCCAGTCGAGAAACCGAGCGTGCGACACCCGAAGTCCAAAGCTCGATTAAAGCCATGCGCAAACTGCTCTCGCCGATGCTGCGTGCGACTAGCATTGACTCCTTGCGCGGTTACGAAGGAAGTATCGGTGCTTATTACTTCCGCGCGCTTCCTGATCTAATTGTTCCCGACGCTGGCGAGGAGATGAAGCCCGATGGTCGCAGCCGCCGTCCACCGCGTGACCGTTGTAACGCTTTGCTGTCGTTTGCATATGCGCTACTGCTGAAAGATGTGACGAACGCGATTATGGTAGTTGGTCTTGATCCATCGCTCGGGTTCTTCCATCGACCGCGCTCGCAAGCGCCGCCCCTCGCTTTAGACCTGATGGAATTGTTTCGCGTGCCGCTTGTCGATCTGCCGGTCATCGCGTCGATCAATCGAAAGCAGTGGGACATTGATGCTGATTTTGATGTGGCCGGTCCCCAGGTTTGGTTATCTGATGAAGGACGAAAAAAACTGATCAGTATTTACGAGAGGCGAAAGAGCGATTATTGGAGACATCCGGTCGTTCGGCGATCACTTTCGTACTCCAGAATCATGGAACTTGAAGTGCGGTTGTTGGAAAAAGAATGGATGGGTGAGGGCGGTTTGTTCGCCCGAATGAGATTGCGTTGAGGCTAGGCAATGGAATCAAAGCAATGGTATGTGATCTGTTATGACATCACCGAACCCAAGCGTTGGCGAAAGGTTTACAAAACACTCAATGGGTACGGTCGCCGATTGCAGTATTCAATCTTTCGGTGCAGGCTAACTCGTCGGCAAATCGAGAAACTGCGTTGGGAACTGGAAGAGATGCTAGATGCCAGTGAGGATCGGCTGCTAATTCTGAGCATTTGTGACATTTGCGAGCGGCATGTCGGACTTCATAACCGACCGGAATCCTGGTCTGATAACACGCGACCGTTTGACTTCGCGTAAGGGACGCAAGGATGTAGTTCTGTTTACGGGTCCGGCGGCCTGACAGCCATTCGAAAGCCAAATGCAGCCTGGAGTTAAGCTTGCCAAGTTGGTTGTGAAGATACTTGCGGCAATGTTAAGTGTCTGATTCTTCGAGGATTGAAACACGTGAACATGCTTACCTAGCAACGAAGAACCGCAATCTGATGGCGAAACGAATAGATGCCCGAAAACACGCTTACAACATGCGGCAACCAAGAGGGTTGGAACCAGCGCAGTGAGAATTCCGATGATGCCGAAAGGCGTTGAGCACCACAAGAAATTCTCTCAAGCCGCACAGTAACAGTGTGAGAATTCCGATGATGCCGAAAGGCGTTGAGCACTAACGGATTGCGTTTGTTTTTCATAGCGCCTTAGTTGTGAGAATTCCGATGATGCCGAAAGGCGTTGAGCACCTGATCCGCCGTGGACCTATAATGACAAAGCAAACGTGAGAATTCCGATGATGCCGAAAGGCGTTGAGCACTTATAAAACTGATTCTCACTTGTAATACTTTCCTGCGTGAGAATTCCGATGATGCCGAAAGGCGTTGAGCACTACGACAAGGTTGCGTCATTGGCGACTGTTGTTGAGTGAGAATTCCGATGATGCCGAAAGGCGTTGAGCACGTTCAAATTTGATGTGGGCCAGTTGGCCTCGGGCACGTGAGAATTCCGATGATGCCGAAAGGCGTTGAGCACCGTCTATAAACGACTGTCGCCCCTTATGTGCCAACCCGTGAGAATTCCGATGATGCCGAAAGGCGTTGAGCACGAATAAGGCCACGCGCTCAGTATTTTGTCCCAGGACGTGAGAATTCCGATGATGCCGAAAGGCGTTGAGCACATCGAACTCGTTGGCATGGCTGGACAGTTTGCGCCGTGAGAATTCCGATGATGCCGAAAGGCGTTGAGCACAAGCATCTTGCGGCCACAGAACCCGTTCGGAGTGTGTGAGAATTCCGATGATGCCGAAAGGCGTTGAGCACCGCCAGTATCCGTCATTAGGTGCGCGTCCGCATCGGTGAGAATTCCGATGATGCCGAAAGGCGTTGAGCACTGGAGCCATCGACTACTTGGCCCTGATTTTCCATGAGTGAGAATTCCGATGATGCCGAAAGGCGTTGAGCACAAATTAAATCGCTTGTACTCCATTATGGTTCATATGTGAGAATTCCGATGATGCCGAAAGGCGTTGAGCACAGAAGAACAACAACACTCTTCTGCACGCGGCTATCGGTGAGAATTCCGATGATGCCGAAAGGCGTTGAGCACAAGCCCAAAACATAAACAGCCGCGCCTAAGAGCACGTGAGAATTCCGATGATGCCGAAAGGCGTTGAGCACAAATCTCTCTTGAAGGTGAGAATTCCGATGATGCCGAAAGGCGTTGAGCACTCAATCACCCTCCTGTCCATCTTTCGGAAAAGATATGTGAGAATTCCGATGATGCCGAAAGGCGTTGAGCACCTAACTACGGAGGTAGAGGTATCACTGTTTGCAAAGCGGTGAGAATTCCGATGATGCCGAAAGGCGTTGAGCACTTCCAAAAGGGTCAATGGGGGTTGCGCAATACCAAGTGAGAATTCCGATGATGCCGAAAGGCGTTGAGCACACTACAACGGAGAGTTCCTTGCCTTGGACTGGCTCGTGAGAATTCCGATGATGCCGAAAGGCGTTGAGCACAAACTTAAACTCAGGCTCTTAGACCAAGGCGACGGAAGTGAGAATTCCGATGATGCCGAAAGGCGTTGAGCACGACAGAATTCCGACCGCACGGACGGCTGGTAGATTCGTGAGAATTCCGATGATGCCGAAAGGCGTTGAGCACACGATCAAGGAATAACTCTGGGCATTCAAATTCAAGTGAGAATTCCGATGATGCCGAAAGGCGTTGAGCACTACTGAAGATTCGCCATCGACGTGCTGTCACTACGTGTGAGAATTCCGATGATGCCGAAAGGCGTTGAGCACCGAATCGGGAAGACCACATATTCTTTGCGACTCGTGGTGAGAATTCCGATGATGCCGAAAGGCGTTGAGCACGGATCACGATACGCGCCCTCTCACACTTTCAAAATGGTGAGAATTCCGATGATGCCGAAAGGCGTTGAGCACATTCAGAATGCGACCAGACGCCAGCGTAATAGACGGGCGTGAGAATTCCGATGATGCCGAAAGGCGTTGAGCACCCGACGAACCGGCTCCAACAATTACAACGGCGCACGGAAGTGAGAATTCCGATGATGCCGAAAGGCGTTGAGCACAGCCGAGTAACGCTCCTGCCGATTTCGTTAAGTATGGTGAGAATTCCGATGATGCCGAAAGGCGTTGAGCACAATCAAACAGCCACGTATAGCTTGATGGTTCGCTTGTGAGAATTCCATGATGCCGAAATCAACGCCTTTCGGCATCATCGTTGACAAGGCACCGGGCGGGTTACTTTCCGCTTTGTGCGCAAGTCCGTTGAAGTGCAAGCCCACGGTGTTTACGAGGCGCCGATTTTGGGCCTGTGGGCCTTTCGGAAGCATAACCCGGAAGTCTCTTGACTCCGCCGACTCGTTAACACCAAATCGCCTAAGTGCAATAGACATGTGCGTTAACAAAGTTAACGCGACAGTCTACAACGTATACGCCACAGCCCGAATTTTGTGCGTGTCGTGTTCCTAATTTTCAGGTGCACAGCTCTTACTGTGACTTTCAACCCGCTCGATAGACTAAGCATCGCGCGCAATTCAACTGTTGATATTGAGTGGTGCGTATTGTCTGTTGGTAGCCCACCGGATTATGAAGCGGGGAGTCTCCCAAATGCTAGAAATGGAGCAAGCAGAAGCACGCGAGACAAGCCCGCTGCTAAAGCATTCTCCGACGATGCCACGCGGTAAACAAGCAAAGGAGGAGGAAGCTGCCGGCGGAGATCCACAAGGCGATGGTATCGAACCAGCGACGGCCATACGTGATGATTACCGACTGGTCAACAAAAGTGAGCATGTAGAATGGAGTAGCAGCATAAATGGACTTGCCGTCGGTTCTTTGCCAGTTAGGATGAAAAGTGTTCGCGATTAGCACGGGCGTAGGGCTGGACTGTTGATTTGGACTGGCAGTAAGTTTGATGTTGTTCTGCTCAATCTCGCCTGTGACACTCGATGGCGCGACATTGATAGGCAACTTGTTTCGGTCGAGAGCGCTATGAATTTTCTTCCACTGCTGCCGGATCGAACTCTGATTGTAATGGTAGGCCGGTTTCAGCGATTCGATTGTTTCGCCAATTCCGTCTGACGGGCGATCGATGATTTCCAGCAAGGGAAACTCAGAGCGCCCGCTTTGTATGCGTCGAAAGAGAGCGTCGTCGGATGATAGACAAATTAATGCGCGGTCTTGAGCAAACTTGCGTAGCCGCTCGAACGCCGCGTTCTCGTCTGCATAATCATAAGCATCGATAATCAGTGCGCCGAAGTCTTCTAAATCCTTTAGCCGGTCCAGTTTCAATTCTGGCGAGTGGACCAATAACACATCAAACCAATTGTCGGCAAATTGCTCCTCAACTAGACGAATGAAGCTTATCTCGTCGCGACGTCGGGCTTTCAACGTGAAACTGCTTAACACGAGGGCCGGTCTATACGACAACACCTGAATCTTAGGCACTGGTGTGCCCGACAACTCAAATACTGCCCACCAGCCAATGTCATGTCGGATTGCCGACGTAATCTCTTTGCTGACTCGCTCTTTCATCGCCGGAGTGCGAATGACCAGATACTTCACACCTAGAAACTGCGCCCTTTTGATCTGTTCTGACAGCGACTGTGCGGCGAAATCGAGATCGTCGGCCAGCACTGAGCTGACACCGAAACTGTCGGGATAGTTTGAAAAGGAATTTACGAGTGGAAGCGTGAAAAGCGTATTGGGTGAAGCCTCGTGAAAGACTCCGCTGATGGTTTCGTTTCCCTGCGAGCCGAGGTAAGAGTTGATCGCGCGCGCGTCAAAGCTCGCTTCAGTCCACGCGGCGCCTAACTTTGGATTGATTACTTCGACGAGATAACGCCCGTCCCGATGTTGTCGGGCAAACTCGAGCACATCATCGATCTGCGTCTTCTCGCCCTTTGGATAGAAAGCATAGGCCCAGCCGAGCGAGGGCGCTGTCAGGGCAATTAAAAGGAACAAGGCCATTGCGACGACGGAAGAGTAACGAGCCCGTCGGAAACTAAACTCGGGATCACTCGCCGCGGTTTCCATGAATAGCCGCGCCAGCCAACCGAATGCGAAGGCGATAGCAAAACCCACTGGCACCGCTGTTAGGAAAGTGAGCGTCGCCAGGAAACGTGGCGCCTGTAGGGGAAACCAGCTGGGGGCAAGGATTGCTGAGAAGACTATCGCGAGCGCCAGTATCAAACAGGTGGCGAGATAAGGCCGCATTGCGGGCGCGTGTAAGGGCGCGTGTCCGCCTCCTGGAACCGAATAGTCTGGTGTCCGCGTTTTCGACCTGCTTTTCGCGCTATCCCTGGCTCTCCGCCGGCGCGCTGCTCGCGGGGATGCATCCGTTTTCGCACCCTTCAGCTTCTGCCAACGCCACCAGGCGATGCTTCCCAATACCGCCACCGCAAACCAAGCCATCAACCATGGGGACAACAGGGACTGTGTCTCAGGCACGAAAGGCCGGGTAACGAAGTATTTGTACTCAGTGACCATAGGTACAATCCAGAACAGCGTGAGCACTAACGCAACAACGGGCGAAAGCAGATGGCTCAACAGCGCTTTCCTTTCTGCACGCCTCACCTCTGAATTCGCTTCCCGGTGAACATGAAATAGATCATTCAATACAACCACTAGAATAAAAATGGTAGCAGTTATTGCGTTGAAGAAATTGCTCAGCACCGTGAGGGCCAGCAGCAGGGCCGAGAATGCAAACCTTCGTGCCGGAAGCGAGGTCATCCTGCCCGAGCTGGCCAGACTTAGGTTTGTCGACCCAACGCCGGAGTACACGACGAACCAGGTTATCATCAGAACGAAACCCAGTGGCTGTGTGTACAAGCCGATCTGAAACGTGCTGAAGTAATCCAGCCCCGCCAGCAGCGTTCCCATAATCCGCACATCGATCAGCAGTAGCACGCCTGCCAAGGTTGCGGCAGACGCTACGACCCTATTGCGATTGGACAGAAACCAGGCGAGTACCCAGATGGCCGCAGGAATTAGCAGCACCGGCAGGACGACCATCAACTTGAAAGCCGAAGCGAATGAAAAGAAGTGAGCGTGATGAAGCAGCGCGACGCACCAGTAGAAAAGCGGCGGATAGAAATTGGGGAAGGGCATCCCGCCGAAATAACTTCCTGTCCAGCCAAACGTGTTCGGAAAGATCGTTTGATCGTAGATCTGCGCGATCGCAGAATGTCCGGTGCCATCCCACGCGCGCGCGAGTTCGCCGCCCCAAACCGCAGACCACAGCTTCGAGGTCAAAACGACCGGCAAAGCTATGACGACGATTGAAACGATCAGGAATCGTGAGGGGCCGTGTTCCGGTGAGATTTTCAAGCGAGATTTCAGGCGGCGGCGTCAGGCGTTCGGTCTTTCAGTCCGAAAGCTCTATGGAACTCCAGAAGGCAAAGTTTCAGTTTGCCGATTAACTCAAGGTATTCCTTGTAAGTGAGTACGACGGAAGCGTCTCACCAAATGGAGCATCTCGCCCATTGCAAGACTAATACTTTGAGGCCGACGAATCGGAGTGAGGCCCTGTCATTTTTCGATTTCAGATTCGATACCGGAACCGCGACCATTGAGAATCGCAAAAATCGCAAGTACCGCTGACCTGATGCTGCCCGATTTGCATCCGCGAATTATAAGTGACTCTGTATTCAGGAAGTCCTTCACTCCCCACCATGCAATTGTAACAATCGGCTTTATCGCTCTAGCTTAACGATTGGCCGCCCTGCTTTGAAGTCCAGTTCAGCGGACTTGACCTGAACGCGCTGGCCATCGTTTTCGACAACTACTCTCATGCCAATCGCTCTCGCTCGAAGTGTCTTCCGCCTGAGACAGAGCTTGTCTGCATATATTGTAAGGGCGTCATAGCTAAGGACTGCGTTTTCATAGTCAATGGTATCGCCAACCGTTCGCTTCATATCGAAACGTATTAGCATATTAAGGAGCCGGGAGCGCGATTGCGGAATCGAGAAAGTGTCATAGTTCGGCTTGGCTGCGAGTCTGTCGACGGCTTCTCTTGTTGAAACGGTAGTACCACGAACTAGATAGCGGACAGCGGGGACCACGTTAATCATTGTCTTCTTACCAGGAAAGATCGAGAAGACTGCTCTACGAAAAGGATAAAAGTTTGCTATATCGACGCGGATTCGATAGATTCCCGCTGGCAACTCCGCTTCATAGTCGCCATTCGCGTCAGGCTCGATCTTGGTCAACACCCTCGTATGAACGTTTTCGACCGTGATCTCCGGTCTCGGTACTACAATTGCCGCTTGGTTGACGTCTATTACAGCGCCCGTTAATTTTCCTATACCCTGGCTCATAACGATGGATGTACTTGCCACATTCAACGTCATAAGCACAATGAGGATCAGGGGGATCGGGTTTTTCATTCTCATGATGTACCTCAAATGATCGCTCCAAGTTAACGTGCCGAAGGACTGGTCGAAGTTGTGAGCTGAGTGTTTGGGAAACAAAACCTTCTCACAAGTTCAGAATTTGCTTGACTTTGTGTGGGGTCATCGGAGTCAAGCGGAATCCGACCGGCAACGTGCAGCAATTCATGAAGGATAACGGCGCCACGAAGTTGGCTTAGGCTAAGGCCATAGAAGCCTCGGTCTCTAATGTTGGATAAGTCATTACCCCTTGTGTCACGACCTGAGTAGTAAAAACCGTTTCGATTTATAGTAATGGGGTTGGCAGAGACTGGGCGACCCAGGGAATTGGGATACGATCCGGCCGCGAAGCTTGTTACGGCGCCAACATCACCGCTCGTAAAACTTTCTTGCTTAACCTTGGACTTTTCGAGTACCGGGTAGGTATTCCCAGAGGTTATCAATTCGTTAGAGGCATAGGTATTGAGAAGATCCAATGCATTGGCACCGCCAAACAAAGCACGGCACAGAGTATTCTGCTGTAGAGCTGCTCTAGCTGAGTCAATGCCCCTGGCAATGACGACCGGCGGTGGTGCCGGGCCAAGTTTACTTACGTCAAGACGTGGGTTTTGCGGAACCGATTCGAACTCAACGTTCCAACTATACACCCAGCCACCGTCCGGCCGCTGGCGGGTGCTGCTGGGATCGAAGCGTTTCGTTTGGTAAAAGATCGGAATGAAGCCCAAGTCATTCATTACTCCACCGAGACCCTGTGGAGAATAGATTGTTGCGGACTTGGTAGCATCGGACCTCAGGGCGTTGATGGCCATCGAGCACGGCGCCTCAACTCCATCTATGTAACAGCCCATGCTTGGCATCGTTGGATCGCCGTAGAAGCCATTCGGATTGAAACCATAACCATTCCCGCCGCCATTTTGGTTGAACGCTGACGTGTCACTCACCTGGGTGCCCAGCGGATCTGTTTCGACTTTGCTCGTCACCCCTCCAGAGCCATTAGTAAGGCGCATGCTGACTCCGCTTACGTCGCGTTGATCCCAAAGCACCTGTCCGCTTTCCTGCTTGGCTATTTCCTGTCCGCCACCGTAAACGTAGCCGCGCGCCTTGTTGCCGTATTGATCGAGCTCGACAATGGTCTGGCCTCCAAGCGCGCTCGACCTCACGTAATAGGTGGTGACTCCGTTCTCCACCCATTTTGCTCTCAGTCCGTCGCCGTCCAGGCTCTGACTTATGTTTCGACCCGGCTCGGTGCTCGATATCAATTGGCCGGCCGCGTCAAAGCCGTAAGTGAAATTCGCACCGCCATCAGTGCTGCCAAGCAGCCGGCCATCAGCATCGTAATTCCAACCCGTGGCGGTGTTGTGGTTGTTTGCATAATTCGCCGAAGAGTAATTCGTTTGGGGAGCCATGCAATGACAATACTGATTGTAATAAAACGTGCGCCACGACCGATTAGCTAGATTGCCCCACGCGTCATACGCGTAGGTCTGTTTGTAAGGACCGTACACGAGGCCATTGGCAGTGTCGCCTAAAGCGAGCCGCCCTGCCCCATCGTACGAATAGGTGCGGTCCAGGTTCGAATTCATCAGATCGTGCGAATACTTCAGCCGCCCGTCATTGTCCGTGCTCGTAGGCGTCGAAGTGTATTGATATTGCTGACCCATAACTTCAGCGCCACCGGCGGTTTTGAGGTCATACTGCGTAGTCTGGCCTCTGTTGTTATAACCCAGATCTACCGTGAGTGAATTGCCGTAGTTGAGATGCTTCGCCGCACCCCCGGCGCGATACTGGATGTTGGATGCATAAGTCGAGACTCCCGCATAAAGATTGTCAGAACCAGTGACGTCGCTGAGCTGTCCTGACGAGTCGAAGCCGTAGTTGATCGTCATGTTCGTTGGGTCGGTAATCTTCTTCAACTGTCCGCCCAGGCTATAATCATAACTAAGCGTGAACGTGCCAACATTGGTAAACGACCGCGTCTCAGACGTCAATTGCGAAAGCTGATTGTAGCTGTAGGTTTTATTGCCAAAACCGTCTGTCATAGAAGTCCGGTTCCCCGCCGCATCATAGGTAAACGAGACATTTGCTGTCGGTGATACGCTGGGCGGCAAACTCTGCGTATCTGGATAAGTGATTGAAGTCAGCTGGTGCCGCGCATTGTAACCGAATGTAGTAGTCGCGCCCCGGGCGTCGGTGACTGCATGAATTGTGTCGTCGTTGTTATAGTCCCAGGCTGCATGATCAGTCGATGAGGAGTTGTTCGAATCAACTTGCTGTTCAGGCACATGCCTAGTCAGCAAGCGACCATAACCGTTATACGACATGGTCGTATCTTGATAGACGCTGCTAGTGTCCGCGCCTTGATACCGGCGCACCTGTGTAACCTGATCGCGCGCGTTGAAGGTGCTGGTGGTCGTCGAATAGACGGTGCTGTCCCCGTTCAAGACTTCCGTCTTCCACTGGCGGCCAAGAACGTCGCTGTAAACTTTTTGCCGCCGGGTCGCCTCATCAGTATGCGTCACAATTTCGCCACCTGCGCAGCCACAACCGCCATAGCTCGCTGTTTTAGTCGTAGTGTCAGCAGGGTTACCTGTAATGCTGGGGTTGGTGGTCACCAGCGGTCGGCCTTTCCAATCGTAAGTCTGCTGGGTATAAATCCAACCGGCTGCTCCATCGTCACCTGTTGCCGGCCAGTCATAAGGATTCCCAGATGTGCTTGAGGCACTGGTCTCGGTAGGATTGGAACTCTTCACAGTTCGGCCCATGAGATCGTAATAAATCAGTTGACCACTAAAGGCGCCAGTACTGCCCGGATGATCCGCCGCTGAAGCAATCACACGGCCGTTGCCGTCGGTAATTTTGAATGAGTGGGCTTCGCCGGCGTTATCCTGGATCGTCGCATAAGTATCGACGCGGTTCTGGCTGGGCGGATATTCGTAGCGCGTGTAGGCGTTGTTGAAGAGGCTCTTGACCTTCTTGGTTCTACCGAGGGAGTCGTATTCGATGGTTTGCACCGGACCAGCTTCACTATCGGTAACGTTGGTAACGTTCGGCAGAGGCGTCCGCTTCCAGGTTGCCCCGCCAAAGGAATAGTTATAGCGCATGCTCGATGAAAAGCCGTCGGCATCCGTCACCTTGGTGGGATAAGCCAGGGTTGGGATATCGAGGGCCGCATCGAGATCCGTTCCGTTTGCCGAGAACTGATCCGTATAGCTCACCGTGACGCCATGACTCAAAGGATCAAGGGTCGCGACTACCGCGCCCGCCGTGTTGTACTTGAAGGTCGAAGTGGTCGACTGGGAAGTGTTCACTACGTCATGGCGAGTCACGCTCGAAAGGTTGCCGCGTCCCGCGCGAAAACTCGCTGTACGATATGTGTTGTCGTGTTGCACGGGAGCATCCGTGCCCAGAATCGATCCGAATTCGTCGTACTCAAAGGTCACCTTTGAAAAGAGCGATGTCCCGCTGTCATTTGTACAGGGGACTTCTCCCTGGGCTCCGTCACAAAGGTATTTGGCCGACGGCAAACCTATGATGCGCAGGTTGGTGTAATTCGTATCCACGTTGTAGACAATATGGGTGCGGCGCAGGACCGCGGTCGCATCTGACTGATACTCATAAGTATCCACCGGCAGATTAATCGTCGTGCCGTCACCCAGACTGGTGGATGCATAGTCAGTGCGAGTGCGCGCGTGGTTATTGGCCGGATCAGTGATGTTAGTCTCAGTCACGCGCGGGTTCAGTTGATAAGCGACGCTGGTGTCGTCCTGGGTCCAGGTGGTCGTGGCTGAGCGTTGCGGTATGGTGTTGCCGCTTTCGAAGGTATCGGTAAGCAGAGGCAGCCCACGTTTCCACGCCGGTGCTGAGCCTGCGCCGCCAGCAATGTTCCCGGCAAAATAGATCTGCTGGTAAGTGCCGTCGGCGGAAGTGACCTTGGTTCTGGTCACTGTTGCCAAAGAGTTGTCAGGCAAGGCCGCGTCAACCGGTGCGGCATAACTCGTATTCACTTCCTGGGCGGCACCGTTCGTGTCACGGTTCCAATTCTCGGCCCAGTCATGACGGACCGTGAAGCGCGGGCAATCGGTTTGGGCGAATGCGGTGCCCGCAGTCATAGGTAGATCATAAGAGCGATAGTTTAGTAGGTGAGCACTGGTCTCGCCCGTATATTGACTTATCTTCCACACCTGCCCCCACGAAGTGTAATCAAAATCAAAGTGCGAATCGTCGGCCAACTTAACTTGGGTGAGCGCATGAATCGAGCTGTTGTTTGACGGGCCATAGACCGTTAGGTTTGTGAAGTTTGTCTGAATCTGTATGTAGGTATAAGCGAACGTCGCCCAGGGGTGTACCAAAGTCTGTCCGTTCACCGTCCAGCTCTGCGTGATCGTGCTAAGGGAACTATTCGTATCATAATTGAAAGTGATCGTGCGCGAGAGACTGTCCTTTACAGTATCCACCCGACCCAGGCCGTCATAATTGATAGTGATGAAGTTGCCGTTGCGATCCTTTATCTCCGTACAGTGATAATCGCTACCCTTCCAGGCATAAGAGAGTTGACTGCCGTCCGTCGTGCGCAGCGTCATATTGCTGGCGTTGAGCAACAGATACGACGAATCGACGGATTGATAGAGATTCGAGGCGCCGACTTGTCTTAGCTCCAGGCGGCCGCCCGCAGGCGTGATCATGATGAAGGAGTACTTGCCAGCCTGCGAATTGTAAAAGTTGCCTTGTATGACAGGAAAGCCGAGCCGGAACCCGGGAGCCGGCGAACCGTGATCATCATCGAAAGAAATCGCATTGCCGTTCCGGGTCCAGGTGGCAAGCGAGTTGTAAGCCAATGACAGCCCGAGGTCCAAACCAGCGCGTCCGGGCAAGCCCACCAGCGGGATGCTCCAGTTGAAATTACGAGACAGAGGATCTTCGCCGCCACCGCCGGTGCGGTTAAGTGGATCCAATCGCGCATCCAGAGTTTGAGTGACAGTAGTACTAACGGTTGCGCTGGCAGTGGCTCCCAGATTGTCCGTAACCGTCAAGGTAACAGTGTATGTTCCGGCCGTGTTATACGTGTGTGACGGACTTTGGTGTCGCCGAAGTTCCAGGCGTAGCTGGCAATTGTGCCGTCGGGATCAGATGAGCCATTGCTGCTGAAATTCACCGCCGTGCCGGTGGTGCCGGTATAAGGGCCGTTCGCGTTGGCTATCGGTGGATGGTTGATCACCGGACTCGTCGTTGCGGTGTTTGTCGCACCCAAATTATCAGTCACTGTCAGCGTCACGGTATACGTACCCGCCGCAGCATACGTGTGTGACGGACTTGGGTCACCACTGGTGTTGTTATTGCCGGTGTCGCCGAAACTCCAGGCGTAGCTGGCAATCGTGCCGTCGGGATCAGAGGAGCCATTGCTGCTGAAATTCACCGCCGTGCCGGTTGTGCCGGTGTACGGGCCACCCGCATTGGCGACTGGGGGGCGATTACTGATCGTGGCAGTTGTACTTGCAGTGTTTGTCGCACCTAGATCGTCGGTAACCGTCAAAGTCACCGGGTACGTCCCAGCCGTCGCGTACGTATGACTCGGAGTCGCTCCCGTGTTGCCGTCGCCGTAGTTCCAAGCGTAGCTGACAATTGTGCCATCGGGATCAATGGAGCCACTGCTGCTGAAGTTCACCGCCGTCCCGGTCGTGCCGGTATAAGGGCCGTTCGCATTGGCCACTGGCGTCTGATTTCCGCTGGCCGCGGAAATTGCATAGAACGTCGAAGGTGAACTTTGATTGTTGTACTCGGTAGTAATCCAGTCAGCGGAGCGGGCAGTCAATGACACGCGAAACTCGTCCAGCACGCCGTTAAGAAATTCATGATTAGCACTATTATAGAAGTGGGATGCAAGCCTTAAGTTTTTAGCCGTGAATGTGCCAGAACCGACTGTAATGTCAGCCCCAGTCTTAACGCCGTCGACGTAAAGTTTCGCGGTCGTTCCGCTCCTAATAATGGTAATCCAATGCCAGTTGCCGTTGCTGATGGCTGAACCCACCTGAGCGATGCCACCGGTGGCTCCGACTATCACCTTTCCTACTGATACCGACGATCCTCCGTCAGGGGTATTTCTAACCC
>WNFP01000222.1_pt1 | contig 42097 bp, 32 predicted proteins | sample 5400201 | NCBI WGS metagenome assembly WNFP01 (sample SAMN13153355, study PRJNA577476) | soil metagenome | isolation source: 115 cm saprolite under Madrone tree | place: USA:California | collected 2016-06-14 | reverse complement strand
TTCGGCAAGAAGCATGCCGTGAAGCCCATGTTCGTGGCCACCTGGCGGCAGATCAGCTTGTAAAGTTGAATCTGATCCGCGGCGGAGACCACTTCCCCATAGCCGTAGTTGATTTCAAATTGCGACGGCGCCACTTCCGGGTGATCTTTCTCGTTCTGGAAGCCCATCGCTCGCTGCACTTCAGCGGTGGTATCAATAAACGTGCGCAGCGGATCGCCGGGCAGCGAATGATAGTAGCCGCCGGTATTCACGTATTCGAATTTGCCGGTTTCGTTGTAACTCCGCTCGGCGTTTTGCCCTCTGAAAAGGAATCCTTCGATTTCATTTGCGGCATTGAGTGTGTAGCCCTTCTTCTCGTGGAGACCATCCGCGTACCCCTTCAGCACTCCGCGAATGTCCGCCGCGTAAGGCGAACCGTCTTTATCAATCACATGCCCGAAAACCAGGACCTTGCCGGATCCGAACACATCCGCAGGGGCCCAATAAAACGCGCCCCAGTCCATCGCCAGCCGCAGGTCGCTTTCGCGCTGCGCGGTAAATCCGCGAATCGAGGAACCGTCGAACGTCAAATTGTCCCAGCTCTTGATCAAAAATTTCTTGTCGTAATCGAGCATGTGCAGCCGGCCTTCGAGGTCGCTGAACAGCACCGTCACGGCCTTGATGCGCTTCTCGTCCGTCAAATACTTCAGCCGTTCTTCCTGAATCTTGTGCGTCGCAACTCGCTTCTGGCGTTGCTCTTTGGCCTTCAGATTCAACTGCTCCAGTTCATCATAGGAAAGGGCGAGAAAATTTCGCAGTTCGTTCGACATGAATCTCCTCAATGTGGGATAAGACACAACCTCGGGGCACTCTTCGCCGGCAAGGGACTCGCCGGCCCGCACTAGGGTATCGCGTGCGTATTCCGAGCGTCAATCAAAAGACCTGATGCAAAGGATTCAAAAGCTTGCAGCAGCCGCAGTCCACTTTGGCTTGCTGCGCGGAACTTGCCGAGAACAGGCTTGGTCGCGATACGGGATTCGAACCGTCAATGGTTTCGAAGGATTGCAGCGAGATCGAGTTGCCTGGTGAGATCGTGAAGAACGACGATCCACTGACACTTCCCTTAGCTGGACCCTTGGAAGAGATAGCAAACCTGCTTAAAAAGATGCGTAAAGCCTTTCCTAAGCCAGCTGACCCTGTATTCAGTTTCAAAAACTTTCGATGGACTTGGGACAAGGTGTGCTGCCAACTCGGACTCGGAGCGTTCGACGAGAAGACAAAAAAAGTACACGGGTCTTGTGCCTCATGATTTTCGTAGGAGCGCGGCTCGCAATCTCATCAAGGCCGGAGTCGATCGTCGCACGGCGATGAAGATCACAGGACACAAGACGGAAGCCATCTTCGAGCGATACAACATCAAGACTACTGACGATGTGAGAGAGGCTCTAATCAAGGTAGGGCAGTTCAAGACCGCTACGGTAAGCACGATTGCTGAAAAGTCCGCTTCACGATAGACTGTCCATTGTGGCCCGGTAGTGTAATCGGTTTAACACGCCGCCCTCTCAAGGCGGAGACTACGGGTTCGATTCCCGTCCGGGCTACCATCTTAGGTGAAATGAGATGGACTGGAAAAGCAACTTGGAGATTGGAAATTGGTTCGGGCATTCGTGCTGATTTTTCTGCTTTGTGGTGAGGGCGCGCCGCATCTTGAAACGCAACTTCCTGACTTTGGACCCACGACAACTTCTTCATTGCAAGTCAGCGGGTAACGTTACTAACGTCTCAGTTGGCGTGTATTCATTGAACAGCCAAAATTTCAATCGATGAGTCCGAAGCGCATTTTCAAGCCTAACTTCAAATCCGAGGAGATTTAGGATGATGATGGATTCTTAGTGTCCGGAGTGCGTGTGGGCCGGCCAGATTCCACGCTGTAGGCCATGGAGATGATGCAGCCGCAGGCGCTGGCGGGCGATCTCTTCTCGGGACGGCTTTCCCCACGCTGCCAGGACCTTCAGATCAGCTAAGGGGCTTCAAGACGAAAGATTCAGGGATTTGAAGCAGCCGGAGGTTTTTCGAACGGCCCGACGCGATGGAGAGTCAATACCATCGAAAATGCATCCGGGTCTTCGGCATACTGACGTACAAACTCCGTTAGCTCGTCGCTATCTGCGGTTAGCAGGAGAAGGCTTTCATTACGCCCTTGATGCACGGTGAAGGGCAGTTTCACTTTTTTGCTCGAAATCATTTTCTCCAGCCATTCGAAATTCAGGAATCCCACCCGCATCGTGTCTCCCGCAACCCAAACCCTTCCGATGAAGTGGATCGGCAAAACTCTCATGTCATGCGCATCTCTATGTTCCTCGCCGCTTTCAGTCTCGCTGAATGCGGCGTCCAGGAATGTATATTTGCCCACCTGTACGAGAGACACCTCGTATAGCACTTGCAGCTTTCCGTTCGACTTCAAACTGGTCACGAGATAGATATCAGAAGTCGCGCTGTCAATTTGGAAGTACTCCTCTTCCTGGCTGTTGGCGTCCGTGGTTACCCATTTCCCTCTCAGGTTGGCCGATTCCATTAGAGGTTCACCCGATTCAAGCGGCTGGATTGAGCCGACAGATCCGCACCCCACGAGCCACACGATTACAGACAGCAAGAATAGAACCTTCAACTTCGCCCACTTTCGTAGTGAGATCATTTCTGGAGTCCTTTGGGAACGTCGCCCGAAATGCTGGTAAAAACCACGATCCAAAATATCCAACACAGTCGCCGCATGGGGCACCTCCGGGCAGGCTTCCAGGGTTGATATCCCCCGTTCACCTTCCATGCTTAGGTCTACGGTCAACCCGCGGCATTATCAAGCGACAAGGTGCGCCAGTTGGCTGCTGGCATAAGATGTCGTACCTTTCGGAGGGACCGAGACGGTCGCGGCTCTTGAGTGGCGTCTACCTTGGGCCATCGTCGGGCAGGCCCTGGATCGAGCGAGGGCGTGTCACGTTAAATTATGAAGTAAGAATGAGGGCCAAAAGCGTCATCCGAGGTCCAAATCATCATCCTCCGTTTCCCCGTCCTATGACGGGGGAAAACGGATGATGATGAATGGGGGACAATCCGGGTTATTGTCCGTGCGGATGATGACGGAGGATAAATCGGATGATCTTGAAGTAAGAATAAAAATAGGGCCAAGGACCCATCGATGAGACCCAAACGAATCGAGATTTTCCAGCCGGCCAGGGACTATTGAAATGCCACAGGCATACCGCACCGGGCGCCGCGGTAGCTGGGGGAATTTGGGTGTGGCAAGGCTGAAGCGGAAGGGACCATTGAAACCTCGGTGGACTCGGGGAGGAAGCGGTTCCTTGAAAGGGTAGGGCCGGGGGTGCCCCGGACGAAAAACGGGACTCCTAAACACTTCTAAAGATATGATAATTGAAAGAGATAGAGCAGATTAGATATCAGGGAAAATCTTAGAACAAAGCTACTTACTGAAAGCCAGGAGACGATCCGCAACCCTCCCAGACTCCCGAATCGTGCGCCGAGACCGTTTCTTGCCAATGCAGAGGATAATGCCGTCCGTGTAAACCTTTTACTTTCTTAATAATATGGGACCCGTTCGCCTTAGCAGGGCTACGTCCTAACCCTTAGACGATATCGCCAGTGTCGTTCAGGCAGAAAATGATTTTCGCACGCCTGCAAATCGCGCGCAAGCAAACGGTCGGTGTCCGCTCTTAGTGGCCTGCATTGAAGCTCGTCGCCGCGATACAATGAAGGTGAGGAACGCTCATGCCCGACTACACCGAAGAGCACGCTCGCGCCGGCATCAACGCAAAATTGCCCGCGCTCGAGACCTGGCCCAATCAATTTCCCGGCTACATTATCACCACGCGCTTTCCTGAATACTCCTCCGTCTGTCCCAAAACCGGTCTCCCCGACTTCGGCACCATTACCATCCAATACATGCCAAAAAAAGATTGCATCGAGCTGAAGGCGCTGAAAATGTATCTGCTCGCCTACCGCAGCCTGGGCATCTTCTACGAAAACGCCGTAAACAAAATCCTCCGTGACATCGTCGAAGCCGTTGGCCCCGAATGGTGCGTCGTCCGCGGAGAATTCACCCCGCGCGGCGGGCTAACCACGTCCGTCTTCGCCCGCTGGCCGGAAATCATCATGAAGTCCAAGCGCGGGCGTAAGTAGCGCCGCGCACTAGGGAGGGCCTCCATCGCCCAACTCCGCGACGCGTTAGTCCACATCCTTCTTCTTTGGTAAGGGCGTCTGCTCGTTCAAAAACGCGAGAGGCCGGTCGTGTGACTGGCCTCGCTCAATGTGAACTTCGCGTCCGGTTTTTGAGCCGTCTTAGCGGCGGACTTTAGAATGTAATGTGCCCAGAGATCAGAATGCTTCGGAAAACTCCGGTGTTGCCCCAAGTCTCGCCGAAGGTATTCGGTGCAGGCACTCCGGACGAGGGCCCGGTACAAGTTGCGGGGCTAACGGGAGTGGGACACGCAAGGCCGCCAGCGTTTTTGTTATTGACATTCAACCCAGGCACACCGCCGGGACCCTTGAACTGGTAGTTAAAGGCGTTCAGGACGTCGCCACGCAGAGTCAGGTTCATGCGCTCGGTAAGCTTGAAGTTCTTCTGGAGGCTGAGGTCCACCTGGTTACGCTTCTGGGCGCGAGTCACGTTACGGCCGACGGCACAGCGAAACGGATCGCCCCCACACAGTGCATTGACGGCAAAGTTGTTGTTCACGATGAAATGAACGTCGGACGGGTTGATCAACGGGCACGCTGGCGTGTTCACAATGCTCGCGGCGGTACTCAGACAGGAGCTGACGTTGATCAACTGAGTTGCGTTCAGATAACGGCCTGCAGTGTTAAAAGGGGCATTCGGATTGCTGAGAATCGGGCGGCAGGAGTCCAGCGTGCTGCCGATAAAGTTGTTATTGAAGGAGCCGTCGCAGTATGTGTCGCCATTGTTGGTGTTCTGCACCGGAGTGATTGCCACCCCGGACTGGTAACGATGAGTTCCGCTGACCTGCCAGCCACCCAGGAGATGACCGAAGATGCCCTGTTGCTTGTTTGCCCAAGGTAGGTCATACACCGCGTACGTAGTCACCACGTGTGGATACGACTCCGCCGATATACCGCGCTCTCTCCCGTTGGGATCGAACGGGTTTAGTGAGATGGGCGTCGAGTTGCCGCCCGTGCTGGCAAAGACTTCGCTAGTATTGTCCAGGGCCTTACTGAAAGTGTATGCGACATCCGCGGTCAGGCCGTGGAACGCGCGGATCTTCAGTTCATTTTGAACGCCGTGGTACGTGGACCAGGCGCCGTTGTTGCGAAGGCGAACCAGCGTAAAGTTGCAATCCGGGCGTCCTCGCGAAGCCGTTGATCCCGAGCCGGCCGCGGCGCCGCTTGGCGTGCATGGGGTTACCCCAGAAGGAATGTATTGAGGCGCTTGCACTGCCAAGCCACCCGCAGTGCCAGTGCAGGTATCTCCCGTGAAAACCGTGCAGGTAGAGATAAGCGGGTTGGCATTGATGGTCTGGAAGTTGCCGACGCCGTGGTTGCCCACATAGCGGGTCTCAAAGGAGATGCGCGAGCTAATCAATCGCTCCACACCAAGCGACCATTGCTCTACGTAGGGGTTGTGAAAGTCAGGGCTCACGCGCGTCTGGCTGCGCGCGCCAGGATTCTGGCCACGCGGGATAAGACCCAAGTACGCTGTCTGTACACCCGTGCCTGTGGCATTCGCGGGCACACCGACGTTGTTAATCGTTCCTGCGTTGACTACTGGCGCCGACGTGGCCACGTTCAGAAAGATATTGTAGTACGCGGGATCATAAGCCACACGGTAACCGCCGCGGATGACCGTCTTGTCCTCTCCAATCAGCTTCTTCAGGATGCGTGGCGTCCAGGCAAAGCCGAAGTTCGGCCCGTAGTTGTTGAAGTCTTCCGGAATGTGCGGGATTTCCGTGACGTTGGTGGGCAGGCCTGCGGCCCAGAAACCTTTGGCCACGTTCTGAACGGTGATGTCATGCAGCAGGTTGATCGCCTGTTGGTCCCATTCCCAGCGCAGACCAAGGTTGAGTGTGAGGTTGCTCCTTATCCGCCAGTCATCCTGGCCGTAAAAAGCCAGGTCGTTCTCTTTGAAATTGAAATTGAAAGGGCCGTCCGTCAGCGAAAGCTGGCTACAGATTCCATTCCAGTTTGACCTGGCATCAGGGGCCGGACAGTTCGATGCTCCCCTGAGAAAATAACTAAACGCGCTTGCCGCTGGAGTAATGATGTTCCCCAAAGCGTCCTTAATGTCTGGACTCGAGAAGAAGCTGAAACCACCATTGATGCTGGGGAGGAAATGGTTAGGCGAGCTTTGATGATCAAGTTCTCCGCCGAACTTGAAAGTGTGCCGCCCGCGTGTCCACGCAGAGTTGCTTTGGTACTGCGTGTTGTGGACTTGCCGGTCTTGCGGCAGGTTCGTCGCCAAACCAAAGGTGGTGTACGAGTTCGTTATGTCAGAGAATCCAATGTTCGGCGGGCACGCCGTCACGTTCTCGATAGTGCATTGTGGGAAACCCTGCCCGCCGGCAAACTTAAAGAAGCCCGTGCCGTAGCTGACGCGAGCTTGCGTTATGAAGTTGCTCGTCCAGGCGCGCGTATAGTCCCAACCATACTGCCGGTCCTGCGCCGGCACGGCCACAAACGCGCCACTGGAAATCGTGCCGGAGCCCAGGGCGGTGTTGCTATTCTGATAGATGAACCTGAAGAAGAAGCGGTCTTTGTTGCTGATGGCCCAATCGCCGCGGCCCGTGATCTGCTTGTCGTCAAAGTTGTCGCCGACGACGCGGTTTACAAAGGCAAAGGGTACGGACACCGCAGTCGTACCGTTGGAGACGGTAACGTTCTGTACCGTGCCGGCCGGCTGCGGATTGCCCGCGGTAATCCCGTACGGCCCGAACTTCTGGATCGCGGACACTGCAGTGTTGTTGGGGAACGCGGCAGCCAAGGCAGTGAGGCCGGCTGGCGTCGGAGTGAGGCTAGACGAAGTAGCTGAGTTCACTGCCCGCTGCTGCTGTTGCTGGTAGCTGCCAAAGAACCATACGCGGTTCTTCAGAACCGGTCCGCCGAAAGTACCACCCCAGCGGTTGTTCACGAAGCGGGGAACCACTGGTGTCTTGCAGCTAGTCGCGAACGGCGTAGCCGTCCCGGCGGGCACACCGGGAGGACAGAAGCCCAGCAGCGGGTTCTTCTGGCCGTTCGTAAGCGAGCGGTCCCAATCGCCCTCATAAAATTCGTAGCCGCTGCCATGAAACGCATTCGTACCCGACTTGGTGATGTAGTTGACCACCGTCCCCGAGTTGCGCCCATATTCAGCGCTAAAGTTGTTGCTTACCACCTGGAGTTCGCCCAATACGTCTGGATTGGAAAGGAACACTAACGGACCAGCCACGGAATTATCGTTGTTCGCCTGGCCATCGATCTGGAAGTTGTTCGAGCGCCCGCGCAGACCATTGTTGGCGATTGCTGCTCCGTTCGTGTTGCTGAAGTTCGTGGAGCCGTTGTTGGCTACTCCGGGAATGTACAGTGCCAGGTTGTCGAAGCCCGCGCCGGCGTTTGGCAGAGCGCTCACAACGGTGGTATCGAAAGTGCCGCCGATCTGCGAGCTTGTGCTCTCGACTAGGGGCACCGAGGCTTCCACAGTAACCAATTCCGAAGTAGCACCGACCGCTAGCGTATGGGCCCCCAGCGCCGTGCTCTTTCCAGCTTCAACCACCACGTTGCTGAGTTGTAGCTTGCGAAATCCGGGCGCCTCGATCGTCAGGTTATACAAGCCGATGGGAAGGCCCTTCAGTTCATAGTAACCCTGTGAGTCGGACTTGTCAGAGAACTTCGTGGCCGTCGCTATATGCGTGGCCTGCAAGGTCGCGCCCGCAACGACAGCTCCCTGCTCGTCCATGACCGTGCCCGAAATCATGCCCGTAACAATACCTTGGCCAAGAACAGAACCAGAACTAAGCAATACCACTATTGCTAGTACGAGCCCCCAACGAAGATTCCAGCAGGTCGTTCTCAAACGCGTAAACGGGCCGTGAGCGTGTAACCTCATGGAAGCCTCCAAATTGACACACATTTTTAGAATAAAGAGATACCTGGACGTGACCACCACAGTCACTGATGAGGAGGGGGCAGCATTTCTAACGCCAATTTAGTAACAATTTGGAAATCAGGCGTGAGTAAGAAAACAGGACACTTATTTTAGATTTAAGTTAGCTCTGATTCATAAATCAAGTCCTAGTATCCCAGGGTTAGTATGAAATTGCGCATAACAGTACAGAAAATTGGAAACTTAACCTTCCGTGAGGGGACGCCATCATACGGCGACGAGGCATCGGGGCCTTGGATTTTCGCCTGCGACCCGCTCCTGCAGCCCTCACCCCACCCGATCATTCCTCGCGGCGGCCTCACCACCTCCCTCCTCGCCTGCTGGCCCGAGATCCGTTCGAAGTCCAAGCGCTGATGCAGGTAAGCGGCTGTAGAACCCGATTGGACCAGCCGACCTAACGGATTTCATCCTCTGCTACTGCGCTGACGATCGGACTCGGCGCAAAGAAACCGCCCATTTCCGATTCAGGTATTCTGAGATCATCACACGGGATAATGCGAATCTTGACATTCAATGGCATCGGGAGACGACGAATGCCATTCAAGCCGAAACTCCTCAGGCGTTAATGAAGCAAATTCCAAGTGATCTAGGGGAAGCGATGCGGGAGTTCTCTGGTGCTGAGTCCGAAGTTCGTCGATAGCGCAGTGCCCCTTGTGTGCCTCTTCTTCTTTGTTCTGGTCCCTCTGGTGGACAGGCGGGCGAATGCAGGCCATAATTTCAAGACAACCTTATCGGCAGGGGTAGCACCACTTCAGAGGAGGGGGAATGAGTATTTCTCCAAACGTACCGACGCCGCAGGAATCGTATGGCTACGAGTCCCCAGGCACGCCGCGATGGATTTCGATTTTGCTTGTACTAATGATGGCCGGGATCGTCGTGCTGGGTATTGCCGGCTACACCGCGCAGACACGGATCAGCCAGGACCTGGCGGACCAGCAGAAACAGAACAAGATCGTGACCGCGCAGCTCGATCAAGCAAATTCGCGCATCGCGGACTTGAAGAGCAAGATGGAAATCACGACGCAAAGAGTGGGCTTGACGCAATCTGAACTAGCGCAGGCCAAGAGCCGCGCCGAATCGATCCGCAAAGAGCAGCAAACCGCCGACGACAAGCTGACCACGCAGATTAAGGAAAGTGACGAGAAAATCAGCGCAGTGGCCTCTGAAGTGGGCAACGCCAAGAAAGACATCGAAGCGACGAAGGGCGACCTGGAAGCGACCAAAGGCAAGCTGGAGCGCAGTCTGGGCGACATGAACGTGATGAGCGGGCTGATCGCGCGCAACCACGACGACCTGGACGACTTAAGGCGGCGGGGCGACCGCAACTATTACGAGTTCACGCTGCAAAAATCGAAGAACGCGCAGCGCGTCGGGCCGGTGCAAATGTCGCTGAATAAGACCGACCCGAAGAAAGCGAAGTACACGCTGACCGTCGTGGCGGACGACAAGACCATCGAAAAGAGGGACAAAACTTCCGGCGAACCGGTGCAGTTCTATGTGAAGGGCAGCGCGCGCATGGCGCCGTACGAGATCGTCGTTTTTGAAGTGGGCAAAAACCAGATTACCGGCTACCTGGCGACTCCGAAGGACGGCGGCGCCGCTCCTCCTCCAGCCGCTGCGGCAGCCCCCCCGGCTGCAGCAGGCACGCCCGAAAAACCTTAGAGGTCATCTCGTAAGTGGCTTAGCGGAGCTTAACAACTTTCTTCAGCGGCTAAAGCCCAATGATAGCGATCGTTTAAGGTCGGAGCTAAAGCTCCGACCTTCTGAAAATCACTTTTGAGAATTACTCCCCTGGCGTTTTTGATTTTCGTTTCGAAAAAGCCCTGTTCCGCGTTCTGGAAACACAGCGCGGGACAGGGCTTCTGTCTATTGGTCCGCCGCGCTAGCATTCAAAGAGGCAGCAAGAACGGTTCGCCTCGGAAGGCGCGCCCTACAGGGCACTGAAAGCCCGGCCGTTTCCTTTGACCGATTGTCTTGGAGCAATCCGATGAGAGCATTGAGAATTCGACTCTTGCTATTTGTTGCCGCGCTGGCGGCGGTGTGCGTGCCAAACGTGGCGCGCGCGCAGGCTCCGCTGGAGCCCGCGCAAATGTCGCCGCGCACGATGTTTTACATGATCTGGCGCGGCGTTCCGCCGGCGGACGTTCGAAAGGCGAACGCGCTGCTGGCACTGTGGGACGACGCGGATTTTGCACCGGTGCGTTCGGCGATGGCGGCGGGCATGCTTGGATCATCGGACGAAAAATCGACGCAGCCAAGACTCACGCCGGAGCAAGTGCAGGAGTTCGCGGGGCTGCTGGAGAATTCGTTCACGCTGGGATATTTGAGCGAGCCGACGAGGCGCAATCTTTCGAACGGAGCGGCAGTAGCGGATGCGAAAGTGCCGGCGTGGAACGGAATGTTTTTTGTGTATGACCGCACAGGAAAAGAACTGCTGCTGACGAAAGCGGTCCTGCGCATGCGCGCTGAGGAGAAGGAAGCGCCGCGGCTGTCGCAAGTGGCGATCGGAGGTGTGCAGGTCCTCAAGGTGGAAGGCAAGAGCGGCGCGACGTATTGGGCGGAGCATGGGAAGTACGCGGTGAGCACAGGCGAAAAATTTGTGATGGAAGATTTGCTGAGCCGGCTGGATGGAAAATTTCCCAGCGCGGCGTCGCTGACGCAATCCGCGGCGTACCAGGAAGCGCAACCAAATCTTGGCGGCGGCTTACTTGAATTCTTTCTGCGGATTCCGGACCTGAAAAACCTTGCGAATGATTCTAAAGCGGGGATGTTCCAGGCGCGTCCTTTGCTGGACGCCGCGCGGCTTGACGCGGTGCATTCGATCGGCGGGCACATCACATTCGAAGGGGTGAAAACGCACGTGCAGGCCGCGATTTTGGGGGAGGTGGTTCCCGGAACGCCCTTTGACATTTGGTCCGCGGGAGAACGGGCGCCCGCTTCGCTTGCGTTTGCGCCGGTGGACGCCGTCTCCTACACATCCGCGCAATTGAATTTCCAGGGTATTTACGACACGGTGAAGCGCGTGGCCAGCGCGGCGTTTCCGCAAGCGCAGCAGGGCAACGTCAATTTGGTGGACGCGATGGCGCAGCAAAAGCTGGGAATGCCTGTCACGGACGCGATTGGATTGCTGAGCGGAGAATTCGCATCGATACAGACAAGCCCGTCGCTGGACACCGCGAAGCAGGTTTATTTTTTTGGAATACGAAAGAAACCGGAGACGCTGAAGCTGATGCGTACGGTGTTCAGCGATCAGATCACTTCGGAACGCAACGAAGGCGATATTACATTCGTGAGAATTTCCTTTGGAGGAAAGCAAGGCACCGAGGGCGTGGCGCAATGGAATTTCTTCAACCTTGCGGTGACGCCGGACATGATTCTTGGAGCGAGCAAGATGGAGACGTTGCGCGAAGCGCTGGCGCGGCGCGCGGGGACCGGCGGCGCTGGGCTTGCGAGCGTGCCGCAATTTGCCGCCGGGCGCCAGCAATTTCCGGAGAAACTGATTGGGATGAGCTATTTTGACTTTCAGAAAGTGGATTGGGCGGCGGCGCGGGATCACTGGGTGGCCGAGAGCAAGAAAAGTTCCGTGGTGAAGAGCATGAACTCGTCGAGTCAAAGCGCGGCGGTGGCCAACGCCAACGAATGGTTGCTGCAGATGAATCCGCAGGTCATCTCGCGGCACCTGCATCGCTCGGTGAGCGTGTCGTGGAAGGATTCGAAGGGCGTCCATTGGGACCAGTGGGTCGAATAACGAATCGATGAAGTTTTTGCGCGGTCTGCCTGCGGCGCTTCTCCTCTCTGCCGTGTTCTGCGTGTGTCCTCTCGCCGTTGCTCAGGAGAATGCGCTTGAGCCGAAGCAAACGATTCACGTCAGCGTGGAGCGCGTCAATGTCGGAGTGATCGTTACCGATCACAGCGGCCACTTCGTGGAGGGACTGCATCGCGAAGACTTCCACGTTTTCGACAATGGAATCGAGCAACCGCTTACCGGCTTTGCCTCGGTCGAGGAGCCGGCGCAGGTACTTCTCGTCATCGAAGCTGGTCCGGCCGTTTATCTTCTCGAGAGCGACCATCTCCAAGCCGCTGTCGCTCTGCTGAACGGGCTCGCAAAAGATGATCGCGTGGCGGTCGTGAAATATGCGGAGATGCCGGCAGTACTGCTTGATTTCACGGCGGATAAGCAAGCCGTCGAGGCTGCCTTTGGGCAACTTCGTTTCAACCTTGGCTATGGCTCGCTAAACCTGTCCACCAGTGTGTTGAAGATCCTTGAGAGCCTTGCAAACGTTCCTGGGAAGAAATCAATTGTCCTGCTTACCACAGGCCTAGACACTTCTTCTTCGAATGATTCAGCAGAAGCAGTTCGGCGGCTCCGGATGGGCGACGTGCGTGTGTTGGCGATCTCCTTGACGGGCGGGCTGCGAAGTCCGCCACTCACCGGCAAGAGAAAACGTCCCGGGCCAAGTCCCACGCAAACTGAGCAGCGGTTCGAACAGGCTGATCAGCTTCTAAAGCGGATGGGCGAAGCTACGGGCGGGCGCGCGTATTTCCCTGGGAACGCCAAAGAATTCAAAGAGGTTTATGCGGAGATTGCGCAACTAGTGCGGCATGAGTACAGCCTGGCGTTCACGCCAGCCGTCCGCGATGGTCTCGTTCACTCCATGGAGGTTCGCGTGGAGGGCACGCAAAAACTTACAGTGAACACTTCTGGCTCTGCTTACCGCGTGGACTGCCGGCAGGCTTACCTCGCGCCGTCACCTCGGTAGAGATTCTTTGTGGGGCTATCACGTCCGGCGAATGGCGAAGGAGCAGCCGTGTTAAGCTCTGCGGTTCCGGAGGCGGCATGGAAAAAGTGAACGGGATTGGAGGCTTCTTTTTTCGTGCGCGGGATCCTGCCGCCCTCAGCCAGTGGTACAACGATCAACTCGGCGTTACGGTTGTTGCGTCAAACTATGAAGAGTTGCCCTGGCAGCAAGAAGCGGGGCCAACGGCATTTGCTCCTTTTCCATAGACCACGGCTTATTTTGGGGACGGCAGCAAGAGTTGGATGATCAATTTTCGAGTTCGGAGCCTGGACGCGATCGTGGCGCAACTGCGCGCGGCGGGCATCCCTGTTGAGATCGACCAGCAACGATACCCCAACGGCAGGTTTGCCCGTTTAAACGACCCAGAAGGAGTCCTATTGAACTGTGGGAGCCTGAGGGGCGAGACGCGCCCCGGTAAACCTGAAGATTATTTGATTCTCAGGCGAGGCTATTCGAATTCCTTGAGGGTCTTGGCCATTTCCCGGAGACGTTCGTCCATCAACGCGAAGACGGTTCCTGCGTCAAACTTCCCGTCGCCATTTTTCTGCCCTGCCGTCTTGCCAGTGAGTATCTCGATGCCCTGTTCGACCTTGGCGACGGGCCAGATGTGAAACTTGCCAGCCGCGACGGCTTCCAGAATATCCTCGCGCAGCATCAAATCTTCCACGTTGGACTCTGGCATCATCACACCTTGCGTGCCGGAGAGGCCTTTGATGCGGCAGACGTCAAAGAAGCCTTCGATCTTTTCGTTCACGCCGCCAATGGCCTGAATATCGCCCTGCTGGTTGATGGAGCCCGTCACGGCGATGTCTTGGCGTAACGGCAATCCGGAAAGCGCCGAGGCGAGCGCATAGATCTCCGTTGAGCTGGCGCTGTCGCCGTCTACTCCCGAGTACGATTGCTCGAAGCAGATGCTCGCCGCGAGCGAAAGCGGCTTGTCCTGCGCGAACTTGCTCCGCAAGTAACCAGCGATAATGTGCATTCCTTTGTCATGGAAGCGCCCGCTCAGATTGGCTTCGCGCTCGATATTGATCAATCCTGCTTTGCCAAGGGCCGCCGTCGCAGTGATGCGCACCGGCTTGCCGAAAGAGTAGCCACCGATTTCCAGGACGCTAAGCCCGTTCACCTGGCCGACGCTTGAGCCGTCGACATCCACGAGCAAGGTACCTTCCTGGATCATTTCGCGGATGCGCGTCTCAATCAGGTTGTGGCGTTCCATTTTCGAGGAAAGGGCGCCGCGCACGTGCGCCGCGCGAACCACGGACTCGCCGGCTGCTGCCGCGTTGTAGTGCGCTTCGCGCGCCAGGTCGGCAATATCAATGAAGCGAGCCGTCACCTTATTTCTTCGCCCCGCCTGGCGCACGCCGTATTCGAGCATGGCGGCGAAGGCGCCACGGTCGAACGGGTACAAACTCTCTTTCTCGGACAAGGCGCGCAGGCGCCCCGCATATTCCGCGATGACGCCGTCGCTCATGGCCATCTCTTCGTCAAATTCGACGCGCACTTTGAAAATCTTGCGGAAGTCTTCTTCATACTCGTAAAGCAATTCGTAAAGGGAGCGATCGCCGATGAGGATCACTTTCACATTGATGTCGATGGGCTCCGGCTTCTGCGCGCTGCCGCCGAAGGGATAAAACATTTCGAGCGGCTGGATTTCCAGCCGATTGTGGTTCAGGGTGCGCTTCAGGGCGCGCCATACGCCGACTTCCGAGAGCGCCTCCAGCGAATACATGATCAGGAAGCCGCCATCGGCACGGAGCAGCGAACCGGCGCGTAGGTCCATGAAATCGCTCGTCCAGCCGCCTCGCGCGTCGTAGGCGCGCTGGATGGTCCCGAAAAGATTGGCGTACGTGGGCGTGGTCTCGAAAATGACCGGCGACTTGTCATCGTTGTCGTGCGCAAGAATGACGTTGACACCGTACACGCGGAAGGGATCGCGCTCCGGACCTCCCTGCGGCTTGGGCAACCCGTCCGGGGTTTCCTCGTCATGCTCGCCCTCGCCCTCGCGCTCCTTAAAAGGGTCGAGATTGTCCAGAAGATGGTGGCGCACCTCTTCGAGGTATTCCGCGACACTATTGCCTGGATATTTTTCCTTGAGTTCTTCAATGACGCCATCGACGAGCACGGAGGCCGCTTCCTGCTCCAGGTAACTCAGCTCGCTGGCGAGTTCCCGCGAGAGCGTCAAAGTCTTCCGGTACACGACGGTGAATTCCTGCCGAAACTGCTCGTACTTTCGCTCGATGTCTTCGGCCACGGGGCTTTCAAGTTTGCCCTCGTGCACCATTTTGGCGATGTCCTCGATCGGCACCATCTGGCCTTCAAGCACGGGGAAAATTTCCGGCAGCGCGACGGCGCCCACCTGCATGTGTCCGAGCGCAAATTGTTCGCGCGCGATGCGGCGCGTGAAATCGTCCATCAATTCCTTTTCGCGCACGGTGAAGCGCTCAACGATCCGCCCTTTTTGGCGCTGGAACGGCTCGCCTTCGAACACTTGCGGAATCCGGCGGCGCAGAAAATCGATCCCTGCCTGCATGTCCTTCTTGAAGGCGTTGGCCTGGCCGCGAGGAAGCGCCAGCAGGCGTGGGCGGTCCGTCAATTTGAAATTGTTGACGTAGCAGCGGTCCAGCGATTCTTTAGTGGGTGGGTGAAGCTCTTCGATCATCCGGGCGATCGTTCCGCCGCGGCTGGTGCCAGCCAACCCGCACACAAAAACGTTGTAGCCAGGGGCGGAAAGCTCCGCGCCCATCTTCAGTGCACGCAGCGCGCGCTCCTGTCCGATGAACCCTTCGCGGAGTTCCGCCTGTGCGGTGGTTTCGAAGGGGATGCGCGATAGCTCGCACTTCCACCGCAGTTTCGCCGCGGGAAGCTCCATCGGTTTCGGGGCCGCTATGGTGGTCATGAGAATCCTTCGAGCGCGTTACTCTAGCACAACCAAGTCACGCCCCGGCGGCAAGACAGGCCGCCTGTTATCGAGAGGTTATGGGCGGACTTGGCGGGCTTTTGGGCCGCTCCATGTATACCGTCAGGATGCTCGCCGCTGTGGCTACCAGGATAGGCCCCAGCACCAGGCCTAGCATTCCAAACAAGCCCACGCCACCTACCACACTGATGAAAATCACCAGCCCGCTCAATTCGCTTCGCCCGCCGAGCAAAAGCGGCCGCAGGACGTTGTCCACGATCGTGGATACTCCCGCGCAAATCGCGAGCAGCAGAATGGCGCGCCCCCAATGTCCCGTGAAGCCGAGCCACAACGACGCCGGGACAAAGATCAAACCGGAGCCTACAACCGGCACGAGCGAGAAAAAAGCCATCGCCACACCCCAAAAAAGAGGCGTCGGCAATTTCACAATGACGAATCCCATGCCGCCAAGAATTCCCTGAATGGCGGCGATAATCAGGCTGGTCGTGACGCTCGCGGAGATCAGGTCGCGCGCCTGTTTCATCATGGTGTCGCGATGCTCGGCATCGAATGGGAGAATGCTGCGCACACCGCGGATAATCTGGTCGCCGTCGCGAAAGAAATAGAACATCGCGAAGATCATCACGAAAAGATCGAAAATGAACTCCGCGATGTTCCGCAGAATGGTGCCGAGGCGCTCCGCGAGAAAACCCGCCTCTTTCTGAACGGCCTGCTCCACCATCTCCGCGAGGTCGGCGTTGGGATCCAATCCCGGCACATGCTGCGCGATCCACGCCCACTTACTCGCCACCGTCGGCGCATGCTCTCCCGCGATGGAATGCTGCACGCCGCGCGAAATTGAGACTGCTTCGCGCACGAACAGCGTTGTTACGAAAATAGCCGGCACGATGAGCAAAATGGTCACCGCCAGGGCGCTGATGACTGCGGCCTTAGACGCGGAGAATTTCCGCGTCATCCGCTCGTGCATGGGGTAGAAAAAAATCACCAGGATGGCCGCCCAACCCAGCGCCGAAAGGAACGGTTCGTAAATCCGAAAAACCAGGTAAATGAGCAGCAACAATACGCCATAGGAAAGAACAGTGGTTAAACGGTCACTGGTCGTGGCGTTCGTGGGAGGGGCAGAATTCTGAGTCGTCATATAATGTTGATAGGCCGGGCAAAGACTGATAACTTCCGGCTAACGCTCCACCGGGTCACACGCGGATCACCGAGCCCATTCCGAATGTCTACGAAGTCCATCCCGCTCACTAGCTACCAGATTCGTCTCCTTGCTGTACTTGCTTTAATCAATTTTGTCAACTTCGCCGCGCGGCAGGTCTTCGTTCCGCTCATTCCGGTGCTGCGCGATCATCTGCGTGTTACGGACGCCGAGCTCGGCTCGGTGCAAACGTTTCTGCTGGTGGTCCTCGCCGTCGGCAGCATCCCTTTTGGATTCCTCGCCGACCGCTTCAGCCGTAAGGCCATCATCGGTACGGGCATCCTGTTCTGGAGCGTCGCGACATTTGCGGGCGGCCTGGCCTCCAGTTTTCTCTTTTTCCTGATTGCGCGCGCGATCGTCGGTCTCGGCGAAGCCGCTTACGCTCCCGCGGCCCAATCCATGATTTCCGGCGCATTCCCGCAGGAACGCCGCGCCGCCGCGCAAGCCATCTTCGCTTCCGGGATGTTGCTCGGTGGCGCCGCGGGCCACGCTCTGGGCGGCATCATTGGCCCGCGATATGGCTGGCAGGAGGCTTTTTTCATCGTGGCTTTGGCGGGAATTGTTCCGGGCGCCGCACTTTTCTGGATTGAAGAGCCGCCGCGAGGTCCGCGCTCTGAAGTCGTGCCGATACTCCGGCTGCTGCGTGTCCCCGCGTTTGTCTCCATGATTTTTGCAGGAATTTGCATCACTTTTTCCAGCGTGTCGCTTCTCACGTGGGGAACGGACTTCGCCGTCAACTATAAAGATTTCAGTTTACGCGAAGCCTCCGTCTCGCTCGCGGTCATCGGTCTATTATCGGCGCTCTTCGGCGTCCTGACTGGGGGATTTGTTGCCGACCGCCTGCAGCGAAGCCTTTCTTACGGGCGCATCATTGCCATCGCCGGGGCGTTTCTCCTGGCGGCTCCGTTCCTGCTGCTGGCCATTCAGTCGGAAGAAAAACCAACCGTGCTGGCCGGCCTTTTCGTTGCGGGCTTCTTTATGTCCTGGTATCACGGTCCTGTCACTGCCGTTCTTCACGACATGATGCCGCGCCGCGCGCACGCCACCTCCGTCGGCGTGTACATGTTCGCCACGCAATTGTTCGGCGGTCTCGGTCCGCACGTGGTCGGAAAAATCTCCGATCTTCACGACATGCAGCTGGGCCTGCAAATCGCGGTGGCCGTCATGGTTTGCGGCGCGCTGCTGATGCTGCTCGTCATCCACTTTATTCGCCGCGACGGCCTTCGCCATCCAACCCTGGCTGCTTTCCACATTGAGCCGGGCGACTAATTCTTGAAGCGCCCCAGCAATATCGGATTGTTCCCTTAATGGAAAAGTGAAAGGAAATGGAATGAAGAACGAGCTCTCGCCTTCAAAGATTCTTACTTGATGCCGATCTGGTTGATCAGGCGAAGAACCTCGGCCTCCGGGACATCATAGAGCGGACGCAAATCATCTTCTTCGAGCCGCTCGCGCACGTATTCCGCAGCGACGAAGCTCGCCTCGCGGTCCGTCAGGTCGCGCTTGGCTTTGGTGCGGAACTTGACGAACGCCGTATGTGCCAATCCGACCACATGGGCCTGGCCATCGACAAAGAACTTCGTGTCAATGGTGTCCGCATGGCGCGTCGCAATGCCGTTCCACATGTGCGAGAAGCGGCACTGGTACGTTTCCTCGCTCAATTTGGAAGTGACTTCGAAGGCGCCGATGAATTGGCTCATCGCGCCGGTATTCGCAAGCACTGGGCGTGTCGTCACGCGTTCTCCTCTGAATGATTCTCAGTTGTCAGTAATAAGTTCTTAGTAAGGGATTTGTGATACCCGATTCTTCATTCCTTATTTCCTTCAGCGTTTCATCATCGCTCATCTGCTAACAGCCGCCGCGGTTTCCACTTGCGAGTAGCTCCGAATCGCCGCACCAACTCCCGCGCCGCTGGCTACGCGGAATCCCTGATCGAGCAAGCACTTTTCCAATGCCGACAGGAAAAGCAACACGAACGGCTTCTGGCTGCAGTAGCCCATAAGGCCAACGCGCCAGATCTTGCCTTTTACCGGGCCGAAGCCGCCGGCAATTTCGATGTTGAATTCATCGAGCAACTGATTGCGCACTTTCACGTCATCGACGCCGCTGGGAATCATTACCGCAGTGACCGTCGGCAAACGGTCGGCCGGGTTCTTGACCAGCAGATCCAGTCCCATCGCCTCGAGACCGGCGATCAGCGCGAGCTGATTCACACGATGCCGCTCCCAGCGCGCCTCCAGGCCCTCTTCCACCACAAGGCGCATCGCTTCCCGCAGCGCGAAAATCAAGGAAATCGGCGGCGTGTGATGATACAGCCGGTCTTTGCCCCAATAATTCATCGCCGTCGTCAGGTCGAAATACCAGCTCTGCACCTTCGTCTTGCGCTTGCGAAACACTTCCTCGGCAGCCGGGCTCACTGTAATCGGTGACATTCCCGGGGGAGCGGAGATGGCCTTTTGCGATCCGCTGAAGCAAATATCAATGCGCTGCTTGTCCACGTCGATTGGCACGGCCGCGAGCGACGCCACGGTATCCACAATCAGCAGGGCACCCAATTCGTCCGCGACCTTGCGGTAAGCATCGATACCAGTGATCACGCCGGTGGAAGTTTCCCCGTGGGCGAAGCCGATAATTTTGATTTTTTTACCCTGGCCCGCGCGGTGCACATCTTCCGCGTCCACCGGCTTCCCATACGGCGCCTCCACCTTTACGACTTTCGATGACGCCCGCGTGGCAATCTCGTACATGCGTTCGGAAAAAATACCATTGACCGCCACGATGCCTTCATCGCCCTCTTCCAGCGTGTTCAGCACCGCCGCTTCAATCCCGCCTGATCCGGAAGCCGAAAGTGGCATGGTTATACGGTTTTCCGTCTGAAAAATCTGGCGCAGCAGGATTTGTGTCTCGTCCATGCACGCCTTGAACCACGGGTCCATGTGCCCCACCAGCGGCGTGGCCATTGCGCGATAGACGCGCGGGTCGATGGAAGACGGTCCAGGAGTCAGCATTAACCGCACGGGGGGAGTGAGTTCGCCAACGTGTTGCGTCATGACGTTTTGCCCTTCTTTATTCTTGCGCTTGATTCTCGCTAAGGAATCTTGAAACGCCCGCGAATGCGCTCTCGGAGACTTTCCCTGCTGCGGCGGGAACATCAATTTTCGCGCAATCCCCAGACCCACGCAACCGACAAATTGGCCGCGTCTGCGCGCCGGAGGCCTCTTACTTTGAAGGAGCAGGTTCGAAAATTCCGCGGCAGCAAACGGCTTAAATCGTGCCATCCTTGAAAGAACACAAACCCAAAGGAGCTGCTTTGAAGCTGCGCCCTCTCATTCTCTTGCTTGCGCTCGTCTCTGTGCCCTTCTTGCAAAACATTTCCGTGGCGCAAGGCGATGAGACAAAAATCATCGCGCTGGAGAATCTCTGGAATCAGATGCAGATCAATCATGACGCGGACGCCATGGGAAAAATGTTAGATAGCGACTTTGTGCTCACGGACTACGATGGAACCGTCTATAGCAAAGGCCAATTCCTGGCGACCATCCGGGACAAGTCTATACAGGTCACGACTGAAGTTTCTGAGGACATGAAGTTGCACCGCCACGGCGATACCGTCGTGGTCATCGGTGCCACGCACGAGAAGGGCACCGAGAATGGAAAAGCGTTTTCGCATCACGGCAGGTTCACGGATACGTGGATCAAGAAGGACGGCCAATGGCTTTGCATTGCCAGCCAGCTAAGCCTGCTCAGCAAGTAGCAGGAGTCTCGAACTGCGGCACTGAAACACTTTGGATTCGATTCAGCGAAAATTCCGCGCGACCAGAGAACTGTAGTGGGCGCTTAGAGCCTCGTTCAGCTGCTTGACCTTCGTTGGAGTGGATTCTTTTTGAATCATCGTTTGTAGGATGGGCTCCAGGAACCGGCCGAACATCTTCAGTGTCGCGTTGTCGTGCGTGGCTAACGCTCTCTCCACTGCCTTTTCCGTCGCGGGCGTAACAATTTCCAGCCGTCCAACAAAGACGCGCACGGTTTGCGCCGGAGCGGGATGGATCGAAAGCGGCAGCACGCCATCAACAAATGCAGCCGGCACAATATACAGCAACCGGCTGCCCTCTTCGAACCAGGAACCGCGCCACGTTTCGACCATGGCGTGCGCTTCGTCCTGGTAGAGGCCCTGGGCAACGAGCATTCCTTCGAGTTCCCTGCCGAGATCGCCGATTGTGCCCGTGAGTTCCGGGGGATCGACGAGCGCATCTTTCTGAAGCGCGCCGCAGATGCGATAGCCCACCCTCTCGCCACGGCGCTCGAAAAGAATGGTGTTGGGAATTTCTTCGGCGCCGTGGTTTTCGACCAGGAATTCACTGCCCCGGGTTAACGTCACCGAAAGCGGCACAGAAAAAGTGGACACCCCGCGATAAAAAAGAAATTTTTCCTGCTGTTCGCCTGCGGGCGTCTGCACGCGCAGGGGCGTGGAGGAGGTCATACGGGCAGCGTAGTAGTGATTGTCCGTATATTCGCGTGCGAGTTTCTCTCGCAGGTTTGGAGAAACCGTCACGGAGTTCCACGTAATGCTTCCCTCCGGGTGTGGCTGGAGGAGAGTGCCGTCAAAAATATTAGCGGCCGGCTCGACGCGCGTGGCGTGCGGATACCACTCGGTGATGAGGCCCTTGGCGAAAGACACCTTGACCGAGACGGTTTCCTCGCGCGAATCGTAGAAGTAAAGGACAGGAGTTTCCATTCGCACAGTACCGCGCAAACCGAGTTTGAAGCCGGCATAACGAAAGTGTTCCACGAAGCCGGGCAGGTCCGTGGACCCCGTGAGCGGTAACCATTGCACCGCACTGCCGTCCCTGCCCGCAATGGATGTAAAGGTGCCCCATTCGTGTGCCGTTAGACCGGAGTAGACGGGGCGGGCTTCCCCCGCTGAAACATGTGACGAGATGGCAAGGCAGCAACCAAGCAAAACATAAAACGTTAAGAGCAATGTCTTTCGTGGCATGGCTGGTCTCCCTTGCACTTTTGGAGTTCCCGTGTACATTCAGCCAAGACGCCGAGCGCCCCACAAGTGTTAACCAGGCCTCACCTCACGGTGACGCCCTTGCGCTTCGCTACCCTTCACCTCCATCAGGTTGGGACGGGGCTTTCACCCGCCAGCTGCTCGGCGTACAAATAAGAATGGGACAGGCAGGAATGCCGGTCCCACAATCCTTGGATGGCCGGGCGACTAGGCAGCTATGGTTTGCTGGGTGAGCAGATGTGCGGGAACTTTGCGGAGATCCCAGACGATGCCGAGCCAGGACATGACTTTCAGCGTGTAGTAGGTGATGTCGATCTCCCACCAGAAGAAGCCCTGGCGCGCCGAAGCCATAAAGTGATGATGGTTGTTGTGCCAGCCTTCGCCGAGAGTGAGGAGCGCCAGCAGCCAATTGTTGCGGCTGGTGTCCGTGGTCTCGTAGCGGCGCGAACCGAAGAGGTGCGAGAGCGAATTGATGGTGAAGGTGTCATGCCACAAAAGCACCGTGCTCAGGCAGAAGCCCCACACAAAGAGATGCCATCCGCCGATAAGCCACAGCGCCGCGCCGAGTATGACAGGCGGCCCCATATGGTATTTGTTCAGCCAGCGAAGCTCGGGGAACTTCGCAAAGTCGCCGATGTATTCGAGCCGCGTGTCATTGTATTTGTCGGAGATGATCCAGCCGACGTGCGACCAGAAAAACCCGAAGAGCGTGGGCGAATGCAAATCCAATTCCTGGTCCGAATGCCGGTGATGGTGGCGGTGATGTGCCGCCCACCACAGCACGCCCTTCTGCGAAGAGGTCATGGCAATAAACGCCATTACGAACTGAAACACCCGGCTGGTCTTGAACGAGCGGTGCGAAAAGTAGCGGTGGTAACCCGCGGTCACGAAGAACATGCGCACAACCAGCAGGACCAGGCAAGTCACCAGGTAATACCAGTGGAACGGAATGAAAAAAATCAGCAGCGCGGCAACGTGAATGAGCGCAAAAGGCAAAGAGAGAAGGAGGGAAATCCGCGAGCCATTCGGGAGCGGTATCGACAAATATCGAGAAGCAGAAGCCATCCGGCAAAATCCTCCGCGTCCAGATGCGGACGCTTTCAAAGCATCTATCGTAACGCAAGAGATCCAGCCGGAACTTCGCGCCACGAACCTACAATTTCAGTGTACGGTTGCGTTGAAGTGCGGTCAAGCGCAGTAAAGTACAGGTCGCCTTTACTGAGATGCCCGGCAGTACAGGTTGGTTGTGAAAAATCCCATTTAACTTTCTCCGACAGGGTTCGCGCTGTTGTGACGATGCTCACAAGAATTCTTTCCGGGGAGTGTGCTATCGTCCCTGTGCACCAATAAAATCAGGAGCGGCGGCCCCGGAGCGGCATCGGGGCGCAAGGAAAAAATGGCTGAACGTCCCGTACTCGTTGGACTCGTTCCGCAAGTTGTCGTACTCGATGAAGGCGACCAGGTCTCCTGGATTTCCGACGCAGGAAATTTGCGAGTCGAATTCGACGCAAACCGCTGCCCGTTTTCCTCGAATGTTTTTCAAGCTCCCGCGGGCATGCGGCTGCTCAGCGGCCCGCCACGCCCCGGAAGCAAGGCGGCCACCTATAAGTACCGCCTGTGGCTAAACGACCAGCTGGTAGGCCAAGGCGAAGTGATTCTCCGCGAAAAATAAATCTGCCGACAATCAAGACGCCTGATGGCCATGAATCCTTTCGGCGTTCTTTCGCTGTCTATTTCTGCTTACTGGCCCGCCGCCAGTCCCCTCATTAGTTGGGTAAGCGCTCCGCTTTCTGGAACCTCGCCGCTTGGTGTGAGCTTGTCCACGATGTGCGGGAGCAAGGTAGACATCATCAAAGTGAGCTGGCTCGGATCAATGCCCGCCTTGGCAGCAACCTGCTCCAAAGCGCCGCTGTGCAGGACGCTTTGCAACTGCTCAACGGAAACAGGCAGGTTCTGACCCGTTCCAGTCCAAGAGCTCATTACCCCGCCGAGACCTTTCTCCTGAAACTTCTGTTGCAGCCCGGATAAGCCTCCGACCTGCGGACTGTTGACGTACTCCATGATCGCGGAGAGAGCACCGGCATGCTGGCTGGACTGTGCCGAACCAGTGAGTCCGGTGACTGCCATTACTTCATCGAAAAGTCCCATGGGATGCTCCTTAGAATCAGAAACTGCAGGTGGCCCCAAAGCCACCCCTCCTATTTATGTGGATACTTCTACTTCTTTTTCGGCGTGGCCGCACCGGACTGCTTCGCAATCACGAGTGCGGATATTTTCTTATAGGTCGCCGCGGGAATGATTTTCTTACGAGTCAGATCAGTTTTCATTTTGTAAGGCCGGCCGTCGATGACTTTTTGAGCATAGACGTCGCCGATACCGGGCAGGGCCTTCAACTGATCCAAGGTTGCTGTGTTCAGGTCGACGAGATCGGCGGCCGCAGCTTTCGATTCGGACTTCGGGGGAGGGGTCTTCGCAGCGGTCTGGGCGTTCGAAACGGAGACACTCAGCATCAGAGCAAGAGCAGCGAGCAATACCCGGATGATTTGTCTCTTCATGTGGTTCTCTCCTTATTTTCGCTTTCAAAAAAACGCGCGGACTATTCTTTTGCGGCTGCGCGGAAGCCAGCTTTTTGGGCGTCCGCCTCAGTCATGTATTTGCCCTGTTTCGTCTTGCCATACCAGCGCGTCCCGGGCTTGTGGTAGACGCCGGAGTCCGTGTTCACCCAGACCATCCCGGCGCTGTCTGCCGGAGGCGTCTGCGGAGGACTGGCTGTCTTTGCTGCGGGAGCTTTCGAAGGAGCCGCAGGCGTCGCGGCGGGCTCGCTGGCTGGCGCAGCGGAAGCCGCCGGAGTGGAGGCCGGCGAAGGGGTCGTTGATTTTGCCGACGTTGCTGCCGGTGCCGCCGACGCGCTAGTGGGAGCCGCCGATGTAGTGGACTTTTTCGAACGGCTCTTCTTGGGCGTGACACTGTCCGCACTTGCGGCAGCCGAAGCGGGCGCCGCGGAAGCAGAGGCGTCAGTCGAAGCGGTACCTTTCTTCGAGCGGGACTTTTTAGGGGCCGCAGAGTTATCCGAAGCAGCACTCTTGTCTGCGACATCGGCCTTTTTCGACGTACCCTTCTTCTTGGAAGACACCGCGCCGGAATCAGACGCGGCCTGGACACCGGTAGCGTCGGCATCTGTCTTCTTCTTTTTCTTACTCTTCTTGGCGCTCCCGGCGTCAGTCTGGCTCTTGTCAGCGGGCTGCTGGGCCGCTTGCGCCCAGACGGTAACGCTACCGGCAAGCAGCAAGAAAGCCCCAAACAGGGCGATGTGTATACTCTTGGTCAATTTCATTTTGAAGTTATCCCTTCGCCCGCGGCGGCTCATCCATTTCGCCAAACAGTCGCAAGAGTGCGGCTGGGTAGGGGTAGGCGATCTCAGTTGTGCGTCGCGAGTCTTCCAGGCGGAATGGGCGCATGATGCCGGAGAACAACTACAGAGTCAAGAAAAAAGAAATGGCGGGAGGTACAAATGCGCGGCTCACAAGTCAGCGTCTCGCCAGGACGAATTCGAATGGGAACTTCAGGGCTACTTTTGGGGAAATCAAGAAGTGGTGATGTTGCTGCTGTCCAGGAGACTTGGCAGCGTTACTTTGGGGCTGGGATTTACGTCTTTAAGGCATACGAAAGGCTTCTATGGAGATAGTCATGAGGATGCACGGGAAACGGCTGTTGCCCTGGAGCTTGCTGTTCTTCCTTGCAGTGACGGCTGTCGGAGCGCACACGCCCGCGTCCCCCGCTCCAGTTCAGGAGCAGGGGGCGCCACCGGCAGCCGGCCAGTGGCGAATAACAAATGACGGGCCAGGCCAGCCGCTTCTGGGAAAGATAACGGCTATCAACAAAGGATCCTTGCAATTAGCCAAGCCAGACGGGACAACGGCTACCGTGAAGCTTACGGATAAAACGGAATACCGCAAAGACCGGCAAAGCGCGAAACTGGCCGATTTCAAGGTCGGCGACATGGTGTTCGTGCGCGGGGAGGAGAACGCGGATCACAGCGTGACGGCACAGTTGATCGGTGGGCGCTCCGGCGGCGGTGCGGGAGGCGGCCGAGGATTCGGCGGCGGCGCGGGGTTCGAACTCGGAAAGGATTTTGTTGTGGGCGAAGTGAAGTCGGTGGATGCGCCGAAGCTCACGGTGTTACGGCCCGACAACGTCACGCAAACGCTGGAGTTGAACGAGGATACTTCGCTGCGCAGAGGGCGTGAAAGCATCACGATGGCAGACATCCAGCCAGGCGATCACCTAATGGTGCGCGGCGCCGTGGAGAATAATGTCTTTGTGCCCAAGAACCTCATGCTCTTTTCTCCCGAGCAATGGAAGCAGATGGAGGAGATGCGCAAGATGGCTGGAGTTGGACCTGCCGGAAGTGTGGCAGACACGAATAAGCCCGCGACCGCACCAAAAAGCAATCCGCCTCAGCAATAGATCACTCAGGAGACCAGGATTTGAAGTCGATCGCTCGCGACATCTTCATAGTCCATTTTGTCGTGCTTCTTCTTGCGTCGAGCATCCGTGCGCAGGAACCGAAACCGCCTGAGACCGCCCCAGCGCCGCAGTCTGCGGCGACTCCCGCCGCAGCTCCTGCGTATGAAATCAATGGTTCCGCGAAAAGCGGCAAGACTCCGCTGCCCGGAGTGAGCGTTACGGCGGCGAACACGTTGACGGGGAAAAAATACTCTGGGGCGACAAATTCCGAAGGCAAATTTGCGTTGTCAGGCATGACGCGCGGGAGATACGTCGTGCGCGTCGAGTTCATGGGATTCGCAACGTTCACGCAGGACGTGGTGCTGAATCCGGAGAACCCATCGGCGAAAGTGGATGCTGAGCTGATTTTGGCTTCCCGGCAGCAGGAACAATCGAACGGCAACCTTGCGGCCATTGCCGCGGCAGGCCGGGGATTTCAAAGCTTGGCGATGGACAGCGCGCTTTCCGCGCTTGCCGGTGGAAACTCCGGCTTCGGCGGAGGAGGCGGCAACGGAGGGGGCCAAAGCAACAGCGATCTTTCCAGCCTTCCCCTGAACGGAGCGGGAGCGGAAGGGCCAACGGAGTCGGTAAGCATCAGCGGGGCGCAGGGACGGACGCAGGACTTCGGCGGCGGGACCGAGCAGGATCTGCAGGAACGGGTCCAGGAGTTTCGCGATCGGATGCAACGCGAGGGCGGCGGTGGCTTTGGAGGCGGGGGTGGCGGCGGTTTTGGCGGGCCCGGCGGAGGGATGCTCGTCATTGGAAGGATGCCGAAAGGCTTCAACATCAATCAGCCGCATGGAGTGCTCTATTTCTCCGACGACAACGCGGGATTGGACGCCCGGCCATATTCGCTGACCGGCATTCAGTCGGTTAAGGCAGATTACAACCAGGCGCGTTTCGGCGCTAATGTGGGCGGGCCTCTGAACATTCCCAAGATTTTCAATGGCGGCAACAAGTGGTTCTTTTTCGGCGGATGGAATGGCTCGCGCGGGAGTTCGCCATACGACGCGTTTTCCACGGTGCCGACGCAGGACGAACGCGGCGGGAATTTCTCCGCGGCGACTTACAATGACGGCAAGCCGGTGCAGATTTTCGATCCTAAGACCGGACAGCAATATCAATTCAACGGTGTTGCGAACGCGATCGATCCTTCCTTGATAAGCTCAGCCTCAACCGCGCTGCTGCAGTACATCCCTTTGCCGAATATTGCAATGACGGCTTCCGGCCAGAATTTCCATTACGTGACGTCGGCTGCAAGCAATTCAGACACGGTGATGCTGAGGCTGATTCACAATTTTGGGCAAGCCGGCGGACCGGGCTCCGGCCCCTTCTTCGTGGGGGGCCCCGGCGGGGGCGGCAGAGGGCACGCGCACAACAACATCAATTTTGGGCTGAATTGGTCGCGGAGTTCGAGCAACATTGTGAATCCGTTCCCGTCGCTCGCGGGGGGAACGGGAGCCCAAGGGCTAAACGCCAGCGCAGGGTGGACCTACGGTAAGGGCCGCATCACAAATATTTTCCGCGTGAACTACAACCACAATCATGTTTCCACGACCAACCTTTATTCGAACGTCCTGGACGTTTCCGGGCCTGGCGGAGCGGGGATAATTGGGATTTCGAACGATCCGTTTGACTGGGGACTGCCGGGAATCAGCTTCACATCGTTTGGGGGACTGAATGATCCGATCGCGAGGCGCGAACTGGATCAGACCTACTCCATCTCGGAGACAGTTGCTTGGAACCGCGGAAAACACAACTGGCGCTTCGGCGGGGACTACCGCCGGATTTTGCAAAGTTTCCACTCTGCGAGGAATGCGGAGGGCAGTTTTGTTTTTACGGGGTTCGCGACGTCGCAGTACGCGACCGGGAGCACGCAACCTGTAACCGACACGGGGTACGATCTCGCGGACTTCCTGCTAGGTTTTCCGCAACAAACGTCGCTGCAATCCGGCGCGAATTCCTACAACTTCCGCGCCAACGCGTTTGATTTCTACACGCAGGACGATTGGCGGTTTCGCTCGAATTTGTCGTTCAATCTGGGGCTGCGCTACGAGTACAACGGGCCGTATACCGAGGCGGAGAATCGCATCGCCAATCTGGACGTGGCGCCAGGTTTTGGGGCGGCCATGCGAGTACTTCCCGGCCAAGCTGGGTCCTTCAACGGGATATTCCCGGCCTCGCTGGTGCGGCCAGACCGCAATAACTTCGCCCCACGCGCCGGGATTGCATGGAAACTGCAGAAGCAAACCGCGGTGAGGGCGGGCTACGGAATCAACTACAATCTGGCGCAATACGGCATTATGATCCAAGACTTCGCGTTTCAACCGCCCTTTGCCAACGCAGCGACGAATACCACGGACGTAAACGGCCTCAGAGCCGCGAGCCCGCTCACGATCGCAAATGGATTCCCGGCCGTTTCGAGCAGCACGGTGACCAACAATTTCGCTGTTAACCCGGACTATCGCCTGGGCTACGTGCAGATTTGGAACCTTGACTTGCAGCGGGAATTGCCTGGTGGAGTCGTGATGAACGCAGCCTATAACGGGGCCAAGGGAACACGGCTGGATACGGAACGCGCGCTGGTAGTCTCTGGCGGCCAGCCATTTATTTACGAATCGTCGGAAGGAAATTCGATCCTGCATGCAGCCTCGGTGCGCGTCCGAAAGCGCATGGCGAAGGGGCTGGGGCTAAGCGCGCAGTATGTGTTTTCGAAGTCCATCGACGACGCGTCGTCGATTGGAGGCGGTGGAAGCGTTGTGGCGCAAGATCCATTCGACATCTCGACAGATCGGGGACTTTCCAGCTTCGATCAGCGGCAGAGGTTCACGGGAAACTGGATTTATGACCTGCCATTCGGAGAAAACCGTCGTTTTGCTCCCAAAGGTGCATGGAACCATATTTTGGGAGGATGGCAGTGGGGCGGCGACTTCACGATTGGATCCGGGCTGTATTTCACGCCGCGGGTTCTGGGTGGGGGGCTGGACATCGGGCGCGGCGTAAGCGGCTCGCTGCGCGCAAACGCGGTCGCGGGGCAATCGATTTCAATCAGCGACCCGACCACGCTCCAGTGGTTCAATACGGCGGCGTTTTGCGCGCCTAGCGCCACCTGCGTCAACCCCAGTGGCTCCGGCTTTGGCGATGCCGGACGAAATGTCATCGAGGGGCCGGGGCAAGTTTCCATGAACATGTCGCTCAACAGGACGATCCAGGTGAAAGAATCCCGGGCGCTGGACCTGCGCATCTCCGCGAACAATGTTTTTAATACCGTGCGCTTCACGTCCATCAATACGGTGGTGAATTCCTTTACCTATGGGGAGGTCACGGGGACGGGTGGCATGCGGCGGGTGACAATGACCGCGCGTTTCCGCTTTTGAAAGATGATGAATATGCGGCTTCCGAGAAAAGCATTTTCGATCTTTAGCGCAGCAGGGCTGCTCGTACAAGCAGGGGCGCCGTCGATGGCGCAGCAGACCGGGCAAGCTGAGTCGCGCATTCAGGTGACGAGCGAACTCGTGCTGGTGAACGTGGTCGCACACGACAAAAAGGGCAACCTCGTGCGCGACCTGAAAAAGGGAGACTTCACGCTCTTTGAGGATGGCAGGAAGCAGGAGATTTCCACTTTTGATTTCGAGAATGTGGACGAGCTGGCAACGGCGAGCGCAGCGGAGGCGACCGTATCGGGCGCAACACACGGGACTGTGCTGCGTTCTGGGAAGCAGACCGCGCCATCACTGGACGCGCGAGACCGGCGAATGATTTTGCTCTTTTTTGATTTTTCTGCGATGGAGCCGGAACAAATTGATCGGTCCGTCGAAGCTGCGAAGAAGTTCGTGAGCACAAAGATGCAGCCGGCCGATTTGATGGCGCTAGTATCGCTCGCCACGAATATGCACGTGGACCTGGATTTCACGGACGACAAGCCCAAATTGCTGGCGGCCCTGACCGCGTACAATTCCGGGCAAGGGCAGGGATTCGAAAACGGGGATACGGGAAGCGCACAGGACGCTGCGGAAACGAGCGGAGCTTTTTCAGCCGATGATACGGATTTCAACACCTTCAGCGCCGACCGCAAACTACTTGCGCTGCAGTCGCTGATGCAGGCGCTGGGCAAACTCCCACAGAAAAAGAGCCTCATCTACTTCAGCAATGGAATCACCCAGACGGGGGCGGACAACCAGTCCGCCCTTCGCGCCGCGACCGCAGCGGCGGTGAAGGCCAACGTATCCATCTATTCGATGGACATACGAGGCTTGCAGGCGTTCCCGCCGGGGGGAGAAGCGCAAGCGGCCAGCTTGCACGGGCAATCTGCTTATTCGGGCGCGGCGGTGCTGAACGATCTGAACGGGAACGCCGCGTCGCAGGAAACGCTGGCAACGCTCTCGTCAGACACGGGCGGGAGGGCGTTTTTCGATTCCAATGATTTCGGCGCGGTATTTTCCCAGGTTCAAAAGGACAGTTCGGCGTATTACGTTCTAGGCTTTACCAGCAACAACCGGCTAAAGGACGGGAGATTCCGGCGCTTGAAAGTGCAGGTCAACCGGCCCGACCTGAAGCTTGATTTCCGCTCGGGCTATTACGCCGGACGGGATTTCGAGCACTTGAACCGCGCCGACCGCGAGCAGCAGCTCGAGGACGAGCTGACCGCGCAGTTGCCTCGCATGGACGTGCCTCTTTATGCGGGAACAGCATTTTTCCGCCAGGATGATTCGCATTACTACTTGGCGGTTTCTCTGGTGGTGCCGGGTTCCCAGATTCCGTTCGTCACGGAAAAAGAGAAGGACAACGCGACCATCGACATCATCGGAGAGGCTCGCGAAGGGGGAAAATTCCCCGTCGGGCAGTTGCGCGACACCGTGAAGCTGGCCGTTGAAAGCACGCGAGAGGTCCGCCGCAAGAACGTACAGTACAACACGGGCTTTGTACTCGCTCCGGGCAGCTACCACCTGAAGTTTATCATCCGCGAGAATCAAACGGGCCGGATGGGTTCCTTCGAGACGGATGTGCAGATCCCGGACCTCCGCAAGACACCGCTAAAGATGAGCTCGGTGGTGCTGAGCAGCCTGCGCGCTCCCTTCACCGGCAAGAAAGACGGAGCGAATCCGCTTGTGCGGGACCAGATGGAACTGGTACCGAACATTACGCATGTTTTCGCGCCCGACCAGCATCTTTATTTGCAGTACGAAGTGTACGAAGCGGCGAAGGGAAAGAATTCGGCACCCGTAGCTGCGAACGGCCAAAACGGGACCGCCAAGGATGCCCCGACAGCCAAGCCAGCGAAGGATAGTATCCGGGTTTTCACGAGCATTGAGTTCCTGCAAGGCGCTACAAAGATTTACGAATCAAAGCCAGTGGTCGCGAACGAAGTGACAGCTCCGGAGCGCAAGGCGGTCATTTTCCAAATGGATTTGCCGCTGCAGGCTCTGAAACCGGGGCTGTACCTTTGCCAGGTGAACGTGATTGACGACGTGGCGGGAAGCTTTTCCTTCCCGAGATTTCCCCTGCTGATCCGCGAACCCGCGCCGGCTCTGCCGACCAAGGCGGCGGATTGAAGCCGCTGGCAAGCGGCGACTTAGAAACGGCCCAAAACAAGAGAGTTACTATCAGTCGCCGACGGCTGCGGCACTTCGAGTCGTTTCCACAGATTCGGCCAAGCCCCGGCGCATCGGTCCCAGAACGAAGGCGGGTACTTCGCGCTCCGGGGCCAATGAGATACTCGTAGCTTTTCGTGGGAACTCGTTGCGGCGGTCCAGATACAACCCCGCTTCTTTCAGAAATTCAGCCGAAAAACCCATGTCCTCGGCGCGGTCCACGCCCCAAAACCATAGCTTCTCTTCCTGCCGCTGGAGGAAATCCAGAGCGTCTTCGAGCCGTTTCATCGCGCGATCGAAGGATGAAGCGAGAAAGAAGACGCCCAGCGTCCAGGCATGGCGGGGGTAGCGCGCCTGAATGCGGACACAGTATTTGCCAGACTGATTGCGGTCGATCGTGCAGCGGTAGTCGTTGCGAACAGAAGAAGTGCGTGCTGCCATGTTGGTATCACCGATCTTTGGATTGCTGGCGCTGGGTGGCCATAATTGCTTCTGCTCCGAATTCCGAGGGCCTTCGTGGGAACTTCGAGAAACCTAAACAACGGCGTAAGGCTTGCAATTCGGCTTCAGGGAAAGCACCAATAGCCTAGCGAGACGCACGAGGAAACGCAAGTACGTCATTGTGAACATATAAGTCTTTTATTTTGTTATACTTAGACTAGCCGAACGTCCCGAAGCTTTTTAGTTTGTCGGGCATAAGTTTGAGCTTGCCTTCTTGTTTCAGGCGATTGTCCAAAGTCTTCTGGAAGGCTTCGAATGCCAGGCTCCGCTTGGATTGAAGGAGTCCTTCGGTCAACTGCTTCTTTTGTTTGTCAAAATCGGACGGGTTTGCTTCCGTTTTTTCCGCTAGGCGGTAGACCAGCCAGTTCTGTCCCAGGCTCAAGGGAGCACCCACGTCACCAGTCTTCAGGTTAAAGGCCGCGCCAAGTTGCTTGCCACTGGCCGCGCTGGGGATAGAGCCGTCGCGTGCGACGAGATCGCTTGTTTTCGGCTCCAGGGCAAGTGCATGGGCCGCAGCTTCGAATTTTTCGCCGGCTTTGACGCGCTTGATCAGCTCATCGGCTTTGCTCTTAGCCAAGTCGGTGGACTTTTCGCGTTTGAGGTCAGTGATCACGCGGTCGCGGACCTCTTCGAGCGATCCCTGGTGCGCTGGCAGGATCGATTTCAAGGACAGGACGACGTAGCCGCGATCGGTGCGAACTGGAAGGCTGGTTTCGTCCGGCCTCGCCCGAAAGATAGCATTCTTGGCTTCCTGAGAATTGGCGAGCTCCAGCAAGGGGTCGGATGCGGTAACAGGACGCGTCTCGCCTATCGTCAGGTGAAACTGTTTTGCCAGATCGTCCAGGGATATTCTTGGCGACTGCCGGATTGCCGTAGTCATCTGGTCCGCGATGGCGCTGGCTTGCTTGTCGGCCTGCGTGGGCACGAAGTTCGCCCGCAGGGAGTCCTTGACCTCTTGGAACGGCTTGGTGTGGGCGGTTTCCTTCTCCACGACCTTGATGATGTGGAAGCCATACTGCGACTTGACAAGATCCGAAACCTGGCCCGGGCTGAGGCTGAACGCGGCCTTTTCGAATTCCGGGACGGTCTGCCCTTGCGTGATCCAGCCCAAGTCACCGCCTTTGTCCTTCGACCCGGGATCCTCGGAGTACTTCTTCGCAAGATCCTCGAACTTTCCGCCCCTCTTGACCTGCTTTAGAACGTCGTCAGCCTTTTTCTTGATTTCCTCGACTTCTGCGTCCGTCTTTCCGACGGTCATAAGGAGAATGTGCTCGACGTGCACCCGGTTGGGCACCTGGTACTGCTGAATACTGGCCATGTATTGCTGTTTGAGCAGGTCATCGGAGATCTGCAAGCTCTGGCGGATCTGGTTTACGTCCACAACCGCGTAGCGCACCACACGACGCTCGGGCACTTGGTATTTCGCCTTGTTCTTCTCGTATGCAGAGTGGATTTCGGCCTCGTCCGGTGAAATCCTCGCTTCCAGGTCTTCAGGCTTGCTGAGCGCGTAGTCCAGCTTCACCTTTTCATTCTTGTAGCGAAATTCGTCCTGAAGTTCGGCGGGGCCCACGCTGATCCCGTCGGTCACCAACTTACGGAATTTCTCCTCGAGCAGGCCCTGGCGGATAAGCTCCTCAAAAACAGGCACGGTTAGTTGGAAACGCGCCTGGACTTCGGCGGAATAGCGGTCCATGCCAACAAACGCGCCGGCATTGAACGCCGTCGGAACGTACTGGCGGATTCGATCGGCCCGCTCCTGATCCGAAACGGTGATTCCGAGCCGCTTGGCCTCGTATTCGATCTCCTTCTGAAATACCAACTGCTTCAGGATCTGCTGGGCATAAAGGGCCTCAAGGGGCTTCATGTTGGGATTCCGCTGCTCGATCTGGTTGAGTTGCTGGCGCACGTCCTGCACGCTGACTGATTCATCACCGATCCTGGCTACCGTGTCTGTAGAAACCTCGCCGCTGACTGGCGACTGAGGAACGAGGTAGAGCAGCATGCTGCCCCCCAGGACCAGTACGACGGCCCCCAGAAGGATGCGGTACCCTAGTTTGCTTTTATCTGCGCCAGCCATCCAATGAGTCTCCCACGTCAGTAGACAAACTTCAGATTATAGAAGATATAGGCACGCGTCTCAAACACAATCATAATCCCGGGGGCATCAGGGAGATTCTGCAGCTGCAGTAGCAGCACTTTTTCATCCGAAAAAAGAGCAACCGCAAGTTCGCTGAGAAACCTGCACCAAGGTACAGGCCAAGGTCAGCTGGTCGTGACACGGCCGTGCTATTTGCTGTTTGACTACGCGAAGCCGCGCAATTCCTGCATACGGAGACCGCTGTGCTACATTGAAAAATTGGAGCGTTTCGCAGCACACTCAACCGTGACGACACAAACACCCATCGATCCAAGATTCTCTCAGGACCACCAAAGGACACCGCGCGTCGAGGTGTACTGGAAAGCGGTCACCTATAAGACGGTGATCGTCTATGTGCTCTTGGCCCTGACGATCATTACCGCCGGTATTTTCGCGATCAAACCCGATTTATACCAGATTGTGATCAAGAAACTCGACAAGGCCGTGAGCGACCCTGAAATGGAAACGCAGGCCGCTGACCTGAAACACGCGAAATTCGTCAACCTCGACGGCAAAGTGCAAGTGAAAAAAGTGAATTCGGTGCAATGGGTGGAAGCAGACTACCGCACCTCCCTCGATAAGGGCGATCTCGTCCAAACCGGATCCGACGCCAACGCGCGCATCACCTTCGCGGACGGCACGACTTACACGGTGAAACCAGATACGCTAGTCACGGTCGAGGAAAATTCCACGGAGAACGACAAGCCCACTAGCGTGGCCATGCAAATCAATCACGGCCAAGTCGACCTGGCAACGCCAAACTGGAGTTCGCCGGATTCTAGGGCCGGGGTCAGCGCGGAAGATGCGCATGCCCAACTGCGCTCCAACAGCCGCGCGGCAGTTAAGTCTGATCCTGAGAAGAAGGAAAGCGAGATCGTGGTTTCAAGCGGCAGCGCGCAAGTGCAACGAGGCCAGGAGAAGATTGACCTGGCGCAGTACGAAAAACTCACGATTCCCAAGGGCGGTCCGGTTCAGAAAACCATGGTGCTAGCACCCCCCGATCTCGTCGAACCGCTGAATCTCTCGCCGATCACCGCAGAGAATCCGCGTGTCTACCCCGTTCATTTTGAGTGGAAGCCCGTTCCGGATGCCGTATCCTATACGCTGCGAATCAGCACGACCGCGATGTTCACTAAAACGGTAAAAGAACCGACGACCAAGGGCACGGGCATAGACGTCACAGGCTTGGACCCCGGCGACTATTTTTGGAGTGTCACGGCGACGGATGGAAAGAAGCAGACCAGCGAAGTAAGCACGATTTTCAAGTTCACGCTCGTAGCGCAAGGCAAGTCCCAGGACATGGTCCTGGAGATTACCAGCACGCAGGTTGTTGGACAGTCGGCGGAGATCGTGGGCCGGACGGAACCGGGCGCGGCTCTGATTGTCAATGGACAATCCGTGCCTAACATCGCCCCGGATGGCAATTTCCGGCATTTCACCGATAAGCTTGCTCCGGGTCAGCACACGATTTCGATTATCGGTTCGAATCGCCGGGGCGGGACGGCGATGAAGCAGGTGTCCATCGTGGTTCCGAAGTAAGATTTCCGAAGCAAGACCCAAGCGCTTTTGCGCTGGTCGTAGTGTCCGGAGACAATAGGAGTTGGGAGCTGGCCGCCGTAAGGCCAGCGCTATTGCCGGTCGGACAGCGGAGAGTCTTTCTCCGCAGGGGGATGGGAGATGAACAAGAACGGTTACAACATGAGGTCGGTGTTTAGTCTGTTTTCTTCCGACCTCGCCATCGATCTTGGCACTGCAAACACGCTGGTGTTCGCGCACAGCAAAGGCATTGTCGTCAACGAGCCCTCCATCGTGGCCATCAATAAGGCCAGCGGAGAAGTCGTGGCTGTCGGCCGCGAAGCAAAAGAGATGCTCGGACGCACGCCGGGCAACGTTGTGGCCATCAAGCCGATGAAAGACGGGGTCATCGCGGACTTCAAAGTCACCGAAAAGATGCTGACCTATTTCATCCAGAAGGCCCACAACCGGCGCGTGCTGGTGCATCCGCGAATTGTCATCGGTGTCCCGAGCGAGATCACTCCTGTGGAAAAACGCGCCGTGCAAGACTCCGCGTATCGCGCGAGAGCCAGCGAAGTTTTCCTCGTCGAGCAGGCCATGGCTGCGGCCATCGGCGCTGGACTGCCGATCGAAGAACCTTCCGGCAACATGGTGGTGGACATTGGCGGCGGCACCACGGATATCGCAGTCATCTCCATGAGCGGCATCGTTTACTCACGGTCCGTGCGCGTGGCGGGCAACGAGATGGACGAAGCCGTCATGCAGTATTTGAAGCGCAAGTACAACTTGCTCGTCGGAGAACGCACGGCGGAACAGATCAAGATGGAGATTGGTTCCGCGTATCCCCTGGAAAAGCCGCTTACGATGGAAGTGAAAGGCCGCAACCTCATCGAAGGCGTCCCGCGAACAGTCACTATCGACGACAGCGAAATTCGTGAAGCACTCAGTGAATGCGTCGCGACCATTCTCAACGCCGTGCGGGTCGCGCTCGAACGCACGCCACCGGAGCTTTCCGCCGACATCAGCGACCGCGGCATCGTCCTGACAGGTGGCGGCGCTCTGCTAAAGAATCTCGACAAGCGAATTCGTGAGGAAACCGGATTGCCGGTTTCGATTGCGGATGATCCGCTGGCGTCAGTCGTGCTTGGCACGGGAAAAATGCTGAGCGATTTCAAACTCCTGCGCCAGGTTTGTATCGATTGAGAAAAACGCATCTAGCTTTTGAATTTGGAGTGTGGCTCTGGTTTCCGAATGACACGATTGCCGGATGATTCGCGGCCGTTCATGCGAACCGAGCACTGGGGATTGATCACGGACATCTCGAGCCACCGGTTACAAGTCAGCGGCCACCAGTCACCGGTCGCTCCAGCGAATACGAAGAGAATATCACCCAATGGTTGCCATTCCTTCTCGCCATAAGTCACTGGTCCTGCTCGCAGGCATCATTCTCTTGCAGGTACTAATGCTGGCCGTGCAAATCAAGCGGGAATCCCAGGGGCGGCTTATTCGCGTCTGGACCGTTGGAGCGGTTTCACCCTTTGAACGCGCGGGCTCCTCGGGCTTCGGCTGGTTTCGCGATGCGTGGCGTAAGTACTTCGCGCTGCAAAACACGACGAAGGAAAACGAGCAGATTCGCCGCGAGAACGATGCGCTGAAACTGCAAGTCGCGCAGCTTCAGGGCAAAGCGGCGGAAGCCGACCGCCTGGCGATACTGCTGAACTTCCGGAAATCGCACGCCGACGTTCCGATGATTACCGCGCGGGTGATTGGCACGGGCGCGGGAACCGCGAGCCTCATGATTCAACTGGACCGCGGCGAACGCGACGGCATTCGCAAGAATATGGGGGTGATCACTCCCGACGGCGTGGTCGGCAAAGTCGTTGAAGCCTATCCGAATGCTTCCCAGGTGCTACTGCTCACTGACAAGGAGAGCGGCGTCGGCGCGATGCTGGCGGATTCCCGCATCCAGAGCCCCGTTGGGGGACAGGGTGAGCCTCTTTTGGTTATGAAATACGTCCCGAACGACGACGAAGTCAATCTGGGGGAACGCGTCATTACCAGTGGTATGGACCGCATCTTCCCGCGTGATCTTCCCGTGGGCACCGTCGCGGAAATCAAGTCCGGCAATCCGTTCAAGCAAATTCGCGTCAAGCCGTCCGCAAATCTCGAGCGCCTGGAGGAAGTGCTGGTTCTTACATCACTCCGTCCCCTCGAGGCGAAAAGTGAAGAGCGTCCCGCCAATGCCCAGCCGTCCGCGCCAATCGCATCTGCTCCTCCGCCGGCGGTAAGACGATGAACGACGCATTCGATTTCCGCAATGAATCGCACATCGAAGTTCACAAGTTTCGCGCAGGCGCCATCGTCATCGCCACGCTCCTGGCGCTGGTGATCCAGGCTTCGTTCCCGATTCATTTTGCGAAGGCCGCCCTGCTTGATTTCCCTCTTCTCGTGACGATTTATTTCGGCCTCAGCCGGCGCAATCCTTCGACGGGACTTCTCCTAGGCATGGTCATTGGTCTCTTGCAGGACAGCCTTAGCGGCCCTAGCGTTCCCCTCGGGCTTTACGGCATTGCGAAAACCATCGTGGGATATCTTGCTTCCTCGATCGGCGCAAGGCTCGATACAGAGCATCCCGCTGCGCGTTTCGCGCTCACCTTTGCATTCTTCGTGGTACACCAGGGCCTGATCGTGGTTACGCGCGGGATTCTCTTGGGGCAACCCGAGCCCTGGTTTAACATGCGCCTCATCGTCGCGGCGCTCGTCAACGGTGTGGTCGCCGTGTTCCTCTTCTTACTCCTGGACCGCCTCCGCAGGAACTAGCGATTCGATGCACTCTGGTCACCGTTGGATGTTGATTTGGTTTTTTGGGTCTAGTTGGCCAGAAGAAACTGTTTGAACTCGTCGTAGGAACTCGAAATCGGCAGCGAAAGTTTTTTGCGTTTCAGGTAAGCGGCGAGACGATCCGGCAAAGGAGGCGCAGTGCCGATCGCTTTCATAACTACATCCGCAAATTTCGCAGGATGCGCTGTAGCCAGCACTAAACCCTGCGCCGGCTGCGCATGCTCGAACTTGTATGCCTCCCATCCGAGAACGCCCACGGCAGTGTGGGGATCGGTGATATAGCCAAAGCGATCGTAGATGGTGCTCATCTCCCGCAGCGTCTCTTCGTCCGTCACCCCGTGACCCCAGACCTCCTTCTGCACGTACGCGAGCCGGTTACGGCACAAATCGAGTAATCGCGGAAAATTGTTTGGATTGCCCACATCCATGGCATTCGAATAGGTGGCCTGCGCCGCGCGTGGATGAAATTCTCCGGTGCGCAGGTATTCCGGCACGACGTCATTGGCATTTGTCGAGGCCACATATTTGGCTACCGGCAAGCCGACGCGTTTGGCAAAAATTCCCGCCGTGAGATTGCCAAAGTTTCCGCTGGGCACGGAGACGATCAACGGCACAGAAGCCACTGGCAACTGCCGGTAAGCCGCCACGTGATAAAACATCTGTGGCAGCAGCCGGCCGATATTGATGGAATTCGCGGAAGTCAAAAAGGCGCGCTTGTTCAGCTCGGCATCGGAAAACGCCTGCTTCACCAGCCTCTGGCAATCGTCGAATGTGCCCGCCACTTCCAGCGCGACGATGTTTTCGCCAAGCGTGGTGAACTGCTTCTCCTGCGCCTCGCTGATACGCTTCGAAGGATAGAGAATCACCACGTGGATTCCGGGCACGTTCAGGAAGCCGTGCGCCACGGCGCTGCCGGTGTCGCCCGACGTTGCTACCAGAACAGTAAGCGGCCGCGTTTCCCCGCGTACAAAATATCCCATCAGCCGCGCCATGAAGCGCGCGCCGAAATCCTTGAACGCCAGCGTCGGCCCGTGAAACAGTTCCAGGATGTGCAGGCCGGGCGATAGCGACACCAGCTTTACGGGAAAGTTGATCGCTTCGCTCACGATTTGCCAGAGCACTTCTTCCGGAATATCCGGCGTGGCAAATGGGCGCACGACACGAAAGCAAACTTCCGTGAACGGCAGCCTGCGAAATTCCTCGAGTTCCTCCGGCGAATGCCGCGCAATCTCCACGGGCATGTAGAGGCCACCGTCGGGCGCAAGCCCGCGCAGCACCGCGCCGCGAAGCGAAGTGAGCGGAGCTTTGCGCGATGTGCTCCGATATCTCAACGAATTTCTCTGTTCGTTAGCCCGCCGTCTTGTCTTGAATCATTTTCAGAAATGACGGCGCATCCAGCAACCCATCGCGCAGCGCCGCGACTTGCAGCGTGCCATGCGCGAGGGTTTCGTAGCTTTGACGCCGCGCGGCAATCAGCGCTGGATAACAGCGCGCCACCGTCTCGCGCGGTTTTTCGCCTGGCTTCGGTTGAAACGCGCCGCGCCACAACACCGGTTTGGGATCGTTCAAATATCTTTCGATTAAGAGTTGTTGCTCTTCGGCGGACGCCGCGAGATGCACAATCCTCATTTGCCGCCGCAGGCGCATCAGCAGATTGTTCCCGCTATAAATGACGCTTCCCGTGGTATCAAGCACCAGGGATTTCAGCGGCTGCTGCTCGAGTTCCGTCAAAACCTCGTCCAGCGTGTGAATCTCCTCGGCCAGGTACTCGGACTCGCGCTGAGCGTAGGTCGCGGTATCGGGCCACCCCATCCAAGCAGCGACACCATGGATGCCGGAGTACCCGCCGGCGGCCAGGCGCGACGCAAGCTTTTGCTCGATGCGGTCGTCGCAAGAAACAGCAGGACACCCATTTGCGGCTAACTTCTTTGTCCAGAAAGTCTTCCCGGCGCCGGACATGCCGATCAGCGCCAGTCGCAACGGGTTTTTCCTGTTCGTTTCAGCAGTCATAGGTGAACTGCCTACGATAGCGTGATATCCGCAGCCACGGCAACACGGGTACGACGCGCCTGGGCAAAAAATTGTAATGCATTTCTGGAACCTGTCCTCCAAGACGGCTTGCGGCCCATGGATGCAGGTGGTAGGTTTAGAAAGACTCTTGCTGCTTCACGCAGCTTCAGTCCGGCGGTGATTCGGGAGTCCCGGGAGATTTTTTCGGTTCCCAGGTTCGAGGAAATTTTCGACGGACATTTTCGGCGTGACCCTGCTCGTTTTCAGGGTCAACTCGAAACCCACGCTGTGCATTTTTTCGTGACGCGAGTTTAGTCCGGCCAGGGTAGTCAAATTGGGCCGGAGCGGGCGGAAAGCCCTGAGATAAAAGTGCTCGCGCGCGGGGTTTTCGTGTCGTACTGGTTCCGCAACGACAATCGATTGCCGCAGGCGCGGCTGGCCATAGCCTCCTACATCATCGTGGGAATGATCGGCGTGTTGCTGCTCGGTTTCTGGAAGCTTCAGGTCATCGACGCGGACAAGTACAGTTCGTTGGCCGAGCGCAACCGCGTGCGCTACATTCCCGTGATTGCCCCGCGCGGCCGCATGCTGGACCGCGAAGGCCGTGTGCTCGTGGACAATCGGCCTTCCTTCAGCGTGCTCCTCCTCCGCGATGAACCGGCCCAAGTCGAAAAGCACCTCGCGGGAATTTCAGAGGGCCTGGGAATGCCCTTGGATGATCTGCGCGACCAGCTCAACAACACAAAGAATCTCCCGAAATTCCAGCCCTTCATTATCAAGCCCGACGCCTCGCCCGCGGACGTGGCTTTCATCGAATCGCACCGGTCCGACATTCCCGTCCTCGAAATGATCCCCGTTCAACGGCGGCGCTATCTGCCGGGCGGGTTCCTCGCTCACGCTGCGGGGTACGTCGGTGAAGTCAGCG
>WNFP01000221.1_pt1 | contig 42219 bp, 34 predicted proteins | sample 5400201 | NCBI WGS metagenome assembly WNFP01 (sample SAMN13153355, study PRJNA577476) | soil metagenome | isolation source: 115 cm saprolite under Madrone tree | place: USA:California | collected 2016-06-14 | reverse complement strand
CTAAATCCAAGGGAGAGCAGAATCAAAGGTCCCAGGCAACACGTTGAGGCCAATATGGCCGCCAACCCTCCGGCAAACAATGCCGTTGAGCCACTCCTGTCAAATGAATCCGTGCGACCGCTGGAGATCGGCGAACTCATAGGAATAGCCGATCCAAAACTGGTTCCTGTCGCTGAAATCATGGAAGATACGGCCAGAGCCAAAGAAGTGACGCACGGGGCTGGGCACGTTAGCATTGACGATTCCACCAGCCGTATCGGCAAATACAATGGATTGCAGATCGTCCATGTCGTAATTGAGGGAGGTAAGAAACGTTGTCTTTTTATCGTGAGTGATCGGACCGGTGAGAGACCCCTCCCAGTATTTTCTTTGCTCTCTCGGCTTGGTGGCCGCAAACGCATTCTGTGCGTTGAAATCAGAGTCGCGAAAAAGAAAATTTACGGTTCCGTGGAGTTTCTCGGTGCCTGCCTTGGTTGTGATCTCCAGACGCGCCCGCCCCGGACGGGAAAACAGCGCTGAATAGGGGGTATTGTTGATTTTGACTGACTGAATCGCTGAGGGTGTCACTCCCGGGCCGTTTGCCTCGACCCCGTTCACCACCAGGGTCACTCCGTTGGTACCGACGCCGGAGGGGTCCAAGAATTGCGACAGAAAAGCGATGTAATCCTGATCAAAGACAGGTAATCGGTCAAGAGCGGCCTGGTCCAGTTCGTTCGTATTCTGGTTGTTGGCAACTTCAGTACTTATTTTGTTCGCTGACTCACTGCCGACGCTTACCTCGGTTGTGATGGTCGCGATCTTCATCCTTACACGCAATGCAGTCGACGAGGCCGTGAGGCGGGTTTGGACATCTTCAAACCCTTGTTTCCGTGCGATCACAAAGTATTTGCCCGGGCCGGCCGCTGGTAGCTGAAAAGCTCCGGCTGTATCAGAGACAGTTCTGGCCAGCTCTCGCCGCGCGCCATCTTGCAGCACCACTTCGGCCCCAGCGATTACAGCGCCGGTGGGATCTTCCACTGTGCCGCGAATGGCGGGTTGATTCTGAGCAACGCAGATGGCCGCGAGTGGCAGGAAAAGCCCCAGCATCAGCCACGACCATGCGGCGGGAATTGTATTTTTTGCGATGTTGCGACATAGCAATGAGGGCATATCGTTTTGCAGTGGCATTGTGAGGGAAGATCGAAATCAGAAAAGCTTTTACTCTCTCTGTCCAGCACTTTGAGAGAGTCGGTCCGTGGCGCTCGAGTGCAGACTGCTGGCACGGATGCGTTTAAGTGACAGGCATCAAATTAACGCCGAAGGGTCATTGACACGAACTGCTGACCATCTTCAGGCTCTTGACCTGAATGTCGCCAGCTTCCTTTTTCGAGCTCTCTTTGCTTTCCCTGGCTTCGTCCTTCTCGTAGCCTTCTGCCTTGAAAGTGCCAGCAACCGTTACCTTGTGGCCAACATGATCGCTGAGTTTTACAGCAGAGCTGCGAAGGCCGTAGATTTGTCCGTCATCTCCGGTAAGACTAAATTCATCGGCTTCGTCTCCTTTTTGCAGACAGCCGGTTACGGTCTTGCCGCTGGCCTTCTTTTCGCTTTTCTGTCCGCTTGTCGCTATCGTTCCGGTCGTAAGAGCGAAGCTGATAGCGAGAATAAGAATGAGAGTCTGTTTCATGGTGAAGAGCATTGGGGGAAGTCTCCTTTCAATCATCAAAAGATACCATTGCAGGATGAAGCGGCGCTGAACGGAGAATGAAAAAGCATTCAGAATATTTGCGACCCTTCGCATGAAACGAATGCCAGAATCGGTTCAACGGCATTCTGAATGGATTTTCACCAGGCGTTCAGTCAAGGTTAATGACGAAAAGAATAGAATCTTCACCAGGTTCGACAATGCGCTTGCTGGTCATTGAAGATGAGGAAAAAGTCGTAAATTTTGTCCAACGCGGACTCACGGCGGAACGTTACGCCGTCGACGTCGCGCGGGACGGCGCGGCCGGACTCGAACTTGCCCAATGCTATGACTATGACCTGGTGATTCTGGATTTATTACTCCCAAGACTCGATGGAACTGAGGTCCTGCGAAAGATACGGCGGACTAATTCCCAGGTTCCTATTCTGATTCTTACGGCGCGCGATGCGGTACAAGACAAAGTTACTCACTTTGAAGCCGGGGCCGACGACTATTTGACCAAGCCCTTTGCGTTTGCCGAACTCCTGGTCCGGATCAAAGCACTGCTCCGCCGGGGCGCCACCAGACAAGAAACCATATTGCGGGTTGCTGACATTGAACTCGATCGGCTCTCCCAACAGGTCCGGCGCGGCGGGAAACGAATTGAACTGACAAGCAAGGAATACAGCCTCCTGGAATATTTGATGGCAAACGCTGGACGTGTTCTTTCACGCACCATGATTATCGAGCATGTCTGGGAGCAGAGCTTTGACGGCGCAACCAACATTGTGGACGTATATGTCCGGCATTTGCGCGACAAGGTAGGCGAGGGACGGGACGGTAGCCTAATCCGTACTGTCCGCGGAGTGGGATACTCGATCGGCGACGAGAGACAATGATGAACTCGGACTCCATTCGTTTTCGATTGACCGTTTGGTATGCCGGCGTACTTGCAGGCATTCTGATTTTGTTTTCTATCGCTGTTTATGCCGGGTTGAATCATTTTCTTAGACACAATTTGCACGAGTCGGTGGCCGAAGACGCTCAGGAGGTTGGATCCATTGTCGCGGAGAATGCGAACGAAAGAGACGAAAGCGCCATTGTGCGAGAACTTGGCGAGCACTTCTCCCCTGAAAGTAATGAGCGGGCAGTCCGGGTGTTGGGGCCGGACGGCACCCAGGTCTACCTGGCCGGCCCAGGCCAGGTGTTGCCTGCCTGGAATGGCACTCCTGGCGGTGGTGAACCCTTTGAGATGACCTACTACCCAAGTGGACAAGAGGTTCTTATTCGAACCGAAACGGTACGAGCCGATTCCGGCAAAAAGTATTTCATTCAGGTAGCAGTTTCTCTCGCTGCTACTAACAAAATCCTCAGGAACTTATTGGGTGTTCTTGCCCTTGCACTGCTTCTGGCAACCGCCATCGCCGTGACGGGTGGATTTTTTTTGATACGATCATCGCTGAGGCCGCTTGACAGTATGGCGGTTCGGGCCCGGAAGATTACTTCCCGCAGTCTGCATGAGCGCATGCCGGTATCTGACACCGGGGATGAATTGCAGCAACTCTCCATTTCTTTGAACCGAATGATCGAGAGACTGGAAGAAGCATTTCATCACATCAGCCGCTTTTCAGCGGATGCGTCGCATGAACTTCGTACCCCTTTGACAATCATGCGCGGAGAACTCGAAGCTGCGGTTCAGAATTCAAAGATCGATCCCGAAGCGCGGGAGGCGCTGGGAACCGTACTGGAGGAGACGGTGCGGCTCTCCAGGATCGTCGATCAGCTGCTCATTATGTCTCGCCTTGATGCGGGCGAGGCGTTCCTTGAAATCAGCCACTTTGATTTCTCGGAACTGGTAACAACAACAGTTGGATATATGCGACTTCTGGCCGATGAAAAAGAACTTGCGTTGAAAGTTGAGGCTGCGGAGCCGGTCGGCGTGGAAGGTGATCCATCGCGCTTGCAGCAGGTTGTCGTGAACCTGGTTGATAACGCCATCAAGTACACACCAGACGGTGGGGCCGTCTCGGTCAGTGTTGGCGCCGAGGCAGACAAGGCCGTCCTGATCGTGACGGATACCGGTATCGGTATCAGCGAAGAAGGGCAGGCGCATATTTTTGAGCGTTTTTATCGGACCGATAAGGCCCGGTCTCGTCAGTTGGGCGGCACCGGCTTAGGTCTTTCCATCGTGAAATCAATTGGTACGGCCCATGGAGGGCGAGTGAGCGTTCACAGCGTTGAAGGACACGGGAGTACCTTCCGATTCGAGATACCTTTGTTGGCGGTTAAGGATACAAAAACGGCCTCGGCGGACGGGCAGGTTCCAGGCTCGACAAAAAGTTTACAGACTTCACAGGAGTCCATATGAACAAAAAGCAGGAACAGCTTATATCAGGTGTCATTGGCTTCATCCTTATCTCGGCATTGCATGTTTTTGCCCAGGCCGACGGCAACAAGCCCGGAGAGTGGCAGGCAGTCGAACAAGCACTCGGGCGCTCCGGCCAAATTCAGACAGACGGAGCCTATAAGGTCAGCTTTCCGCGCAGCGACCTGAAGGTAACGGTAGATGGTATTGAACTCAAACCAGCCTTGGCACTCGGCGGATGGGTAGCCTTCAGCAAGCACGGAGCGGATTCCATGCTCATGGCCGATTTGGTGCTGGCCGAGGATGAGGTAACGCCTGTCATGTCGTCGCTGGAAAGCAATGGCGTGCAGGTGACTGCCCTTCATAACCATGTGCTGCACGAGTCTCCTCGGGTCATGTATATGCACATCGGCGGACACGGAGACGCCGTGAAACTGGCAACTGCCGTCAGGGAAGCTATGGCCCTTACAAAAGCTCCCGCTCCAAAGCCGGCGGCGAGCGCACAGCAGGATATTGGTATTGATACAGCTGGAATTGAGCAAGCACTGGGGGACAAAGGAAAAGTCAACGGAGGCGTTTTTCAGGTTGCGGCCCCCAGAGCTGAATCGGTTACCGAAACGGGCATGACGGTCCCAAAATCCATGGGACTGTCCACATCTCTGAACTTCCAGCCCACCGGCGGTGGTAAGGCGGCCATCACAGGCGATTTTGTTCTGCTCAGCCAGGAAGTAAATCCGGTAATCAAGGCGCTGCGCAGCAATGGCATCGAAGTAACGGCCGTGCATAGCCACATGCTGGACGAACAGCCGAGACTTTTCTTTATGCATTTCTGGGCCAACGATGACGCTGTCAAATTGGCCAAAGGACTGCGTACTGCACTCGACCAAACCAATTCACAAAAGGCCAAATAACCAAGTTCTGGTGGCCCTTCGCTTGCGGAGCGCCCTTCCAGTTCTGTGAGGTTCGAAGATGCGCTGGAATCAAGAAAATGTAAGCAGACGATTGAAAGTGTCAGGGTTCCTGGTCATTCTCTTCGGTGCGACGGCTTTCCTCGCGGTCACGGACAATGATGAAGGTCCCGGTTTATGGCAGCGATGGACCAACAGCCACTCGGTTCACGCCGAAGGAAATCAAGGTGCTCTTTTAAAGCAGATTGCCACCATTGATCTGCCCGGCCCTAAGGGCAAGCGCTTTGATTATTTAACCATCGACCCATTGAGGCATCTGCTCCTTTCCACCCACCTGGGTGCGGGGCTGCTGTATGCGATTGACCTGCGGACAAACAAGCTGGTGAAAACCTTTGACGATCTACCGGGCATCGAAGGGGTGGAACTCGCGCCCGACGTCAACAAGGCTTACACCTCGAACTGGATGGAGAACAAGATTGGGATCATCGACCTGGAACAGATGAAGCTCATGAAGAAGCTTCCGACCGAGTCCAAGCCCGATGGCATCGCCTATGCCCCGCCCTTCCACAAGATTTACGTCTCGGACGAGCGCGCAAAAGCGGAAGCCGTGGTGGACGTAACCAAAGATGAAATCATCACCACCCTTCATTTCCCGAGCGAGACTGGCAATCCGCGCTTCGATCCCGTTTCCCAACGAGTTTATGTAAATCTCCAGGACAAGAACGTGATCGCCGAAATCGATCCGGAAACAGATAAACAAGTCGCTGAATACCCGGTAGGTAGATGTCGCGGCAACCACGGCATGGCCCTCGATAGCGAACATCGCCTTGCTTTTCTTTCCTGCGAGGGAAACGATCTCATGACCGTCTTCCGACTGGACACGCATGAGCCGATTGCATATTTCCCTCAGGCAAAAGGCGGCGATGTGATCGCGTTCGATCCAGGCCTGAAGCGCATCTATGTCGCCTGCTATGAAGGCGCGATCTCCGTTTTTCAGGAAGACGATCCAACCCATTTTAGAAAGCTGGGAGACGTGCCCGTGCAGAAGAAGGTCCACAGCCTGGCCATCGACCTGAGCAATCATCGCGTCTATGTGCCCGAGCAGGAAGAGAACGGGACGCCCGCGGCAAAAATCGCAGTCTTTGAAGCTGTGCCGTCGTCCTGAAGGGAAAAGATGACAACTCAGCCCCAAGCGCGCCCACGGGTATCTCTGACCGAATTTGCGCTCTATTTTCTTAAGCTGGGGTGCATCGGCTTCGGAGGCCCCATTGCGCTTGTCGGTTACATGCAGAAGGACCTGGTCGAAGAAAGAAAATGGATCAGCCAGGAGGACTATCTCAATGGCCTGGCTTTTTCGCAACTCGCTCCTGGGCCGCTGGCGGCACAGCTAGCCATGTATCTTGGCTTTGTCCGCGCCGGATTCATTGGGGCCACGCTTGTGGCTGCGACTTTCATTCTTCCTTCGTTTCTGATGGTCGTCGCCATCGGCAAGGCCTATGTTTTCTTCGGCGGAACTCTCCTTATTGCTGCATTGTTTTATGGCATTGGCGCCGCGGTGATTGCTATTATTGCCCGCTCAGCCACCAAGCTGGTCAAGACCTCAATCAAGAAAGACAGGCTTCTGTGGGTAGTGTTCCTGGTTCTGGCGGCCTCAACCGCGATTACGGAACGCGAAGTAGTCTGGCTCTTTTTGGCCGCTGGCGTAATCGTCATGATCTTTCGAACTGGGATTCCTCTTTGGAATGGAGGGAACGCGGCATTTTGGATCCCTACAGGCATCGGCATCTCCAGCGTGACCGGGGCGCTCTTCTTGTTTTTCTTAAAGTCGAGTCTGTTCGTCTTCGGCAGTGGTCTGGCCATCGTTCCGTTTCTCCACGGGGGTGTCGTCCAGGAGCACCACTGGCTTACCGAGGCCCAGTTTCTGGATGCTGTGGCAGTCGCAATGATTACGCCCGGGCCCGTGGTAATCACGGTCGCATTTATCGGCTATCTGGTGAATGGAATGTGGGGAGCCTGTGCTGCTGGCCTGGGCGTATTCCTGCCTGTTTACCTGTTTGTGGTGTTGCTGGGACCGTCCTACCGGCGTTTTTCCAGCAATGTTCATATTCGCGCCTTCGTACAGGGAGTTACCGCGGCCGCGACCGGCGCCATTGCGGGTGCCGTGATTGTCTTGGCGAGACACGCAATTCGGGATTTGTGGACTGCCGCAATTGCTCTGGCAACATTTTTGATTTTGACAAAGTGGAAGCTCCCGGAACTGCTCATCATTGGTGTTTCTGGTCTGCTGGGGATCGCTATTCATTTCCGATGAAGATACGCGCGCTGTTATTGCTGGCCTTGATTGCGACGATGGCAACAGAGGCACAATCGGGCCGTTCGATTGTTGCCGCTCGTTTCACGGAAGTGCCACACCTGTCCGGTGAGATCGATGATACCTGGGATGGCGGAAGCATTGTTTCGGGCTTTAAGCAGCGTGAGCCATACGAAGGCAAGCCGGCTACGGAGCGGACTGTCGTCAAAGTGGCCTATGACAAGCACAATCTTTATTTTGGCATCTATTGTTACGACCACGATCCGAAGGGAATTATCGCGAAAGAGTTGCGCCGCGATGCGGACTATACCGTGGATGACTACGTTTCCATCCTGATCTCTCCTCATGATGACCATCGCAATGGCTACGTTTTCACCGTCAACGCCCTTGGGACCCAGTTTGACTCGCTGGTTGCGGAAGAGGGGCGCGTCAACGATCCAAACTGGGACGGCATCTGGAAGTCGGAGGCAAAGATCACAGCCGACGGCTGGACGGCGACCATCGCGATTCCTTTCTCTACTCTGAACTTCAAGACCTCTGAAACAACGACCGTGGGAATTAATTTCAGTCGATATATCCGGCGCAAGAATGAAGAGGACCTCTGGCAGGCATATCGCCGCATTTACGGACTGTTGAGAATCTCAGAGGGTGGACAGCTTACCGGCCTGGAAGACATTGGCAATGGGCGCCTGTTGGTGATCAAACCCTACGTGTTGGGGGGCTACCGTTCTAACGAGATAACCGGGAAAAGTGCTCTGCACAGCGGTGGTGCTGACTTAAAGTACGGCATCACCAGTAACCTGCTTGCGAATATCACGGTCAACACGGATTTCGCCGACGCAGATGTTGACCCTCTCCGGCTCAATCTCACCCCGTTCCGGGTGTTTCTTCCCGAAAAACGTTCTTTTTTTCTGGAAAACAGCGGCGTATTTCAGTTTGGTGATCAGAGCAGCACTCAGCTCTTTTTTAGCCGGCAGATAGGCATTGATCCAAATAGCGGCGAGCAGGTACCTCTGGACGCCGGGGCCAAGCTCACAGGTTCTTTGGGCGGTTTCGATCTAGGCGTGCTTGATGTCCATACCCGCGAAAACGGCTTCAATCCGGCTGCGAACTATGCGGTAGCCCGTATCAAACGCCGGTTTCTGTCGGAGTCATATATTGGCGCCATTGGGATCGACAAAGAAAGCTCAAGCCCTGCGGATGATTTCAATCGCGCTGCCGGCGTGGATTTGCACTTGCTCGTGTGGAAGAAATGGGCAGCCGACGCCTATTATGCGAAGACATTTTCTTCTTTACCACAGATGCAAGGACGAGACTGGACAGACAATCTCACCTTGAGTTACACGAGCAACCTTATCCAGGCGGTGGCGCAGCGAAAGACAGTCCAGCCGAACTTCAATCCCGAGGTCGGATTTGTGGATCGGACGGACCTGGTCACCAACTTTGCCGATCTGACACTGTCTCCACGCCCCAGGAGCGGAGCAGTCCGGGAGTACAATTTCGAGGGCTTTTTCAACTACCAGCCGGACACCCATGGAGTGCTACAGACGCAGGAGTGGCAAGCGACATTCCGCGCACTGTTTCACAATGGCGCTTATACAGACAACGACATCACCGACAATTTCATCCAGCGATTGGCTGCGCCTTTCAATCTTTTTAAAAACGTCTTTATTCCCGCGGGCCTATACCACTTCGCCCGGCACCAGCTAACTTTTGGTTCAGATCGTAGCAAGAGATTTGTTTACAATTTCAACGAGCGCTTTGGGACCTACTACAACGGAACATTGAATGAGTTGCAGCTTCGCCAGACATATCATCCCGGTTCCCGCATTTCGTTTTCAGCCTCTGAAACCTGGGACCGTTTTCGTCTGGCAAGACTGCTCTACAATGTGTATGTCGGCTCCGGGACAGTGGCCTATTCATTCAACCGTTTCCTCACCACATCCGCCCTCGTGCAGTTGAATTCCGTGGACAACCATCCGGTGAGCGTGAATCTTCGTCTGCGGTACACCTACAGGCCGGATAGTGATCTTTTTGTGATTTACAACGTGGGCAGTCAGTTCAACAGCATTTCTGCTGGAAACCCGATTCTCACCCAGGAGCGCCGATTAACGGTGAAGTTCACTTATTCGTTCTTGCGGTGATAGCTGAGCCCCTATCCTAAGCATCATGTATCAGCTCTCTTAAAAAAGACTAATCTCTTTTATGGCGGATAAAATGTCACGCCATTCGCTTACTTTCGCTTACTATTGAAACTGCGCTCGCTCTCTCCGTCTTTAAAAGCCCAAATCACGGCAAAAAGATTTGCCTGACAGGTGAGGCCCATCATGATCAATCGCCTTCAAGACTCCGGACTGCCAGTATCCGTTCAAAACACCACATTGTCGCTCGATGTCCTCGGCCGTTTTATCTGCAACACGTGGGATGAAGTCACCAACAACGGCGGAGTCCAATTCGACGCAATCGTAATTGGATCGGGAATGTTTGGTGCCTATTGTGCCGAGAAGATTTATCGACAGGCCAACCTGCGCGTGCTGGTTCTCGAAGCGGGCCCATTTCTGGTATCTGAGCACGTGCAGAATCTTGCCCGCATCGGGCTCAACGCGGCTGGCGCTGTTGCTGTACCCAGCAATAACAGCGATCCCGGGACTCAAGCGTTCGTCTGGGGAATCCCGTGGCGGAGCCAGGTTGCCTTTCCCGGATTGGCGTACTGTGTCGGCGGCCGATCCTTGTACTGGGGCGGTTGGTCGCCGCGGTTAACGGCCGCAGATCTATCCAAATGGCCACCCGACGTGGCAGCGTTCCTGCAAAGCTCTTCCGGTACCGGCGACGCCTACGAGCATACTGAACGTGAGACGGGAGTGTTCGACAAGACTGACTATATATCCGGCCCCCTCAACGATGATTTGAAGAAGAAAGCAACCCTGGCTCTGCCGAAAGTTAGCAACCTGGATCTGATTGAAGACGCGCCTCTGGCAGTTCAGGCCTCCTCTCCTGCATCCGGCCTGTTCAGTTTCGATAAATATTCCAGCGCTCCGATCCTCATTGATGCAATACGCCAAGACACAGCTAATCCAGATTGGCGACGGCGTTTGTTTTTGGTGACCCGTGTCCACGTTACCAATCTCGCAGTGGCCAATGGTGCCGTTACGGCCCTGGAAGTCCAGGTCAATGGCCAGCAGAAATCTCTGGCGATTCCCCGTACCTGCGCGGTGGTGCTTGCGGCCGGCACGATCGAATCAACGCGGCTGGCCATGCAATCCTTTCCCATGCCATTGATGGGCCGCAACCTGATGGCTCATTTGCGAAGCAATACCGTCGTACGGATCAAGCGTTCCGCATTCAATCCCGCACTCCCACAACGACTGGAGGCGGCTGCGCTGCTGGCCCGCGGATCGACGCCACAAGGCAGATTCCATTTGCAGATTACGGCCGCTGCGGTGACTGGGACCAACTCGGAAACAGACATGTGGCGGATGATTCCCGATATCGATTTAGTAGATCAAACGCTTTCCTCGCAAACTGCCGACTGGATCGTTGTGACGTTTCGCGGCATCGGCGAGATGACTGGCAGCCAGGATCCTTCGCTTACCAAGAGCACGGGCAATTTCCCGAGTTGGATGGACTTAAGCGATCAGACAGACGAGTTCGGCCGGCCTCGCGCCTGGGTAAACCTCGTTGCCGGAGTGCAGGAGAACCAACTCTGGCGCGCCATGGACGATGCGGCGTTGGCCTTGGCGCTCAAACTCGCCAACGATGACCCTAATGCCATCCAGTATTTCTACAAAGACAGTTTCATCAACGACGGGAGTGATCCAGGCTCCTGGCACCAGGCGCCCCCTCCTCCAAGTCCGAACAACAGTCCACAGGCCCCGCAAAACAAGGTGCGCGATGGTCTGGGGACAACCCACCATGAAGCGGGCACACTGTGGATGGGCAGCGATCCAAATGCTTCTGTCACCGATGTTGATGGCCGTTTCCATCACCTGTCGAATACCTACGTAGCCGGACCGGCCGTGTTTCCTGCGCTAGGCTCGGCAAATCCATCTCTTACGGCTTTGTCTTTGGCCCGCAAAACGGCTTCCGCGATCGTCAAACTGAGTTTGCCGCTTGAGCCGGGATTTATGTTGTTAGGAACCGGCGGATTGGCGGGCTGGCAAATGGCGGGCTTTGGCGGATTTATCGAATTGGGGTCTAACATCATTGAGACGGTCGATGGGATCGGCTTGCTCTGGTACATGAAGCAGCAATTCACTGATTTCGTGCTGCGCGTCGATTGGAGAGCATCCTTTCCTGACGACAACTCTGGCGTATTCATCAGGTTTCCCTCCCTTGGCAACACGGATCCAGCCAATGATTGGAAGCTTGCTGTGGACAAAGGCTACGAGATTCAAATTGACGACACCGGCAAAAACCCAGACGTAACCCCGAACACACTTGGCGATCCGCTGCATATTACCGGGTCGGTTTATAAACTTGCCCCGGCCACAAGACTTGCCTCGAACCCGGTGGGCCAATGGAATTCCTACGAGATCACCGCTCAGGGAAGCACAATAACAGTAGTGCTCAACGGCCAGCAAGTCAGCCAATTACTGAACGCTAACCGGTCACCCAAAGGGTACATAGGACTACAAAATCATCATTTCGGTTCACGCGTGCAATTCCGAAATGTAAGGATCAAGGCCCTCTAAAGCGACTATTACACGATGATTCTGGCCTTTAACGCCCTTGATTCGCGCCAATGCTGCCGAACGCGTGTGAGTTCACATCTGGGAAATGAGCCAAACATTGTACGGATGGTCCACCCGAAATGTCAGCAAGTCTGGCCAAAGTGAGGTATATCCATGGCTGTCCAGCTCGCAACCCTGACACCCTATAAATCGTTCATTTTGACGCGGGGAAGCCATCAAGATCAAAGCGAAGACGGTGGTTAAATTCAGAGTGGCGAAAGCGGTCAAGGATGTGATCGCACCACCCAAGAAATAGCTCCAGTTCGGGAGGTTCGGGAAGAAGTCCTGGCGTCGGGATGGAAAGCGCACTATTGGGATCCCCTTCGGCCTGCTGCCAGCAGTTGTTCGCGCAGCGCTTGCTCTTGCGCCGACAGCGGCATAAACTCCTGGTGCCAGAACTGAATCCGCTCCGGCTCTGGAAGAGAAGCCATCGCGCGGACTACAGAGATTTCCCTCTTGTTAACAGCGCTAATCGCTTGAACGAGAGCGATGATCTCCGACATGTCCTCCCAGGTTTTCGGGTGATGTTTGCCGTAAAACCACTTGCTCATAGCGCTCCTGTGGCTGCTCCGGTCTTGAGCCCCGCGGTAAAGAGCGATTAATTGTTCCAACTCGTGATCGTATTTGGTCTGCAGCGGCTCGATCTGTGCGTAGGCGCTGATATAGTCATTCATCCCCTGCAAGTTCCCGTCTTTGATGGAGGCGATCTCCGTACCCGTGCTTTGGAGCTCCGATGAGGTACGATCAATCTCGGCAATGAGTCGAAGATCACTTTGATGCTCGACAATGAGCGCCAGACCGAAGAAGGCTGCGATTGAGAAAAGGCAAACGCTCGGTAAGAGGATGTGAAGAGGAATGCCCCAAACTTTTCGGCTGATCATCGCCATGCTCCAATACTAACCTGCTTTATGAATGAAGGTGGCGGGAACCGAGTACCGGTCGAGGAGTTCCGCCGGTTCGCGCAGAACCTAAAAGAGCCGTTCCGCACGATGGCTCTACTGTGTGTCTGCTTGGGCTTCGCATCAGCGAGTGTTTGGCGTTGCGCTGGTCGGACGTGGATTGGCTCAATGGCAAGCTACGAGTCGAGCGGGGCATTGTTTGCCAGCAGGTTGACGAGGTCAAGACGGCCGAGTCGCGGCGAGCCGACATTCGAACGACCATGAATGTGTACGGCGATGCGGCAGCATCCATACGCGCCCGTCGGCGATTTCGATATGGGAGAAAATGTCTGTGACGGGGAACTTGTCCTGCTGACTCTGTGAGGTCTCATCAGAATCCGGGGCGAGGGCAGCAATGTAGACCAGCCCGACGACCCAGTCATCAATTCCAGCAGCTGTGATGACGCTTCTGCAACTCGCTGATATGCCCTGGGTGCATCAGTCAATGGGTAAGTCTCGACTATCGTCTTAAGAATGCTGTAACCTCGGCATTGTTTTTGGAACGTGTCCATTCTCGTGCGCGAGCCCAACGGCGCAGGCTTCGTGGCATCAAGCTTCCGTGAGCCAACTCGGCGTGGTCCTGTGTCCGGTCATATACTTGGAGTATGACCTTATCCGCGAGAAATCAGCTGCAAGGAATCGTTGAGGACATTCAATTGGGCACAGTGATGGCCCACGTAACTGTGCGAGTGGGCAGCAACCTGGTCGAGAGTGTAATTACCCGGCGCAGCGTCGAAGAAATGAAGCTCAAGAACGGCGACAGCGTAAAGGCCGTGATCAAATCTACCGAGGTGATGTTGCTGAAGGACTAGCCACAACGCGAATAGTCCTGACCATTCGCACCCAAAGTGCCGGTCTCTTATCTGCTGGCACCACTAAGCGCAACGGCCCTGCCGTCTGCGCCAGCGGTTTCTCATCCTCGCTGTCGGCAACGAGAACCTGCAGATTGCCAATACTCTCGTCCAATTCTGCGATTGAAAATGTCACCTGATAGCCGTCGCTGGCACTGATCAGGATCACAGTCGACATTGCCTTGCCGCGCAAGTTTTCACTGGTTGGTACTCCCGCCTCTTTGAGCAAATCACGCAGGAGCACTCCGCTATACGTGGCGGTCTTCTTCTCGTGAGCATTGTTTGCTGACACCGAAATGTGCTTTAACTGTTTCCATTCCTGCTCCTGGAAAATTCGGGGGTGCGGAACATCGCCGTTGATTTCCAGAAGAGGCGCCGGCCCTTGCTGGGGCCACGCAGTAAACTGAACCACCATGCAGAAGGCAAACAGCGGCAGAAGTTTCATTGCACGAGTATACAAGGACGCCAACTGCCAGGAACGATTTGAGTCGAATTGAGACGACGATTTCGACAGGCCAAACCGAACATACAAGAAGGCACTTACGGCAACAGTACTCGAAAAATAGACGGGAGTAAGAGCACCAACTGTTATTACAGATCATCTGCATCACGTCCAGGAAGAGATTCACGCCTCTCAGGACCGCAGGGTACTACCTGTCCGCTGATGTTCTCCACGGAGCTGTTATTTCACACGCATCAACATAATTTCAGTAGATTTGATCAGGGCCGCTACGATCTCGCCCTTTTTGAGCCGCATCTCTCTCACGGCGTCAGCCGTAATGATTGATGTTATCTGCTGACCCGAGATCGAGATGGTCAACTGTGCCAGCAGTCCTTCTTCACGCAATTCAACGATTCGGCCTACAAGCTGATTGCGTCCGCTTAATTTCCTGAAACTCTCTCTGCGGCTTGCGACAGAGCCCCGCAGGCGAATCATGGGGAGCAGGCGATCAATTTCCTGTTCTGGTATTCGGTGATGGCCTCCCGGCGTTTTCATTGTCCGGATCTTGCCCTTGTATATCCATTGCTTGAAAGCCGGATAACTTACTCCCAGGACTGTGCAGGCATGACGTACCGAGTACAGCCGGGCATTTAATTGAGTCTTCATCTTCAAAAGTTGAAATTTGGTTAGGCGATTACGTCATCGAACCGAACTGCCTCGAAGGCAAGCACTGGAATGCAGTCTACCATGCATTTCCAGACGCCTTGCCCCGGGGAGATTCACTTAAAATCGTATATATACGAATTGATATAACATTTATAACAAGATAAAAACGTTCCGCTATGCGAAATAATACTTTTGTGCTGTTTGTTCTGACAATTCTCGGAATTTCCGTGACCGCTGCGGCCCAGGCGGGAAACGCTGATCTTACCGGGCAAATCCTCGATTCCAACGGCGCGGCCATCGTGTCCGCACATGCAACCGTGACCGAGGTTGACACCGGGGTTTCCTTCGCGACCAGTTCCGGGCCGGACGGTGTTTATACCTTTGTCGGGCTGAGACCGGGCGCGTACAAAATAGTTGTCGAGGCCAGCGGTTTTTCGCGGCTGGAACAAACAGGAATTAATCTGAGGATTGGCGACCGGGACCGGGTCGATGTTCATTTGCAGCCCGGCCAGACCACGGAAGTCGTCAACGTGACCGCCGACGCGCCTCTGTTGCAGGCGGAATCCGGCAGCCTGCGGCATGTTGTGGTACAGCAGGCAATCCAGGACCTTCCTCTCAACGGACGCACCTTTGTGCAGCTGGCAACACTGTCGCCGGGCGTGGCCTTGCCTCCGGGGACCCTTTTGCCCCGAATCAATGGCGGACGGCCCCGAACCAACGAGTATTTGTTTGACGGCATTACGGCCTTGTTGCCTGAGCCAGGCCAGGTAGTATTTTTCCCCATTGTCGATGCCATCCAGGAATTCAGTGTCGAGAGCAACAGCGTTCCGGCACAGTTTGGGCGATTCAATGGAGGCGTAGTCAACCTCTCCACGCGAGCAGGCACCAACCAGTTTCATGGCAGCCTCTTTGAATTTCTGCGGAATGAGGCTCTCAATGCCAAAGATACTTTTGTTCCGGCTGGCATTAATAAACCGGAATTCCGCCGCAACCAGTTTGGCGGTACTCTGGGCGGACCGATTGTAAAGAACAAGAGCTTCTTTTTTCTCGATTATCAGGGCACGCGACAGGCGATTGGGACCACCAGGACTTCGACCGTCCCTACACTGGCGCAGCGGCAGGGAATATTTACGCAAAAGGTATTTGATCCCGCGACTACAACTTCCAATGGAAAGGGCGGCTTCACCCGAACGGAATTTACCGGAGACAAAATTCCCCTGAATCGCATAGATCCTGTGGCTCTGGCCATTCTGAACCGGTATCCGGTACCCAACCAGCCGGGAACAGCCAACAACTTCAAGCTGGTATCGACTGACCAGGAAAACCAGGACCAACTGGATGGGCGCTTTGACCACAACTTCAATGACGCGAACCATTTCTTTGGCCGCTACTCTTATTTCCGCGACTTTCTCAATCCCGCGGCGCCTCTGCCGGATGGCAGCGGCAGCCTTGGAGCGGCCAATACTCTCGGCCAGCAGATTGTGGGCAACTACACACACAGCTTTAGCTCAACCATTGTGAATGAAGTGCGGGTGGGCTATACCCGGCGCGGCATTACCCGGCGTGGAGCGACACTATCCGGCTCGTTGGGACAGCTGCCCGGCATTCCGGCAAACACTGCATTTCAAAATGTGCTCCCGGCCATCTCGATTACAGGACTGCAGCAAATCGGCTCGCCCGCCAGCACGAATCTTGATTCCACCACCGCTGTAACCGAACTGGTGGACAACGTCTCCTGGCAATTCGGCAAGCACAGCGTGAAGTTCGGCGCGGATTTTCGCTGGGAGCAACTGGATATTCTGCAACCGCCGAATCCGACGGGCCAGTTTCAATTCAATCAGCTTTTCACCAATGATCCTTCCAGTCCGGCCGCGGCCGCCGCAACGGGAAATGCCGTAGCCAGCTTTCTGCTGGGCCAGGTCCAGTCGTTTCAGATAGACCTGCAGGCCAAAACCATCCGTCCGCGTGCCCATATCGAAGAGTACTTTATTCAGGACGACTGGAAGGCCACGCGGCGGCTCACGATGAATGCAGGTGTGCGCTACACGCTTAATTTTCCGTCCAAAGAAGCGGATAACCAGGGAGCTGTTTTCAACCTGCAAACGCAAAAACTCGATTTCTTTGGCCAGAATGGCTTTCCGGATATAGCCCGCCAGTTGCACAAGCTTGATTTTGGACCGCGCGTGGGTCTGGCCTATTTGCTTCAGGACAAGACAGTCATCCGCGCGGGCTACGGCCTGGTTTGGATCGAGCAGGCCGGAATCACCTCTCCATTTACTACGCCTCAGTTCCCGTTTTTGCAGACTGTAACCCAGCAGACACTGGATAATGTTCACCCCGCATTTGTTCTTTCCGGTGGACCTACTGTTGCGCCCATTCCCCTCACGCCTAATGCTGGCCTGGGGCAGGGAGTGTTCGCAGTCAACAGCGGCCTGGGATCGGGTTATGTGCAGCAGTGGAACTTTGCCGTGGAGCACGAACTGTTTAAGAACGTCGCCTTTGAACTGGGATACGCCGGGTCGCACATTGTGCATGTGGGATTGCCGGACGTGAACATCAATCAGCTGACACCGGCCCAACTGGCGCTGGGAGCGAGCCTGACGCAATCCGTTGCCAATCCGTTCTTTGGACTGGTTCCCCGCAGCTCGTCGCTGGGCGGTCCCACGATTACCCGGGCGCAGCTTCTAAAGCCATTTCCAGAATTCACCAACGTTGCTTTCTACAGAAACAATGTCGGCAGCACGCACTATCATGCCTTTGAGGCCAAACTGGAACAGCGCCTCTCCCATGGTCTTTCGTATACGATCAGCTACACGCATTCCAAACTGATTGACGAAGCTTCCTCTGTTTTCGATGCATCCGTGTTGACCGGCCCAATCGCTAACTTCCCGGTTGCGGACAGCTTCAATTTGCGGCGGGAAAGAGACAGTTCCACAGGCGACATTCCTAACGTGCTCAGTGCAAATTACATTTGGGATGTCCCGGTCCACGTCCATGGCTTTGGCGGGAAAGTGGCCAATGGCTGGCAGATTTCCGGAGTGGTTTCCCTGCAATCAGGGCTGCCCGTTCCCATCACGCAGATCACAAATTTCAATGCCTTTGCTGGCTACGGAGTGCAGCGGCCCAATATCGTGGGAAACGTTAACCTGCCCTCGGACCAGCAGTCTCCCGCCAAATTCTTTAACACGGCCGCCTTTGGCGTAGCTCCGCAATTTACGCTGGGAAACAGCTCCCGCAATCCTGTTCGCGGTCTTTCCTACAGGGATGCGGACATTGCTTTTATCAAGAACTCGAAAATCAGGGAAGTGGTGAACCTGCAGCTTCGTGCCGAAATCTTTAATCTCACCAACACGCCTGCATTTGCGCAGCCCAACGGAGTTTTGGGCAGCCCGGCATTCGGTACGATTACCTCAACCATCACCAATCCCCGCGTGCTTCAGCTGGGAATGAAAATTCTTTACTAATCACTGGAGCATGTGATTTAGTGCGCAAATCAGTCGTTTTTACCGTGATCCATAACACGTCACAGGCTGGAAGAGCTTCGAATGTCAAGGGCGGGGGAAATTAGCCCAACAGAGCGGAGTAAAACCAGGCCAGACGAAAAGATTGGAGAACCTGGAATACCGAGCCTGTCGTTCAAAATGAACTCTCCGGTCGGCAGGAAAACATTCGCGGCAGATTGAGTTGGAACTTCCCAAGCTTGCCCGCAACCGGCGGTAACTTCCACTGTAATCCGCCAACTCAGAAGTTCGCGGCGACGCACCGTTGGTCACGGTCACACAATCTCGCAGCCCCAAAGGCAACGTGTTCGTTCCTGAGTTCAACAGTATGGTCATTCCAGACAAGGACCGGAAATACCGGTGTAGATCACACGACGGTGAATTTGCAGGTTCCTTCGGCTTAGTCTAACAGTCCGGTAGGTAGTTGGGTGATGGCTCAATTCAGACACGAAAATAGTCCCCACAAATCAGCCTGCAAAGCAGGCTAACGCGGTCGGAGTGCTTGAAGATGACGTGATCAAACTGAGGATCTGTTCCTGGCGGTCACCCGATGAGGTCCCACAAGTACTTTTGACCTCGGTGCGGTTAGAGATATAACATGGATTCGGAATGGCTATACACAAAGCGAGCGCTGCCTGGCTGCTCCTGACATTCACCCTGCCCACAAAGCGAGCCAGTCAGCGGGTGGAAGTTTGGCGAAAGCTGCAGCGCTATGGAACCGTGCCGCTCGGCAATTCCGGCTACCTGCTGCCGGCTAATTCCACTAATGAAGAACGGTTCCAGTGGCTCGCAACGGCCATACGCAAATACGGAGGAGATGCTTCCATCGTTAACGTGCAGTCCATCGACAATATCCCTGGCTCTCAGTTGGTGGGGCGCTTTGCGGAGGCGCGCACACGTGAGTACCATGAGTTAATTAGCGGAATTCAAGAATTTACTTCCATGCCGATACAGCAGCGGACTGTCGGCCGGCTGAGCCGGCTGCGCAGCCGTTTTCAGGAGATTGTGGAAGTTGACTTCTTTGGCAGTCCACTGCAGAAGCGTGCAGGGAAATTGCTGGCTCAGGCAGATGCCGCACGGGTTGCAGCGCCGATACGCGAGACCACTAAGATCAATCCGCGAGACTACAAAGGCAGAGTCTGGGTCACAAGACTGCGACCAGGAGTGGACCGCGCGGCATCGGCGTGGCTGATTCGAGGATACATCGATGCCAAAGCCCGCTTTGCCTTTGCGTCGGAAGAGCGCGTGCCCAAAGGAGCCGTTCCGTTTGACATGTTCCACGAGAGCGGTTTTGGACATCGCGGAGAAGACTGCACCTTTGAGACCTTGCAAAAAGAATTCAGGATTCGCGATCCGAAGGTGAAGATCATTTCCGAGATTATTCATGATGCGGACCTCGTGGACGGGAAATTCGGACGCAGGGAAGGTTATGGCATCGACGAGATATTGAAGGGCTGGGCGCGACAGGGAATCTCGGACCGCGCCCTTCTGGATCGTGGAATGCAATTAATTGAGGGACTCTACCACTCGCTCTTATGAGAGGTGGAACTGGAGTGTCTGAAATGTGGAGCAGTTCGTGTTAATCAACCATCGAATCCGCCTGCGATGGATTCCCATCGCTCTGTTTTTGTGGCTGACGCTCGGGCATTTTGTTCTCGCTCAATCCGCCGAGGGGACGAAAAAGGTGCTTACGCTGGAAGAGGCGGTGGATTTCGCTCTAAAGAATTATCCGGCGGTGCGCGCGTCGCTTGAGCGGGTCCGGGCAGCAGAGGCGGGCGTTGGCCTGGCGCGAACCAATTACCTGCCCCGGGCAGACATGCTCTGGCAAGCCAATCGTGCGACCGACAACAACATAACCGGACTGGTGCTCCCGCAATCTGTTGTCGCTCCGATTTCCGGACCTGTTCCGATTTCCACGTCGAATCGCAGTGCGTGGGGAAGCGCAGCGGGCCTGCTGTTTTCCTGGGAACCTTTCGATTTTGGATATCGTGGAGCAAAGGTAGAGGCAGCGCGGGCTGGTCGCAATCGAGCCACGGCCGAAGCATCTCTCACGCACCTTGATGTGGCCGTCGCCACGGTGAACGCCTACCTAACGGTACTTGCGGCTGAAGAAGCCGTGCAGGCCGCCGAGGCAGATGTGCAGCGGCGAGAGACCTTCGGCAAGGCAGTCCGAGTGCTGGTCGATAATCAGCTTCGAGCAGGAGCGGATGCTTCTCGCGCCGATGCAGAGTTGGCGCGTGCCAAAGTCAGGCTGGCTCGAGCCCAGCAGCAAGAGCAAGTGAGCCGCGCGGTTTTGACCGATATTCTCGGAATGCCCGATGTCGCATTTGAAGTTCGAGACAGCGTTCTGGCTGGACCACCTCCGGAAGTACCTTCCAGGACATCTCCAGTCGCTGTCCATCCCGTTGCCGAGGTGCAGCACGCGCGCGTTGATGAAGCTCAGGCCCAGATCCATGTTCTGGATCGCTCCTGGTTTCCAAAACTCGATTTTCAGTCGTCATTGTACGGACGCGGAAGCGGTCTGGATCCGGCGGGCAATTTTCTCGGAGGAACCACTGGGCTGGGGCCGGACCGGTCCAACTGGGCGGCCGGTGTGACGGTGACCTTTCCTGGATTCGACATCTTCGCGATTCGCTCCAAAAAGGCCATTGAAATCGCGAATCAACGCGCTGAGTCCGCTCGTTACGATCAAACGCTGCAGGATCTGACGGGGCAATTACGCCAGGCGCAGGCATCTCTCGAAGGAGCTCGCCATGTCGCCGAAAACACCCCGGTGGAACTGGAGGCGGCGCGCGCTACCGAAATTCAGGAGACCGCGCGCTACCGAGCGGGGCTGGCCACGCTCATCGAGGTGGCGGATGCGCAGAGCCTCCTGGTGCAGGCGGAAACCGACGATGCGCTCGCCCGGCTTGCGGTTTGGCAGAACCTGGCTGCGGTTGCCGGGGCACAGGGTGATCTGCTCCCTTTCCTTCAGTTTCTTAGCGGTAAGACCCAGGGAGGACCATAGGGATGTGGCTGCTTCGTTCGGCCCTGCGCCGGCCGCTTACTATCATCGTGTTTGTAATCGCTGTCGCTCTGTGCTCGATTCTCGCGATCGTGCGAATGCCGATCGACATTTTCCCGAATCTGAACCTGCCGGTCATTTATGTGGCGCAGCCGTTCGGAGGCATGTCCCCGGCGCAGATGGAAGGCTACCTCGTCTATTACTACGAATATCACTTCCTGTACATCACGGGAATTGAGTCCGTGGAATCGAAATCCATTCAAAACATGGGCCTGGTAAAGCTGACGTTTCACCCGGGCACCGACATGAGCCAAGCCGTGGCACAGACGGTGGGTTACGTGGATCGCGCGCGAGCGTTTATGCCTCCCGGGACGGTTTCGCCCTTCATCCTGCGTTTCGACGCGGGTAGTGTTCCGGTCGGCTATTTAGTGTTTTCGAGTTCGACACGCACTGTTGGAGAAATTCAGGACGTTGCCCTCAACCGCGTGCGGCCGCTGTTTGCCACTTTGCCGGGTGTTTCGGCGCCGCCTCCCTTCGGCGGAGCTGCACGAACCATTGTGGTTAGCGTCAACCCCGCCCGTTTGCGGGAATACAAGATGACGCCGGACGAAGTCATTCAGGCACTCAATTCCGGAAACGCGATCGTGCCGGCGGGGAATGTGCGAACCGGGGATCTGTTGCGGCTGGTTCCGATCAACTCTGTTGTTTCCACTGTCAAAGACCTCGAGAATCTGCCCATCCGCACCGGAGCGGGTCCCACCGTCTTTCTGCGCGATGTTGGTACGGTCGAGGACTCAAGTGACATCGTCACAGGCTACGCCGAGGTGAATGGCCGTCGCACGGTGTATATTCCGGTGACCAAGCGGGCGGATGCCTCGACACTCGCCGTAGTAAACGAGGTAAAAGCGAACCTCGCGCAATTTCGATCGGCTGTTCCTGCAGACGTCAGGATCAATTACGAATTTGATCAATCTTTATATGTACGAAACTCCCTTCTGTCGGTCGTTAAAGAAGGGCTGCTCGGGGCCGTGCTCACCGGACTCATGGTATTGCTCTTTCTGCGCGACTGGCGCAGCGCCCTTATCGTGGTCGCCACCATTCCTTTCGCGTTGCTTGCCGCGGTTGTGGCCCTTTGGGGCGCAGGACAGACCATCAACATCATGACGCTGGGCGGACTGGCGCTGGCCGTGGGAATTCTTGTCGATGAATCCACGGTAGTGATGGAAAACATTCACAGCCATCTAGGTCAGGGGCGAGGACGAGCCCTCGCTGTACTGGAAGCCAGCAAAGAGGTGCAGATTCCACGCCTGCTCGCGATGCTCTGCGTACTCGCGGTTTTCGTGCCCTCGTTTTTTATGGTGGGGGTATCGCGCTCACTTTTTGTCCCTCTCTCCCTCGCCGTCGGATTCGCCATGGCCGCTTCTTACGTGCTATCCAGCTCGCTGGTGCCGGTTCTGTCGGCGTGGATTCTCCGCGATCATGGCGTTGAGAACGAGAAGAAAGGGCCGGGACTACTCACGCGAGTCCGGGAGAAGCTGGGAAACCTTCTCGAGCGATTGATGCGGATGCGTGGACTCGTGGTTTCGATCTACGTCGCAGCCGCGCTGCTTGTCATTGTGTTGATTGGCCCTCATCTTGGACGGGAGATTTTTCCGCGAGTTGCCTCCAGTCAATTATTGTTGCGGTTCCGCGCACCCATTGGAACGCGGGTGGAGGCGACGGAACGATTATCGCTCGACGTGCTTCGTTCCATCGAAAAGGCCGCCGGGCCGGGGAATGTGGACATTACTTTGGGCTATGTCGGCGCCCCGCCTCCGAACTACCCGATCAATACGATCTATCTCTGGACCAGCGGACAGCATGAAGCAGTTTTGCGCATTGCGCTGAATGCCAAATCCGGCATCCGTTCGGACGAGTTCGAAGAGCGATTGCGCAAGACCCTCCCGGGCGAATTTCCCGGATGTCAGTTCTCGTTTGAAGCCGCGGACATCGTCACACAAATTATGAATTTTGGGGCTCCGACTCCCGTGGAGATCAACGTGGGGGGGCCGGACCTCGGGGCCGACCGGGCTTTCGCCGAAAAAGTTCGGGCGGAGCTTGGTCACGTTCGCGCTCTTCGTGACCTGCAGTATGACGAACCATTGGATTACCCCAGCATGAATGTCACTGTGGATCGGGAGCGTGCCGGACAACTGGGTGTAACCATCGACAAAGTGGGCCGGTCGTTTCTGACGGCGACATCTTCGAGCCGCTTTGTCACGCCGAACTATTGGGCGGACGCTAAATCCGGGGTGGGATATCAGGTCCAGGTGCAGGTTCCGCAGGCCGAGATGACCTCCATCCAGGACCTCGAACATATTCCCGTGACGCCGGGCGGCTCTGCGCACCCGCTGCTGGGGGATGTGGCTCAAGTCACTTATGGCAACACTGTTGGCGAGTATCACCGTTTGAATGGCCAAAGAATGGTGACGCTCACGGCCAATGTTTCCGGCGAAGATCTCGGGCGTGTAGCAAGCCAGCTGGATCAGGCAATCAAAAATGCCGGAACTCCCCCGCGTGGCGTGAAGGTTAGCGTCCGGGGCCAGATCGGACCGATGAAGCAGACTTTGACGAACCTCGGTGTGGGACTTCTTCTGGCCGTCCTGGTCATCTATCTTTTGCTTGCCGCCAATTTTCAATCGCTGCGCATGGCCTTCGTCGTCCTCTCCACAGTTCCTGCCGTTATCTGCGGTGTGGTTTTTGCCTTGCTGCTTACCAGAACGACCTTAAACATACAGTCGTTCATGGGAGCCATCATGGCCATTGGAGTGGCGGTCGCGAACGCTATTCTTCTTGTCATTTTTGCCGAGGAGCGTCGCAGGGCCGGGAACACTTCGAAAGTCGCCGCTGTGAATGGAGCGCAAACCCGCATGAGGCCGATCCTGATGACCAGCATGGCCATGATCGCAGGAATGATTCCCATGGCACTGGGCATCGGCGAGGGAGCCGGACAAACGGCGCCCCTCGGGAGGGCGGTAATCGGCGGGTTGTTATTCGCTACGGCTGCGACTTTGCTGATCCTGCCGCTGGTATTTTCGATGGTGCAGCAGCGGGCTGGAGTGAAATCTGCGTCGCTTGATCCCGAGGACCCTCACAGCGCTTTTGCAAACCCGCCACCGGTGAATCCAAATACGCTGCCCGGAGAAACTCTATGAATCGCCTCAAACTTCTGGTTAGCCTTGTATTAGCCGGCAGCGTTGGCTCCTGCATTTCCTGTAACCCGACCTCAGGCTCGGCTGCAACGGCGGCGAGTTCATCAAGTACTGCTGCATCCAGTCCAGCCGTCGAGGTTACGAAGGTCGCCTCCAGAAAGCTTGCGCTCACTGTTCGTTTGCCAGGGGAACTGCAGGCGTATGAGGTGGTTTCCGTTTTTCCCAAAGTAACGGCGTACATCGATTCCATCAGCGTGGATCGCGGATCGGTCGTGAAATCCGGCCAGTTGATGGCGCGGCTTGTGGCGCCTGAACTTGCCGCGCAACGGGCGGAAGCGCAATCGAGGCTCCAGGGAGCGGAGGCTCTGCACGCCGAGGCTGAGGCAAAACTGGCCTCGGACGAGAACACGTATCAAAGGCTCAAAGCTGCTTCCGCGACGCCTGGAGTTGTCGCGGGAAACGATCTGGAAATTGTCCGGAAGACCGTCGATGGGGACCGTGCACACCTCGAGTCGGTGCGGGAGAGCGCGGAAGCCGCCAGAGCGGCATTGAAATCGGTCAGAGAAGTCGAAGGATATTTGCAAATCCGAGCTCCATTTGATGGGGTTGTGACCGAAAGAAATGAACACACTGGAGCTCTTGTAGGGCCTGGCAGTGGGGCTGGTGTGAGCATCCCTTTGCTGAAGGTTGAAAAAACAGCCCGGCTGCGGCTGGTGGTTCCCATTCCAGAGAAGTATGTGGCTGACATGACTGAGGGTGCGAAAGTCGACTTCAGTGTCCCGGCGTTTCCGAATGAGACTTTTTCGGGAACCGTCGCGCGTATCGCTCATTCGGTGGATACCAAGACACGGACCATGCCTGTCGAACTGGATGTCGCCAATGCTGCAGACCGTTTGGCATCCGGTATGTTCTCGGAAGTGCTTTGGCCCGTGCGCCGCTCGCGGCCGACGCTTTTTGTTCCGACCCCGGCAGTTGCCCGAACCACAGAAGCTACGTTCGTAGTTCGCATTCGGGATGGGAACGTGGAATGGGTCAATGTCCAAACAGGCGAGGTTGATGGAAAGCTGACTGAGGTTTTCGGAGACCTACGGGATGGAGATGAAATCGCCGTTCGAGGCACCGATGAATTGCGACCTGGCACTCATGTGAATGCGCAGCAAAGCTCGCCGGACTTTAAAGGTTCAGCGAAGTGATGCAGGCCAAAGAAACATCAGCCGGGACTCTTTTTCGTGCTCTGTTTTGGAGAACGATGATGCCGTGAAACTGGCCAGGGGATTGCGTGTCGTCCACAACAATAACCAGTTCACAAAAAAGCAAGTAATCAGCAGAGGGCAATATATTTTGGCTTGCCCGTCAGACTCTGGGGAATTGCGGAAAGCAAGATTGGGATTCTCTTCTTCGTCGTGCATCTGTTGAATGCGCCCTACTGGTGGATGGACCAGCTACACGGACGGATACTGGAAAGTTATTGCAAAGGTTTGACGGTCGCGTAGGATCAAGATATTCAACTGGGCATTGCAAACATATTTGCAGTCGGGAAATCGCATTCGCAATGGCTTCACAGAGGCTCTGGTTGGTGACTCCTGAGTCTGTTGTCTCGGAGGCAGTAGGCTGCGGCTTCGTTCGTCGGCCATCTTGTCAGCGGCGGCATGGGAATGCGCGAACGTGCCGCGAACCCAGCCTAACAAGTCCTTCCCACGCTCGTGGGAAGGACTTCGCTCCCATGGCTATGTCCGTGGCCGTGTTCATAGCTGTGACCGTGGGCGTCTTCAGTAAAAGCCGTGTCGTATCGTTGCACATCTCCCGGAAGCGACAGGCTCAAGACGATTGAGAACTCATGCGGCTCGGGTATGTCGGAAGTCGATTTGAGAAACGATCCCTCCTCCACAAAATCGAACACCTGCTTCGCCGAGTCTGGCGACTGCGCTGAAAGCCCGGCTTGCGGCGCAATGGGGTGTTGCAGATGATCATAGAAATAAAACCGAAACTGAGGCGGTACGTCTGCTTCGAAGATGCTGATTTCGACGGTTTGGTCGAAATCCTCACGTTGCGGAAAGCGACGCGCCCAGTCTCACACTGGAAGCCGATGAAGCGTAAGCGTCCGAAGTATGCCGTGTTGACAACAGGCAGTCTTGCATCGACGGTCGAGGAAGAGTTGGGGAGTATTTGGCGAGTGGACTTACGCGTTGATTTCGTCAGTGAAGATGTCCTCGTTGAAGGCTTTGGCGATGGCCTGGTCGAGCCGAGTCAGCAGCTGGAGCAAGGTCTCGCTGCGGCGCCGTTTGAGCATGGCCAGAGAGTTGTGTCCGTCTGTTGCGGTGGCAACACAGCCGACCGAATAGAGCTCGCCGAGCGTGATCTCGCCATCAGCGATCAACTCCGAGATGTTGGGCAGGAACACGGGTACAGCGGACTTCTTCCCGGGTGTGTTTTTCTTTAGACTGCGGGTTCGCTTGCGAGCGGTAAGTTTGGGGCGACATTCCAGGGCAGCACATTCGGTCATTTTTCGACGAAATCGATCATGGCTGGATGCTCAAGTTTCTGGAACACCGGATTGCGGATCGGAGGCTGCTGATGCTGATTCGCAAATGGCTCAAGGCTGGAGTGATCGAAAACGGACGCAGAATCGCTGGAGAGCGGGGAACGCCACAAGGTTCGGTGGCGTCACCGAGTTGCAGTGGCACGCGCGCGAACTGGCTGCCCATCCTTCGCAGTGGATGCCCTGGAACTACCAGTCAACTCTGGAGCGATCTGCCCGCAGCGTGGATTCCGGGTAGAGTAGAATGAACCTGCCTGGCCGGAAACAGTAGATTCCGGCCTTACGGATCGGACATCGTGTAATGGCCGCCAAACGGGCTTCGGGAACAGTAAAACCGCACAGGGTTTTTGGCCAGACCCGGGAACCGGCAGGAATCGTTCGCGCCGGGCTGTATGCCCGCGTGTCCACCCATGACCAGCAGACTCTCCCCCTGCAGATCCGTGCCATGCGAGAGTACGCCGCCCGGCGCGGCTGGACCGTTGCGTTGCAAATAAAAGAAGTCGGCTCGGGCGCTTCCCGGCGTGAGATGCGGGAGAAACTGCTGGACGCCGCGCGCCGTCGGGAGATCGATGTTGTGCTGGTATGGCGCCTGGACCGCTGGGGTCGGTCGGTGACGGACCTGCTGGCGACGCTGCAGGAACTCAGCCATCTCGGCGTCGGGTTCGTATCACTGACCGAGGCGCTGGATCTGACCACACCCCTCGGGCGAGCCATGGCCGGACTGCTGGCCGTGTTTGCCGAGTTCGAGCGCGAAATTCTGCGCGAACGGGTGCGTGCGGGCCTGGCGGAAGCGCGGTTGCATGGCAAGCAACTGGGGCGACCGCCAACCGCCGCACTCCAATCTGCTCCAGTCCGAAAGCTATATCGTGCAGGCGTCAGCAAGGCCGGGATTGCACGGCAGCTTCATATCGGGCGCACCTCAGTACGCCGTATTCTGAAAGAGAGACTTCCTGCATGAGCAGTTCATCCACTCGACTCCATAAAATCCGGATACAACAGTGGGAGACCAATGACGAAACGCAACAAAGAACCTGTCCGGGAAGATCGGATTCAGAATGAAGTCGTGGTCGACGCTTATGGCCCGGAGGAACAGGCCATGGGTTGGTATTACTACCTGGATGACAAACTGCGATTTCCGTTCCGGGCCAGGTGCATAGCCTCCAGTCTGACCTCACCACTCAGAAAGGGCGAAAACGTCGAGGTGCGACGCATGTCGCCCGAGGAAGCCTGTGCCAGTGACATGCTGGTGCTGATCCGCTGGCAGGGCCGCAATCTGGCCGTGCCACTCTCCCAACTGGCCGCCATCGATGCGGACCGAACAACCCTTGAGGCCATCGGCGACTGGCATTACTGGATCCGGCAAGGTTATCGTTTCTGAAAGCATACGAACTGGGCGGGTCCGCAGCCGGCTCCGCAGACAGGAATCAAAACACGAAATGGCCAAACGTCATTCCGAATCGCAACCCACATGGACCGATGTCAAAGCAAAACTCGCGGGGTTCGACCGCGCATCATTGCTCACCTTGCTCCAGAATCTCTACGACGCGCACAAAGATAATCAGCTGTTCCTTCATACCCGCTTTGGTCTGAGCGAGTCCGTGCTGGAGCCGTACAGGAAAATCATGGATCGATGGCTTTGGCCGGACGTGTTTGGAAAGCAGGACACCTCTGTCTCCCAGGCCAAACGAGCCATCTCTGATTACAAAAAAGCAGTTGGCGATCCCGAGGGATTGGCAGAGCTGATGGTCTTCTATTGCGAGCGGGCCGCTGGGTTCTGCAGCGACACTGGCAATGATGACGAGGGATACTTCGATGCCCTGGTGCGTATGTTTGAACAGGCCCTCAAGTTTGCCAATACCCTGTCCATCGACCGCCGGGACCAGCTTGTCGCCAGACTGGATCGCGTGCGAACCATCAGCCATGACTTTGGCTATGGTGTCGGAGACGATATGGATTCCCTCATTGCGAAGTACACGCAGCGTTGAAAAACGATGGCCCTTGCCGTCCACGCTTCCACTTTGGACGGATCGCTACCCGGTTGCGCAGGCTTGCCGAAAGCACACAATGTTCCCGGCCATGCGATAGTCGCGGTGTACAAGGGCATCGACGCGCGGGTGCTTAACTTTCTTTACGATGGCTGGTTGGGCCTCCCCCACGCCTATACGGTTTTGTCGGACAGACCGTGAAATTCGCAAACAGCGCCGGTTGCCGGTCTGAGTTCGCGCAATCGAAGAATTGGCATATCAAATCAGAAGATTTCCCTGTCCGCCGGGAAAAAGATATGATGAGTTCCGACATGCCGGATTGCCAAAAAGGCAGTCTCTTCTATACAAACGGCTCTGCCGCGAATCTGGAAGCAAGTTTGTGATGGTGTCTTCCATCGACGCCGCAGATCACGGCACATCGCTTGAGGAGCCGGGGTTCTGTTCGGTCCGAACTACAGGCCCGTATATCCGTCGAAGGCTTCGCGGACGATGGCCTCAAGGGACACCACTTCATCGTCAGTCAGCTTCGCGAATTCATTTTCGCGCCGCTTGCGTCCGAGATTGCCCTTGTTCTGTCGGATGAATATGATCAGGTTTGCCGCCATCCTGTCCGGCATTTCAACCGTGTTCATGATGCGCTTCAACGCTTCGTCATGGCGGCGGAGATATTCGATTTCACGCGGCAGGTCCTGCTCGACCGTGCGCGCGATGCAGGCATAGAGAAACTCTGCCGCTTCCGTGCAGTCGAAATAGCGGTACAGGTCGGCCGTGTCGTTGAGAACCTCGACATTCCTTTCCGGCGTCGGTCGCCATTCGATGAAGTTCATCAATGGGCTCGAATGTGCGCGCAGCGTGTCGCGGTAGCTGTCGATGCGGTCGAGCATGACGGAAGAAACAGGAAACACCATGCCTGGCGGCGTGAATTTGCGCTCGGCCAGGACGTGATGGATCAGACACCGGTGCAGACGCCCGTTGCCGTCCTGAAACGGATGGACGTAGACGAAGCCAAACGCCGTCGCAGCCGCCTGCAGAACGGAGTCGATCTCCCCCTCGCGCATGCGCTCGTTCGCCGTGATCATCCCCTGCATCAGGTCCTGCAAATCCCCCGCGCGCGCTCCGATGAATTCGGGCAGCGGCTCGCCCTGGTGGTCGCGCTCGCCGAGGAAAACGCCGTCCGGCCGCAGTCCCGCGCGCACGAAGCGCGTGTCCTCAATCAGCACGCCATGCAAACGCAGGATTTCATCAAGCGTTAGCGGATTTTTTCCAGCCTGCAGCACGGCACGGCCCCACCGCTCCAGCCTGCCACGCGGCGGACGCTCTCCTTCGATCTCGAAGCTGGCGCGGCTGTCAGCCAGGAGCAGGAAGTTGGCTGCGCGTGTGACGACGTGCGTGCCCGTGTGTCCAATCACCTCGCTGGCCTTGTTCCCGAGCGCGCGAGCGGAGAAATCCGCGAGTGTCTTCGTCCTGCGAATGACGGGACAGAAAGCCGGCGTTCCGAGCAGGTTGTCGCGCACCTTGTGGCGGCGGGACAGGAGCTTGGTTCCAGTGAAATAGGCGCGGGCATCCAGCAGGTCGATCGCGCTAACGCCCTCCGCGTCGGGAATATCGAGTTCCCGGCCGGTGAGAAATTCATAGAGAAACCAGGCGCGCCGGTTGGGTGCCCCGGTCGGGGCGCTGCGCACGAATTGGGCGACGGTGTCCCTCGGGGCGGCTTCGAAGAGCCGCTTCAGGATGAGCAGGTCGAGATCTTCGTGGCGTAGCGCGAATCCCAGTTGATCGCCGAATTCCTCGCCCGACCAGTAACGTTTGTCGAAGATGATCCAGCCCCCCTCCTCCCGACGGCTCCCTTTTATGTGCTGTTCGGACACAGCGCTCGGGCGACGGACGGGGGCCGCAACGCCGAAGGTGCGGACCAAGGCGGCCCAGCCGGCCAGCCGCGTATCTGTCGGCACGGTCTTTTCCTGAAAGGTTCTAGGGAGGTCAGTATTACGGTTATCGGGGCTCACGGTCGAAAAATCCTCTTTTTAGTCGAAAACTGTCCGCAAATTAACTGTATGGTCGAAAAACAATATACATGGTCTGATGGTCGATAACCATTCTTTTGGGTCGAGAAAAGCTGTTTTTTCTCATGGTAGGTCGAAAAACTAGTTGTTGGGCTGCTGTTCCCCTTGCACGGTCAGCTCTGCAAAACTGAAGTTGACGAGCCGGCTCATCCGTAATATGTCGCCGAATTGGTTTTCAGATTCAGTGAGGCATCCCGGCACACTGTCGCGCAGCTTCACTTCAGCAGTTAGGGTGAAAGGCACACCAAACTCCACCGCGAAAGAAGGCCCTGGCGCTAGAGCAATTCCTGGTAGATCCTTATCTGCGAGTTGAAAGTCCAGATTGTTTTTATTACGCGGCGCGCGGAGCGGCAGCGGTATTTTCCTTGCGTTCTTCGGGGGCATCCCAGCCGCCTACATCGCTAGCCAGACGATTCGCTTCACGAGGACCCCATGAGCCTGGCTCGTATTGATGCAGGGGCGTTGTGCTCGCGAGAATGGGATCGACAATCGCCCAGGCAGCTTCCACCGCGTCTTCGCGAACGAACAGCATGGCATCGCCGTGCGCGGCATCTCCCAGAAGACGCTCATATGCGTCAACCTCGTCCGCAGATTGGTCCTTGACCACTGAAAGTTGCGTGGGCATGGAGACGAGTTCATCGCCGGGACGCTTCACTCGGGCGGTGAGGCTAAGCGATATCCCGCCCGGGCCGAGACGAAAGCGGAAATGATTGGTCGATTCGCCAGCCAAATTGTCGAGCGGAGGTTTTCTGAGCTTAACCATCACTTCGGTGGTTGTAACCGGGAGGCACTTTCCGGCGCGAATCAGGAATGGGACACCTGACCACCGCCATGACTGAATTTCCAGGCGCAGAGCGGCAAAGGTTTCCACCTCGGAATCCGGTGCCACTCCTTTTTCACTTTTGTACCCCCTGAACTGCCCTCGAACCAGCTGCCTGGGGTCCAGCGGCGGAATCGAGCGGAATATCTTGACCTGCTCATCGCGAATGGCATCGCAATGCAGGCCGGTGGGGGCCTCCATGGCCAGAAAAGCTACCACCTGGAGCATGTGGTTCTCGACCACGTCGCGAATCGTCCCGGTGTCATCGTAGAATTTCCCCCGCCCCTCGATCCCGAACTTCTCTGCCATTGTGATCTGGACACTCTCGATGTAATTCCGGTTCCAGATCGGCTCCAGAAAGCTGTTGGCGAAGCGAAAAAACAGAAGATTGAGGACCGCCTCTTTACCGAGGTAGTGGTCGATACGAAAGATTCTCGATTCCGGAAGCACGGCATGAAGAGCGGCGTTCAACTTTTGTGCCGAGGCAAGATCGTGCCCAAAGGGTTTCTCTACGATAACTCGCGCATTTTTCATGCAGTTCGATTTTGCGAGAGACTCGACCACATCTGTAAACAGAGCTGGCGGAATCGCCAGATAGTACGCAGGCCGACTGGCTGATTCCAGCGTTTTCTTCAGTTGGTCGAAGGTCCCAGGTTTCTCATAATCGCCGCCGACATAGCGAAGCAACTTGAGCAGTTTGGCCAGGGCCTCCTGATCGATCTCGCCTCCTTGCTGCTGGATGCTGTCACGCACGCGCTCTTTAAGATGTTCGTTGGTCCGTTCGCCCCGTGCGACGCCAATCACGGGCACGTCCAGGCGCCCATGTCGGACCATATGGTAAAGGGCGGGAAAGATTTTTTTATGGGCTAAGTCTCCCATGGCTCCGAACAGGACCAGCGCATCCGCTGGCATTGCCTCTTCCGTGCTCTTGCCTGTCGCACATGCTTGTCTGAGATCTGGCATGAACTCTCCTAATGCTGAATGGGTAGACTCGCGTCGTTCAAACTCGGTTGCCCAGCATCCGGTCCAAATTGAACGCGGCGCTGATCAACGCCAGATGTGTAAAGGCCTGCGGGAAGTTACCGAGCGCCTCGCCTTGCGGGCCTGTCTGTTCTGCATAAAGCCCGAGATGATTGGCATAACCCAACACACGTTCAAACAGCAGCCTGGCTTGATCCAGCTTTCCGGCATCTGCCAGACCTGCGCGCGTCAACGCTTCCACCAGCCAAAAAGAGCACATGTTGAAAGTACCTTCCTCGCCCGGAAGTCCATCAATGCGGGGTTGCGGCGGATAGCGATACACAAGGCTGTCGCTGACGAGACCTCCATCTTGAGGATTCTTGAGGATGGCGTTTATTGTGCTGATCATCCGCGGATCGGTGGGCGCCATGAAGAAGACCAGCGGCATGATAAGGAGCGACGCATCCAGGTCCTCGCTGCCGTAAAACTGCGTAAAAGCACGGCGCTTCTCGTTCCAGCCTCGGGTCATCACTTCTTCGTAGATACGGTCCCGCTCGCGCGTCCATTTTGCGCGATCGGCCGGAAGCGCACGCTTTTCGGCCAGCCGGATGCCGCGGTCGAGAGCCACCCAGTTCATGACCTTTGAGTAGACGAAATGTTCCTGGCGATTGCGCATCTCCCAAATACCGGCATCGGGAAGCCGCCAGTTCTCGCAGATCCATTCAAGACGATTGCGGACCTTTACCCAAACGTCGTAGGAGGTGGGGCTGACGTATTTATTGGCCAGATAGAACGCATCCATGAGTTCGCCGTAGATGTCTCCCTGGAACTGCGAAACAGCTGCATTACCGATGCGGACGGGCCGGGAGCCGCGATACCCTTCCCAGTGCTCCAACGTCTCCTCGGGAAGCTGGGTATCACCCTCGATCCTGAAGACGACTGCGCCGGAGGCTTCCGGATTGACGTGCCTGGACGCGTAATCTTCAATCCAGCCCAGGAAGGCAGCAGCCTCGTCTCTGAAGCCGATGCGCAGAAATGCATAGACCGTGAAGGCGGCATCTCGCATCCAGGTGTAACGGTAATCCCAATTGCGCGTCCCCCCGATGACTTCAGGCAAACTCGCGGTTGGCGCGGCAATGATCGCACCAGTAGGTTCAAAGGTAAGAAGCTTCAACGCCAGGGCTGATCTTTGCACCTGCTCCCGCCAGCGCCCGTGGTAAGTGCAAGAGGAGAGCCAGTCATGCCAGAATTTCACAGTGCCCCGCAGCAAATCCTCGGCGCCTTTCTCAGACGGAGGGCAGGGAACGCCGTCGGCGCAGTCGTCCCTAAGAATGAAGACTTGCGATTTTCCTTGTGCGAGCACGAACTCGGCAGATACCCCACCTTGCCCGTCATTGTTGAGAGGCACGTTGGTTGAGAGCGCCAGACTCAAGCTGCCCGACTTGAATATCGCCCCGTTAGCCTCTATCTGGATGTCGTGGGTCTGTCGTCCATAATCGAAGGCCGGACGGCAGGAGACCGAAATGCGGACAGCGCCCCTGACACAGCGTATACGGCGATAAATACAATGGTATTCAGGCGAGTCGGCGGGTAACCCCACCGGCATGAAGTCTTCCAGTTCGGCGATTCCATCCACCAGCAGGAAGCGTGTAACCAGGACGTTGGTGGAAGGCCAATAGACCTGCTTGTGCCGGACGCCGTCACCACTGGCGGAGATTTGGAATGACCCTCCCTTTTTGTCATCCAGGATAGCTCCGAAAATGCTGGACGAATCGAACTGTGGGTGGCAGTACCAGTCGATCGAACCGTTCATGCCCACCAAAGCAACCGTGCGCATGTTGCCGATGATTCCGTAATTCTCGATAGGCTGATACGACATCGTTATGCTCCCTCCTTGTCGTCCGAATTAAGTTGATTCGGTCTTAACCATTATTCGTATTCTTCGCGGAACTGACAGGTTTTGTAAAGCCGATGTGTGACAAGCAATTCGCACGTCTAAACGGGTTGCGTCAAAATGGCTTTCACAGGGGAACTCGGCTTTTATATCCAGAATGGCAGTGTCGTTTTTCCTTAATTAGAGACCGTAAAAAAGTTAATTAGAGACCGTAAAAAAGTTGGGGGTGGCTGGCGGTTGACGTTATTTCGGGTGAGGTGCTTGGCTTGTAGCAGGGGGAGCAAGAACCAGCATGGACTTCACAATACGCGTTGAGTGGCGGCGACAGGACGGAACCACCGCCACGGCAGAAATGGTTACGCAGGATCAAGATGCTTGTAAATCCGCCTGTCGTTTTTCCTTAATTAGGTTCTTCCTCAATTTTGGTGCAGGCACCTGGCTGATCGTTCATCTGATCAATTCGACGGATGCGATTGCGGGAAAATCCAGGCGGCTTTGGTCGAACAGGCCACATTGCACCTGCACAAGCAGCCCCAAGTTAGGAATCACGTTGCCTGATGCCGCAATCTCTGACTTCAACAGTTCCTTACTGACAGTGAGATCCCCTTTTGCAAATGCTAGCCTGCTGCTATGTATTCCCGAAGAACCGACACCGTTTGTGTCAAATGCTGTGTTTCAAGCGCCAGCAAATACTCCGCAACCGTTTTAGCGGGATTCTTCAGGCTCTCCCGATGGCAACCCGCAGCCTCCACCACGATGCCGGGCGCTAGGCCCAGCAGATGCAGGATAAATTCATCAGGGTGCTGCGCCTCGATTTCGAAGGGTGTCAGTATATCCGCAGGAAAAATCCCACTCGTTTACCGTGACGATAACGTCCGCGCGTCCCCGGATTGCAGCCGCCAGCACGTGCCGGTCGTCAGGATCGGGAAGATGTAGCCCTTCGATCAAACCTTCATAGCCGGTAACGAGAGCATCCTCCGCATGTTTGTCCATCAGCCTCCGGGTCCGCTCAAGTTTTTCACGCGAGAGATCGGGACGGTTTCGCAGCAGCGCGGTTATCCATTCCTCGTGTACGCCGTCCGACCACGCGGCGCAGTTCTACGTTTTGCAGAGTACGTCGTCTGATTTGTGGTGAGTGAGCGATGCCGCATCTGGCGCATGATTAGCCGCTCGGGAACTCCGTTGGCCGCTGCCTGGGTTGCCAGTCCAGCACGCAGGCTGTGTCGGCAAACTCATGCGCGTTATAGCCTGCATTCAGGCAGGCCCGTTTCACAATCCCACCAACAGAATTTGGGTGCAGTCCGCTTGTCGGTTTTCCTTATTAGGGTTCTTCCTCACTTTTGGTGCAAAGCAACGGATGCTCACTCACCCGGAAGTCCCTGAGTATCAGACACTTGCTTGATTTAGCCTGATGCGCCCGCAGCAATCAATGAATCTTGAAAGCAGCAATCTTAAGTGACATGATTTCAATGACATAGCCCAGATTTCACCGTACACCCTGCACCAAAAGTGAGGAAGAACCCTTAAAGATGAGACTGGAGATCGATTCCTGAGGCGAAATTCTGCCTTAACTGTGAGACTTTACCCTTGAAGAGGATGGCGGGATTTTACCGCTTGGTGCTCGGCCCACCGCTGGCCGTCCCTGCCGGCCTCGCTGGAGACCGTGGCGCCATGTACATCGCCGACTTGGCGGGGAACGGTGGCGACCATCGAGCGCCGACTGACCGCCATCGCCCGGCTGCATGAGATGGCCGGACAGGCTTCACCCGCGCGGTGGTCAGTGAAACTCTGAAGGGAATCCGCCGGACATTGGGAACCGCGCAGAAAGGGAAGTTGCCGCTGCTGATCGCCGGTCTGCAGAAGTTGTGGCTCACCAGGTACGTTCTCAAAAGTGGAATCATGATTCCAGCCAGTGATACGCTTATTTAATCCTCCATGAGCTGCCATCTGGGCAATAGCCATCATTTATTTATTCCTGTTAATTACTGAAGAATAAGGACTTAATATTTCCACGCAAAATTCCATAGGTTCATGCGCCCTTGTGGGCAACGGATTGCTTTAGTGAAGGCCGTGAACGATGCGGCCTGACCGGGAAGAACAGGAAGAGAATAATGGTTGGGCTCAGAAATGGGGAAACATCATGGCGAGCATCTTTCAGGGAACCCTCAGCGGCTTTGCCGCTGCTGCTCCTGCGGCTTCGACTCAGCTCCAGTATGACTCGATTTACCAGGAGAACTGCCACCGCATTTATTCTCTCGCTTTTTGGATGACCGGCAATGAACTTACAGCCGAACAGCTCAGCGCTAACACTTTTCTGCGCGCATTCGCGTCCTCGCAGCCGCCGGCCAGCGAACAGATTGATCGCGCGTTTCTGAAAGAAGTACGCGAGCTTATGCCAGTAGGAATACTCACATCTAACTGCCCAGTTTGTTCTGAAACCGCGAGCGTTTGCGGCAACATCAAACGCATTCATCTTGAACAGGCGGTACTGCAATTACCCGCGACAGAGAAGCTGATTTTCCTGCTTCATGATGTGGAAGGATATCAGCACGGCAAAATTTCATCTTTACTTGGCCTGACCGAAGAAGATTCCAGGCGAGGATTGCATCAGGCTCCCATGCAGATGCGTACTCTGATCTTACAAATGTTGTAAGCGCTTCATCTCCTCTCTCCTTGTTTCTCGGCCCCTCTTCCCGGACGGGCCTTTTTTTTGTGAGTTTAGAGGAGTTTTGTTTGGGGCGTGTTAACACTATCCAAAAGCTTCGATGATGAAAGCGAAATAGATAAAAGCCAGAAAGACGACCGAGTTCCCGCAGCAGTTGCGCGTCCGACGGGGGGCATCATGGGCCTGGCCGGGCGATAAAGGCAAAAGTCCGGCCGCCGGTGGCCAGGCATGATTCATGCCATTACTCTGCTGGGTATTTTACTGGCGGCCGCTCCGCTGGCCCAGTTACGTGCCACTGGCAGCACTCGCCTCAGTGCTTTTCGTTGTTTCCCTGGAACTTTTATATCCGCCGTATTGCGGAAACGACTACGGTCGCGCCCGTTACTCACGAATATCTCAACGAAGGCGTCGCCCATGTCCTTCAGGACAAGGAGATTTCCGCCAACACGACGATCCTTCGCATTCACGGGGCATTCCTGTTCGGCGCGACAGAAAAGCTGGTGGAAGCGACCAGAGATCTGAATAAATTCGATACGGCAGTAATTCTCCGTTTGCGTAACATGACTGCGCTGGATGCGACAGGTCTCCATGCAATCGAACGATTTGCCCATCGCTTGCATGAATGGGGAAGAACGCTGTTGATTTGTGGCACGAGAGAACAGCCAGCGAGACTCTTGGAGCAGGCCGACTTTATGAATCATATTGGGCGAGACAATATATTACCTCATGTGCAGGGAGCAATCGAACGAGCGCGCCGCATCAACGCGGATTTTCGTGGCCTCGGAATGCAGTTGGCAACCGAGATGAGTCACCGGCCACTGTGACTCTCAGCAATAGACGAGTTGTGGCCGTACGGTAAGGAATTTAGAATCTTTGAAACGGAGAGATTTTAAGTTCGACGTGAAAACCACCATCATCATCCAATTTGTACTGGAAAAGCCCGAGCTGCCACCGCGCCTGATAATGGATATTTTTGACAAAATAGAGCAAAAGTGAGCAGTCTTTAATCCCGCGAACTGAGCATACTTTTGCAGATATGAAGTGTTACCCGGAACCGATGGAAAAGGCATTCAAAAAAATCTCCAAAGAACACGCTCGTCTCATTCGCCAAATATGGAAAGAAGGGCGTGAAAGGGCCGTACAGTCCGTAATGGAAGCACGGAGACTGGACAAGGAAAACCTCAAACCAATAGTGCGGAAGTCACGTTGATTTTGCTCAAACCCGTTCTCGCCTTCCGTTGTCCGCTACTTTTTCTCTTTCTCTTCAATACGTGTGCTCTGGGCGTAGCTGGCCAGGATCCGGCTCTCTGCCAGCAACAAATCGGTCCAGGAGTTTGAGCCGGTACTGAAGGCATTAAGTCAGGCTCTGGAGAAACATCCCGGGGATGCAAGGGCCCTTTATTACAAAGGCCTTGTCTTCCGCCACCAGGGTCGGCTGGCTGAAGCCATGGAACTGCAAAAGCGCGTACTGAATGCATTTCCTCGCTCCCGGCAGGCGCGTCAGGAACAGGCCTACGATTATTTTTTACAGGGGCAAATAAGCGCGGCGCGACAAGAGTTCGAGGCAGTCCAGGACATCAATCCGGACGACCTTACTGCCCATTACTATCTCTCCATCATTTATGCCAGGCTGGGGATGCCCGAGCAGTCCCGCAAAGAGGGTGCTGCCTATGCTCAATATCGCGAAGATCTGACAGTCGGTTCTGTCGCCCAAGGGTTTGGAGGGCCAATCCGCCTTTGGTTGAACGAATTGTCGCCCTATCACGTTCACGAGAACGTCATTAAACCGCCCAAGGCCATCAATGTTGGGGGCTATTTGCCCTGATCATTTGCGGACAAGATGCGAATCCGCAAAAGCGCCTCAGAAACAGATTCACAACTGGCGCAACTCGGCAGGGAAAATGATAGTAAGGAGTCCACGCGGATGTGTCTCCCAGGTGAAAACAAGATAATCCGGAAGCAAGCGTAATGAGCGGGTACCGCAAAGGCGCTGAAAAATAGGGAAGCGCGATCAATCGCAGTTACAAATTCGCCCTCGGGAAAATAGTGCGAGCAGTGTTGCTTGTCCTGTTTACACTCTACCTGTCTTTCGGGGCTTTCATTTGGTGGGCTATGCGTCAGCCCCCGGAGAAATTTGGACGAGTGATGGCGCGGGTGCCTGCTCCGGTTGTCTTTCTCTTGTACCCATTCGAAACTCTGTGGATACACGTACGAGCGGGCACGCTGAAGGTGGGAGATCAAGCACCGGATTTTTCACTTCCTAAACTGGACAAAAGAGAAACCATCGAATTGAAAGCGCTGAACAGGCTAAAACCGGTTGTGCTGGTTTTTGGCAGTTATACTTGACCTCCGTTCCGGCGGGAGGTTCCCGCACTCAACAAACTTTATGAGCAGTATGGGGACCGGGTGGCTTTCCTCGTAATATACATTACGGAGGCGCACCCCAGCGATGTTTGGCAAATGCAGAGCAATATTCGAGATCAGGTTGTTTTCGCCAGCCCGAAAAGCGACGAAGAACGTGCGTCTGTGGCCAGGATCTGCATGCGCAGGCTGGCCATAAAATTTCCCGCGGTTGTTGACGAGTTTGGTAATTCTGCCGAACGGGCCTACACGGGATGGCCGGATCGCATTTACCTCATCGACAGCCATGGCCGAATCTCTTATAAAAGCAGACCCGGTCCTTTCGGATTCAGGTCTGCTGAGTTAAGTGCGGCGCTTGCCCGTATGTTTGCAGGAAGTATGTGAGCGCTATGTGAAGCTTCATGGCTTCACATAGCGCTCACGGTAGCTTAAGGCTGGCGGAGCAAGCACCCTCGAAAAATCGTTTGAAGAGATGGCGGACACCCGGATGAGCAATCTGAGGCAAAGTCTTCTGCCGGGTATTCGCCGCCATCGCATTAACCGATTGAAGTACACCCGTAACCAGAATCAGTGAGCCGTTCAGCACTGAGCGCGGCAGCAGCGGTTTAAATCAGGCCCAAACAATTTGGGCGACAGGGCGCGATTGCGCGTCCTGCCACCAAAAATTGTGCTCGGGTCTCGCCCTTCGTTGGTCAAATATCGAGCGACGGAGTGCCCGATCTGTTGGCGTTTGCTATAACTGCGGCGTCCCTCCAGGAGATCCTTGTCTGCTAATGGTTTGCTCTTCAGGATTGGAATCGGCTTTCGGGGCCGGCTCCCGCCCCAGATCGATGCCCGCGAACTGCCGCATCACCACCGAGTCGTACAGCGTCTCTTCCACTGCCCGGATCCGACAGGTTAAACCACTGCTGTAGAAAGTACACGCGCAGCATCCGCTCCACTCCCACCGGATGGCGGCCCTTTCCCGCCTACGGCGGTCCGCATTTGTCGATGAAGACGATCATGCGCCGCTCTTTTTTTAATCTCGCAGTGCTGGAATGAAAATGTACAAGAAACGTATGGAGACCACACACGCTGCCCTCTAAAAGCCCTTACTCTATCCAACGCGAGGAGCCTTAAGGCGAAGAACTTGTTTCTAGTGTGGTTTTGGGCCTGGAGCGAAAACCGGACGAGGGTCAATTCGAAGCGGTCGGCATCAGAGCATCCAATCGATAACCGCTCGCGAGCAGATATTCCACCTTTTCTTTCTGGATGATGAGTATCCGCCGAGCAGACTTGTTGTGGGTACAGCGTCTAATGCGCTCAGAGTTTCTCGATCGAGATCCAAGCGCTGCGGTCGCCCCAGCTCCTAATTCGGCAGAAGGAACACTGTATTGTGGATGATCTTCGGTGGAGGCTATCTGCAAGGATTAACTCTAAATGAAAAATAGACTACCGCAACTGTCTCCGATTGAAGAGGCAGAGCGATTTGCACGAATAATTGCCGAAAGTTCGAAAAACGTGTCTGTGCCTGAATTGATGGTCATGTACGCCACCCAGATCACCGCAGAGCGCGATATGTGGCGTAAGGCGGCCGAAGACCTGTCGATGCTTCAGCCTCCACCGCCCGGGATGATGGACAAGCACTTGTGGAAGCAGATGAATTCCATTCAGGATCTGGCTGAGGCTTGTATTATCACGGCTAAGAGTGGAACCAATGAACCAGTGTAGATGACTTGCAGTCGACGAGACGATTGCCTGTCCGTGCTGCAGCGTTTTGCAACGCACGAGTCCCCAGGAGGCTGGTCTTGGATGTCGTGGGAAGTTACAAGATCCGGGTTCGAGGGGCATTAGCTTGCTACACTCGCCCGGAACTGAAAACGGAGAGGGTTTCATACGAGGTGATAACGCCATCCGCTGCACGCGGAATGCTTGAGGCTGTCCTTTGGAAACCAGCCATCTTCTGGCACATTCGCCGGATTTCTCTTCTCAGTTCTCCTCGTTTTATCCAATTCAAGAGGAATGAGGTAAATAGCCGCGTTTCCACGCGTAATGCGCTTCAGGCGGAACGTAATGGAGATGCGCTGGATTTCTACGCCGAGGATGTTCGCGCGCAGCGAAATACAGTCGCGTTGCGCGACGTAGATTACGCGATTGAGGCAGAAATACTCATGACCTCACGCCGCGGTCCACAAGACAATGCGCGAAAATTCGACGATATGTTTCGTCGCCGCCTTGAACGGGGCCAGTTTTACACGCCCCCATACCTTGGCTGTCGCGAGTTTCCAGCCATTGTCGAACCTTACGATGGTTATCCTCCTCCAGTCACATCCGAAAACCGTGATCTCGGGCTGATGTTGCATGACATCCGTTATGGCATTGGCCAG
>WNFP01000231.1_pt1 | contig 42366 bp, 33 predicted proteins | sample 5400201 | NCBI WGS metagenome assembly WNFP01 (sample SAMN13153355, study PRJNA577476) | soil metagenome | isolation source: 115 cm saprolite under Madrone tree | place: USA:California | collected 2016-06-14 | reverse complement strand
ATATTTGACTGCCAGTGACGTTGAAACCAAGCTGGGGATAGGTGAAGGAATCAAACCAGCCTTTTCCTTTGAAACGGGGAAATCCCTTGCCCCGGCGAAAGAACGCCTGATAGGTTTTGTCCACCCGATGCAGCACGTCTTCGAGTACCTGAGAATGCACAGTTTGCATCCCCGCATCGGCTTGTTTGCCGGCAACTGCGCCGACTGCATGGCAAACGTGACGGGTGTTCGGCACACTTTCCACGCTTCTCCTCCAAGGTGGCGAGCCAGCTTTCTCGCTGCTTGCGGTTGGGATACAGGCGATATTTAAACGTCTTTCTGATTTTCAACCTATGGTTGAATGCCCGCCAGGGGTGCTCCCCCCACGGTGGATACCAAATAGCGGTTCGTACCGTGTAGGCAGCCGAGATTTTAATGTGCGAAACTCTTGCCGCAAGCTGTGCGACCAAACCCCTTTGAGATTTTTGACGAGCCGATGAATACCGAACTGATGCATACCGGACTGAGGGTCCACTTCGACCCGAACATGCACAGGGTCGGGCATGATTTCTAAAGCGAGGATTTCTGCCTGATATTTTGCTGCGACTTGTCGAATGATCTGTTCGCAACGGATTGCAATCGGTCCCACCAGTACCGAGCGCCGATATTTGGGCGTTCACACGCAAGGATACTTGCTGCAATACACGACGTTGTGGTTCGATTGATATCCTTCGAGCGCCCTACACAGAATTACACAGAATAGACCATAGGCAGCAATCGAATGCAGCAAAACTGCGCTTCGCAAATACGCCTTCTATCCCCATGCCGGAAGGTAAAAGGGCTTTACGGCACTTTCCGATAAGCGGGTCGTCCCGGCATGGTCAGCCGCTGAACTCAGCGTTCAATTCCGGAAGCTTCGCGCTGCACCGTCTTGAAGGCCCAGGCCATGCGGGGGGTGTTATGGGAGATTCCGAAGCGTCCTTTGCCGTCGAGCAGGATGATCCCGCCGTGACCGTTGACACGGGCTTCCAGGTAGTTGATCGCCTCCTGCGACACCCACTCGGGCAGGTTGCCCGCCAGAACCCGGTCGGCTGCCCATTTCGCCAGCACCAGCTTCATGATCGGCTCACCCCAGCCGGTGAGCGAGGCGGCAGCGCTTTCGTTGTCAGCGTAGCAACCGCAGCCGATCAGGGAAGAATCGCCCAGACGGCCGGGCGCCTTGTTGAGGGTGCCGCCGGTTGAGGTCGCGGCGGCGAGGTTGCCGGCGCGATCCAGTGCGACGGCGCCGACTGTGTCGTGCGAGATGGCGGGTGCGAACAGATCGGGCGTCTGATCGGCCGCCTGGGCCTGGAAGGCGCGCAAGCGCTCGACTTCGCGGGCTATGATCAGATCCTGATTGTCGCAAAGGGCCATGCCGTGTTCGACGGCGAAGCGCTCCGCCCCTTCGCCGACGAAATAAACGTGCGGGCTCTCGCTGAGAATCTTGCGTGCGGCGCGTACGGGATTGCGCAAGCGCTCCACGCATCCCACTCCACCGCCGCGGAGCGTGTGGCCTTCCATGATGAAGGCGTCGAGCTGAACTTTCCCGTCACGATTCAGGAAGCTGCCCCGGCCGGCGTCGAAAGTCTCGTCATCCTCGAGGATGACGACGGCTTCCTCCACGGCGTCGAGCGCGCTTCCGCCTTTGGCAAGGGCTTGCCATCCGGCGGCGATCGCATTGCGAACACCGTTCAAATGCGCGTCGACCATGTCGTCAGGAATTGCCCAGGCACCGCCGTGAACGACCAGAACCGGATCCGTTGGCACCTCAACCTCGTGCGGAGAAATGACGGCCTAGGATAGCACCGGAGCTGCGCGCCCCGGGCCCTGGAAGGTGCGAAAAAGGTTACCGGGCTCTGGATCATGGCGAGCAGAACGTCCGAACGGTCCGAGGGTTTCTCACAGCTGACGGCGCGGGCGCCCGCACGTCGGTCGGGTGGGGAGAAACGGATGCACCTCGCTACGTTGGCCCGAGAGGGTCAGGGGCGGCGGTGAAAGGCCATGGCAGGCGAACGAGGCCGCAATCTCCCGGCCTCTTTTGAGCCCAGCTCAACGTCCCGACCTCAGTGCAACGTTTCTGTAGAAGGCGCTCGAGCAACGGGATTTCCTTCGTAGTCGCGCACCTCGACCGAACCGAGCGAGAGCTTCTTCAGGCCGTCTTCGATTTTCGAACGGTCACCGGCGCCGATCACCACCGACTTTTCCGGGTGGATGTAGTTCTGCGCCATGCGCTCGACGTCGTCGGGGCCTACGGCGTCAATTCTTGCCGGCAGCTTCTGGTAGTAGTCCAGCGGAAGATCGTGCGTGAACAGGTCCCCGATCGTATTGGCGGTCTGCTCGGAAGACTCGAACAGGCCGGCGAGCGAGTGCGAGAAAGCACCTTTGGACAGCTTGAGTTCTTCGGCGGTCGGGGGAGTCGTGCGCATCCGGTCGAACTCCTTAAATATCTCGGTCACGGCCGCAGAGGTGGCATCGCTGCGAATCCCGCCCCCCGCCGCAAAGACTCCGGCGCCGCGGCGATACAGGAAGAACGAGAAGCCGCCGTAGGTGTAGCCGTGCTCTTCGCGCAAATTGGAATTGATGCGACTCGAGAACAGGCCTCCGAGGATGTTGTTCATCACTTCGAGGGGAACATAGTCTGGGGTGGAGCGGGGAACTCCAAGACTCCCCACCAGCACGAACGTCTGCGCCGCGCCGGGCTTGTCGACGATGGTGATGCCGCGCGTGGTCTTCACCGCTACGGCGGGCGGTGGATGGCGGGCGCTGGCACCCTTCCAGTCGCCGAAGTATTTCTCAGCCAGTCGACGGGCTTCTGCCGGAGTGAGGTCCCCGGCAAGCACCAGGGCCGAGTTTCCCGGGGCGTACCCGGTCTGCCACATTTTCAGCATGTCGTCCCGGTGGATCAGGCGATTTGCCTCGATCGTACCTTCATCGCGATACCCGTAAGGGTGGCCGGGACCGTAGATCGTCTTGAACAGGACGCCGATCGCCATCTGGGTGGGGTCGTCCTGGATTTGCAGGATGTCGGCCTCGCGGGTCTTGCGCACCCGTTCGATCTCGGCGGGTTCGAACTTCGGATGGAGGGCCACGTCAGACAGCAGGTCAAACGCGGCATCCGCGTTAGGCTTCAACGTGCGAATGGAGAGGATGGAATTGTCACCGGTCGCGAAACTCCGAACCGAAGCGCCAATTTGGGCGGCGTCGTCGGCGACTTGCGTCGACGAGCGGTGCTGGCTGCCTTCGGGCAGCATGTCCGCCGTAAAGGAAGACAGGCCCGGCTGGTCGATGGGATTGGCCTCACTGCCGTTGAGCACCACCAGATGTGCGGCGACGATCGGCAACTGGTGCTGCTCGGCCAGCATCACCGTCAACCCGTTAGGCAGCTCGAAACTCGCCGCCACTGGCAAGCTTAATTTCGAAGGCGAGCCGGCGGGCGGAGGATTGGAACGCCAAGCTTCGTCGGGCATCGTGCCGGCCAGATCAGTCGCGGATGCTTGCTTGGCTTCCTCCTTGGCACGCGGCGGGTCATCGACCACCCGGTCTCCGGGCAGGCCGTAGACCACGACCCGGGCCGATGTCTTCAGTCTCTCCTCGGCGACCCGCTTCAGGTCGCCGGCGGTGGCGCGGTCATAACGCTCCAGGTCTTTGGGCAGATAACCGGGATCGTGCAGATACTGGTTGTACTGGTTGAGGCGGTCGGCCAGCCCGCCAAAGCCACCCAGCCTCTCGAGTCCACCGATGATGCGGGTCTCGATCAGGTTGCGGGCACGATCCAGTTCGGCTTGCGTGGGACCGTGGGCGCGCAGCGTCTCCAGTTCCTCGTTGATTGCTTTTTCCAGATCTTCCGGCTTTACGCCCGGCTTCGCCGTGGCCTGAAGCTCGAACACCGATCCCAGCAGGAGATTCGAATTCTGGACTTGCACGTCCTGCGCGATTTGCTGCTCGTAGACCAGCTTTTTGTAAAGGCGGCTCGACTTGCCTCCGCCCAGGACCTGAGCGAGCAAGTCGCTTTCGGCGTCCCCTGGCTGGTAGATGGCGGGCATGACCCACCCCATGTAAATGCGCGGCAGCTCCACCCGGTCGGTCACCTGGGCGCGCTTTTCGGCGGGGATGGGCCGGGTGACGACCGTGATCTTCGGAACGGGCGGTCCGGAAGGAATCGAGCCGAAATATTTTTCCACCCACGCCTTGGCCTGCGCCCGATCGAGGTCGCCGGTGATGGTCAGGCTGGCGTTGTTGGGGGTGTAGTACTGCCGGAAGAAGGCGCGGATGTCGTCGATCCGCGCGGCTTCGATGTCTTGATGCGACCCGATCACGTCGGCGTAGTAGGGATGATCCTTGGGAAACAGCTGGTGATACAAGGCCTCTTCCACCAGACCGTAAGGCGTGTTCTCGGTGGATTGGCGGCGCTCGTTGCGAACCACGTCGCGCTGATTGGCCAGCCGCTCCTGGTCGAGCTTGCCGAGCAGATAACCCATGCGGTCGCTTTCCAGCCACAGGGCCAACTCCAGCTGGTTGGAAGGCAGCGTCTCGAAGTAGTTGGTGCGATCGAAGTCGGTGGTTCCGTTGATGTCACTGGCGCCGGCCCCTTCGAGATAGCGGTCGTGCAGCTTGGGACCAACGTGCTGCGAGCCTTCGAACATCATGTGCTCGAACAGGTGGGCAAATCCGGTGCGTCCGGCTCGTTCGTTTGCGGGCCCGACGTGATACCAGAGATCGACGGCCACCAGCGGTAAGCGGTGATTTTCCGAGAGGATGACCTCCAAGCCATTGTCCAGCGTGTACTTCTCGTATTTGATCTCGGGGGCGGACAGAGCGGTCGCGGCTGGGGCACCAGCCGCGGGAGCAGGCAGACAGAACAAACATGCCGCGCATGCGACGAGCAGGACTCTCGAACGAGGAGTCAGTTTTTTCATGGGGAAGTCTCCCGCGGAACCTGGGGTGGTTAGACTCGGCAGCGCGTCTGAAGAAAGCGTACACCCGAGGCGCGAGGACTCAGGCGGCCGAGCGCCCGCGCTCGACCGGCGCGATTCCGGCGCGTTCGGTTTGCAGCCAGGTGTAGTAGATCCGGTGGGCGACGGTGATCGTGGACAGCACCGCAATCACCCACAATACCGGTGCCATACGATTGAAGACCGCTCCGATGATGAGCAGCACCAGGCGCTCGGGCCGTTCCATGAAGCCAACCTTGCAGGTATCGATGATCGATTCCGCGCGCGCCCGGGTATAGCTCACCATCACGGAACTGATCATGGCGAGGGCAACCAGTACCACGTACAGGAACCGGCCCCCGCGCGAGTAATAGACCAGGAGCCCAAAGAAGAGGGCGGCGTCGCTGTAGCGGTCCACCACCGAATCGTAGAAGGCGCCGAAGCGCGTGACCTGGTTGCTGGCGCGCGCGACCCGGCCGTCGACCAGGTCGAAGAAGCCCGCTCCGAAGATCACCAATCCGGCGTACAAAAACATCCGCGCCTGGTTGTCCGCCTTTGCGTATCCGAACAGGAAGGCAGCCACGATATCGATGACCAGACCAAGGAACGTCAGAAAATTGGGGCTGATCCGGGCGAGAGCCATGCGGTTCACGATGGCCCGGAGCAGCTTGCCGCACATGTTTCCGAAGGCGCTGGTCCAGCTCATCCGGCTTGCGCCTCGTCATGCATGGTGATCAGGCTAAGGATCTCCATCTCGCGCGTTCCGTTGGGAGTGACAACCGTCGCAGAATCGCCGACCTTCTTGTTCAACAAAGCGCGCCCGATGGGTGAAGTGGTGGAAATCTTGTGGGCGGCGAAGTCTGATTCCTCGCTGGTCACAAGCTTGTATTCGATTTCCTCACCCTTGTCGTTATCGTAGACCTTCACGGTGGAGCCCAGGCCGACCTTGTCCTTCGGAATGTTACTCATGTTGACCAGGGACAAGTCCGCCAGACGCCGGCCTAGCTGGCGCAGGCGAGCCTTCACAAACTCCTGCCGCTGCTTCGCCATGTGATACTCGGCATTTTCGCTCAGGTCGCCGAGGGCTACTGCCTTCTTGAGCTCTTTGGGAAGCTCATGGCTCAACTCGTGTTCGAGTGCGGCGATTTCGTCCTGCAGCTTCTTCTTAATCAGCTCGGTCATGCTTTTCGGAATTATAAACCTCGTCGCTTGTTTGCGGTCACGCCAGACCGAGCGCAGCCGGCCCGGGGCGCCGAAGGGTCCATTGGTCCGGTGTCTGGCGATACAGCCCAGCTTTAGAGGACCAGGCTCCGTGTTTTCTGTGGCTTGACCTTATCCCGAGAGGTGCCAGAACCGCCAGAACCGCGTCAGATTGCCTTTTCGGTCTAGTTGGATTACACTACCACTTTAGTAGGTCTCCACGTTTTCCGGCGCTCATAGGTGTTCCCACATGATTGGTAGCGACGGTTTCCACATTGGCGACAAGGTTGTGTACCCAAACCATGGCGTAGGCGTTATTGAACAGATCAGCAGCCGGACCATCGGCGCCTCCGTCGAACAGTTCTACCTCCTGAAGATCAAGGCCAGCAGCCTGAAGGTCATGGTGCCCTTCAACAACGTGAACAGCGTTGGGTTGCGGCGGGTGGTGCGGAACGGGGAAATCCAGAAAATCCTTGATTTTCTGACAGATGGCGAGTGTTCGAACAACACCGACTGGAAATACCGCTTCAAGGAAAACTCCGAACGGATGCGCACCGGCTCCCTGCTGGAAGTCGCCTCTGTTCTGAAGGGCCTGTTGGTTCTCAACCAGGCCAAGCCGCTCTCGTTCCGGGAAAAAAAGATGTTAGAGCGGGCTCGCTACCTGTTGGTCAGCGAGTTAGCCATGGCGAAGAACTGCGAAGAGCGCCAGGTCGAGGACCTGCTCACTAAAGCACTGTCCAAGCACAAGTTGCGATTCCCGGAAGCTTCGGAATTTGAAGCCTAGCCGAGCGTCGGCTCTTTGCCACACCTCGGTTCGAATCCGGAGTTCCCTGCCCTCAGCTCGGCATCTGCTGGTCGCACGTTTAATAACGCGTTCACTGCTTTCGCGCCAGTCTGGTTGGCGAGGGAATCGGACCCGTGCCGGCGTTGGTTGTTTTGCCAACGATGAAAAGCTGACGACCGGTGGTTCTCACTCGCCCAGCCAGGTGCCCCAGGGCTTTAGCGCCTCCACGTGATCAAAGACGATCTTCATGGCAGCGGTAATCGGAATGGCCAGGATCAAGCCCATTCCTCCCCAGAGCCATCCCCAGAACAGCAGAGCGATCGTTACGGCTAACGGGTTCAGCCGCATCCGGTTTCCCAGGAACTTGGGGTAGAGCACGTTGAGCGCGAAAAAGTGAAGGGCCAGGACAAAGGCCGAGACGGCAAACAGCTCTCCGGAGTCGAGTTGGCCAAGACCGACCAGTAGCGGAGGAGCCAGAGCCAGCACCAGGCCGAGGTAGGGAACCAAACTGAGGAACCCGCTCATCGTGCCCACCACAAAGAAGAAGGGCAAGTGGAGGGCTCCGAAGACCGCGATACTCAAGGCCGAGATAACCAAGCCGATCAGCAGGTTGCCCACCATGAAGCTGCGGATCATGTTGGAAATCAGTCCCAGCGTGACGTAGGCAGTGTGCCGGTGTTCCATCCGAAACAGCATCACGGTGGCCGAGCGCGCGTGCTGCTGCCAACTCAGCATGAAATAGATCAGAAACGGGATGAAGGTCAGCGCGAACAGGCCTTGCGATACCGAACCGAACCCGCGCGTGACCGCGTCGGTCAGCGGGCTGCTGGGCAGCACTTTCACGATGTTCTTTTCATCCACCGTCGGTCGGAGGGGGTTCAACAGCTCGGCTCGATCCCGGAAGCTCATGACCGAGGTCCGGATTCGTGCGGAGTAGCGGGGAAGCACCTGCAGGAAAGTCACCGCCTGGTTGTAGGAGAAGTAGGTGAGGCCATAGACGAGCGCCAGCAACAGAAGCACCGCCACCAGGGAGGCCAGACTGCGTGGCAGCCGGACCTGCGTGAGCAGGTCGACGATGGGTGCCAGGATGAATGCCAGCAGTATCGAAACCAGCATCACTGCCAGCACGAACTCTGCGACGTAGCACAGCGTCAGCACCACCCCCACGGCGATGATGATCTGAGGCCAGTGCCGCAGTGGACGGCTGGAATGGCTGACCGGCGTGCCTGACTGGCTATCGGTTTCGACCGACTCGGGCATAGGCCGCTATCGTAGTCGAAGTGCCGGAATTTCGTCGCGACATATAATCGCAGCGTGCCCAACAATTCCCAGGATTCGTCGTCTGCCAAGCCCGCAGGCCGGGTTTTGGGACTCGACGTGGGGTCGCGCCGCATCGGAATCGCAGTCTCGGACCTGCTTGGAATCACCGCGCAGGGGCTTGAGACGCTGCAGCGGCAGAACAAGCGTCTCGATTTCGAGGGCCTGGCGAGGATTATCCGGGAGTACGGGGTCCGGGAGATTGTGGTGGGCTTTCCCTTGCGCATGAGTGGCGTCGCAGGGATTCAGGCGGAGAAGATGCATCGGTTCGCGGATGAATTGCACGCGCGTTTCGAGCTTCCCGTCCACTTGTGGGACGAGCGACTCACCTCGGCCGAAGCCAACCGGCTGCTTCGGGACACGGACATGTCCATACGGCGGCGCGGGCAGGTGGTTGACCAGATGGCGGCGGTCCTCATTCTGCAATCTTGGATGGAAAACCGCGCCAGTGCGAGGCTGCGCGAGGGCTCCCTGCCGCCGGCCCCGTAAACTCCGGACGCCAGGCCTCTCGCCTGCTTACCAGGGTTCATCGGCCTACCGATTGGCTCGGAAGCGAAAAAGTTCATCTAAACTAACAGGACCTTGCGAAAGCTGTTCACAATCCTGGTCGTGGCTGCGGCCGCGTTTGCCGGCTGGCTGGCCTGGGCTGTCTATACGCCGGTGACTCCGGCGGGACAGAAGTTCGTCCTGCTGCACCCCGGGTTTACGACACGCAAGATCGCTTCCGAACTCAAGGCAGTGGGCGTGATTCGCAACGAGCGGGCATTCCTGATCTGGCACTATCTCGATCGCAGGCACTCCCTGAAAGCCGGCGAATATCTGTTTGAGAAGACGGCGAGCCTGAAAGACATTCACAGCCGGCTGGTGCACGGGGATATCTTCGTGCACACCGTGGTCATTCCCGAGGGATACACGATGTTCGATATCGCAGCGGCGATCGAGCAGGCCGGACTCGGCACGCGGGAAGACTTCCTCAAGATCGCGCAGCGCGACACGGAACTGATTCAGGATCTCGCGCCCGAAGCCAGGACCCTCGAAGGCTATCTGTTTCCGGATACCTACGAATTCACGCGCACGCAGAGCATGCACGATATCGTCACCGCGATGGTTCATCATTTCCGGCAGGTCGCGGGCGCGATTGGACTGAACAGCGAGGTCGACCAGACCGTCATTATGGCCTCCATTGTGGAGAAAGAGACCGCGGCGCCGGATGAGCGGCCCCTGGTGGCCAGCGTTTACTACAACCGGTTGACCAGGCGCATGGCGCTCGATGCAGACCCCAGCGTCATCTACGCGGAACTGCTGGCCGGGACCTATCAGGGCGCGCTGCACCATGATGATCTTCAGATCAAGTCGCCCTACAACACCTACCGTTATCCCGGCCTGCCGCCGGGTCCGATCGGGAATCCGGGAAGAAGTTCCCTGGAAGCCGCCCTGCACCCGGCAATCAGTGAATACCTGTACTTCGTGAGCGACGCCAACGGGCATCATCGCTTCGCCCGCAGCCTCGAAGAGCACAACCGGAACGTGGTGGCGTTCCGACGGGCGCTACGCGGCCAGGAGTAGGGACTTCCGCCTGCGGGCAACTTCCCCACGATATACTCATCTCAACCGATGATGACCCGCCTCCGTTGTGCCCGTGCTGTCGCGTTATGCCTGGCGGTACTCCCGCTGAGCGGATGCCTGTTCCGCTCGCGCAAGGTAGAGCAGCAGTTCAGCACGGCGCCCCTTAAATCAGCGACCCAGCAGGAGTTGGTCGACGCCATCAACGCCCAGGCCGCCAAGATCAACACCATGCAGGCCACGGTGGACATCGACACCTCGATCGGAGGTGTCAACAAAGGCCAGGTCACCGACTACAAGGAAATCCGGGGCTACGTGCTGGCGCGCAAGCCTGCCATGTTGCGCCTGATCGGACTCATGCCCATCGTGCGCAACCGGGCCTTCGACATGGTCAGCGACGGGAAGGAATTCAAGCTGTGGATTCCTCCCCGGAATCGCTTCGTGACCGGGCGCAACGACGTGGAGACACCCAACCCGAAACAGCCGCTCGAGAGCGTGCGCCCGCAGAATCTCTACGAGGCGCTGCTGATTCGCGAGATCGACCCGCACGACGAAATCGCCGTGCTCGAGAATGGTTACGAGACCGTGCTGGACTCAAAGCGGCACCGGGTCGAGCAACCGGATTACGAGGTCGTCGTGGTGCGGCGCGGAAAGAAAGGCTGGTTCCTGTCGCGCAAGATCATCTTCAGCCGAACGGATTTGCAGCCCGATCGTCAGTTTATCTATGACGAGGAGGGCAATCTGGTGACCGACGTGCGCTACGGCGACTACAAGGAATACGACGGCGTCAATTTCCCCACGCAGACCGAGATCGAGCGGCCGCGCGAGGAATATGACATCACGCTGAATATGGTCAAACTCGAGTTCAACAAGCCGCTCACTGACGATCAGTTCGACCTGCCCCAACCCACGGGGGCCGAAGTGCTTCGTCTGGGCGAACACGCGGACCTGTCACACAATTCCGGCGGAGCTGATCCGAAATAGTGGACATCGGCACCCGCGCCTGGGTCCGACGGTGGCCGGGGGCTTCTTGTTACACTGAAGGTGATCGTGCCTTGGCCGTAGCCAGCCACCCACGACGGACGACCCACGACGGACGACCCACGACGGCCCCATGATGAACAAAATGATTGTCGGCAACCTGGTGCACCGGCCGGTACGATCGCTGATCAGCATCGTTGCGATCGCGCTCGAAGTGACCATGATTCTTCTGATCGTGGGCCTGTGCGTCGGGATGCTGAATGACTCGAGGGCGCGCCAGGCAGGCATTGGCGCCGACGTCGTGGTGATGCCGCCGGGCTCGGCCTACTTGGTGGGACTCACCGGTGCGCCGATGCCCATCAGGATCAGGGACGTGCTGGCGAAGTTGCCGCACGTGGTCTCGGTCGCGCCCGTGGTCACCAACGTGTCGACCGAGGGGACCGTCGAGGTCATCAACGGGATCGATCTCAAGGCCTACGAGAGTCTGGGCGGCCCGTTCCGCTATCTGTCCGGCGGACCATTCCAGGGTCCCGGCGATGCTCTGATCGACGAAGTTCTGGCACGGTCCAAGAAGATCAAGGTGGGAGATTCGATCGACATCCTGCACGGTAAGTTTCGCGTGGCAGGCATTGTCGAACCGGGTCGGGGCGCCCGGAAGTTTCTGGAAATCGAGACGATGCAGGACCTGATCGGTGCGCCGGGAAGGGCCTCCATTTTTTACCTGAAGTTGGATGACCCCTCCCATGCCGACCTGGTTGTCGATGAGATCAAGCATGTTCCCGGCATGGAAACCCACGTCGCCAGTTCCATGGCCTACTACCTTTCGATGATGACCGTGAATCACCTGCCGGGGCTGTCGGCGTTCATCAACGTTGTGATCGGGATTTCGGTGACCATCGGTTTCATCGTCATTTTTCAGGCGATGTACACGGCGGTCATGGAACGAACCCGCGAAATCGGAATTTTGAAGTCGTTGGGAGCATCGAAGACCTACATCGTGAACGTCATCCTGCGCGAGGCCGCCAGCCTGGCTGTTGCCGGGATCATCGTCGGCATCCTGATCAGCCTGGGGGCGCGGGCGGCGATCGATCACCGCTCCACCTTGCGGGTGGTGGTTACCGGTTACTGGATTCTTACGACCACGCTGCTGGCCATCCTGGGTGCGATCCTGGGGGCGTTGTACCCTGCGCTGCGCGCGGCCCAAAAAGATCCGATCGAGGCACTGGCCTACGAATAAAGGCCTGTAGGGGCGCCTCAACCCGACTGTGCCGGTTCTGTAAGTAACACATTCGTTGACAATTCTTTGTAATCTACGTTATCTTTGAAGCTTCGGAAGTCCTGCGGTTGCCCGCCTGATACCTCTGCGCTTTCGGCGCCTAGTGGCACTCAGCGGTCTTCATAGCTGTTTTAATTTCTGGGAGAGTTTAGATGTCTACCTATTTCCCTAAAGAGGGGGAAATTGCGCGCAAGTGGTATGTCGTGGATGCCTCGGGGCAGACCCTCGGCCGTTTGGCCTCGCAGGTCGCCCGCATCCTGATGGGGAAAGAAAACCCCAGGTACACGACCTTTCTTGATACCGGTGATCATGTGATCGTCATCAACGCCGAAAAGGTGAAGACGACGGGCGTGAAGTCGGAACAGAAGCAGTATCACCACTATACCGGGTACCCGGGCGGATTGCGGACGGAAGAATTCCGCAAGCGTTTCGACCGGAAGCCCGAACTGATCATCGAAGACGCCGTTTCGCGCATGCTCCCCAAGTCAAAACTGGGCAAGCAGATGTTCACCAAGCTGAAGGTGTATCGCGGCGACAAGCATCCGCACGAAGCGCAGAAGCCCGAAGCGCGCGTGCTGGCGTAGGAAACTCCGGGCTCCGGGTTTCCAGCAGGAACGCTCAAGATTCTTTGAAAGGTGAATAGCGAAAGGCTGGAGTCAGGCTTCCGGTGGAAGCTCGTAACTCGCAGCTCGTAGCTGGAAGCGACTCATGGCTGAATTGGTTCAGTATTACGGTACGGGGCGCCGCAAGACGTCGGTGGCGCGCGTTTATCTGCGTCCGGGCACCGGCGACTACAAGGTCAACGGCCGGCCCTTCGATCAGTATTTTGTGACGGAGGCGCAACGGGCCAGCGCTCGGCAGCCGCTTTTGTCGACCGACATGGCGGCTACCTTCAACGTGGTCGCCAATGTTTCGGGCGGCGGCGTCAACGGCCAGGCCGACGCGATGAAGCTGGGCATTGCCCGCGCGCTCATGCAATTCAACGCCGAACTCCGCAAGAAGCTGAAGGCCGAAGGCATGGTCACGCGCGATTCGCGCGGCAAGGAACGCAAGAAGTACGGGCAGAAGGGCGCTCGCAAACGGTTCCAGTTCTCGAAGCGCTAGACGCAGTTTCGAGCCTCTGGTGCCGAGGTTTTGCTGAAAGCCGGTGATCAAAAGGCTGACAGCTGTTTCAGGTGTTCAATTCTTCTCGTGCCTCGCGGCGCGGGGACGGGAATGGCAATCCGGGAAGAGCAGTCGGCGGGCGTCGAGCCGCCAGGTTCCAGTGAGGCCACTGGCCACCGGGCACTCGCCACCGGCCACTGGGTTATGCCGGATGCAGACTAACGAGGAGGTTAATTGGCTAACATCACCATGAAGGAGCTGCTCGAGGCGGGTGTTCACTTCGGGCACCAGACCAAGCGCTGGAATCCCAAGATGAAGGAGTTCATCTTCGGCGAGCGCAACGGGATTTACATCATCGACCTGCAGAAGACGCTGAAGATGTTCAAGGAAGCGTCCAAGTTCGTGCAGGACCTGGCCGCCGAGGGCAAGATTGTGCTCTTCGTGGGGACCAAGCGCCAGGCCCAGGACGCGATTGCCGAAGAGGCGACTCGCGCCACCATGTTCTATGTGAACCAGCGTTGGCTGGGTGGACTTCTCACCAACTGGGTGACCGTGCAGAAGTCGGTGAAGCGCCTGAAAGAGCTCGACGAAATGGCCACCGATGGCCGCTACGAGCTGCTTCCCAAGAAAGAAGTGATCAAGCTGGAGCGCGAGCGCAAGCATCTGCAGGCGAACCTGGCGGGCATCAAGAATATGTCGCGTCTGCCCGATTCGATTTTCGTGATCGACTCCAACAAGGAGCAGATCGCGGTGCGGGAAGCGCGCAAGCTGGGCATCCCGGTGGTGGCGGTGGTCGACACCAACTGCGATCCGAGCGAAGTGGACTACGTGATTCCCGGCAACGATGACGCGCTGCGCGCCATTCGCCTGTTCGCTTCGAAGATCGCGGACTCGATCGTGGAAGGCTCGCAGATGGCAACCGACAAGCAGACCGCCGAACTGGCGGCTGCGGTCGCCTACAGCGCTCCGGCCGAATCGATGTCGCACGGCGAAGGCGGGGACGAGCCGGCGGCCGACGCGGGCGCAGAAGACATCAGCATGGAGGACGTGCTGGGAGGCGGGACGAAGAAGGCGCCGGCGGTCGCGAAGGAAGTTGCCGACGAGGTTCCGCAGGTCGAAAGCCAGACTTTCTGAACGAAACTGGTTTAAGGATTTCCGACCCGCGCGCGTCGTGACGCCGCGGGTCGATTTTTATCAGGACAAATTTGCCCGACCCTGTGCGGGTCGCGGGAACGCATCGCGATTGCAGGGTTCGGCATCCAAGAAGGGATATTTTAAGAAATGGGCACAAGCACCGTGAATATTTCCGCAACCCAAGTGAAAGAGCTCCGCGACAAGACCGGGGCGCCGATGATGGACTGCAAACAGGCCTTGTCGGAGGCCAAGGGCGATCTCGAACAGGCCGTCGTTCTGCTGCGCAAGAAAGGGGTGTCCGTGGCAGCCAAGAAGGCGACGCGCGCAACCAGCGAAGGATCGGTGGCCAGCTACATCCACGCCGGAGGCAAGATCGGCGTGCTGGTGGAAGTCAACTGTGAGAGCGACTTCGTGGCCCGCACCGATGACTTCAAGGAACTGATCCACGATATCGCCATGCATATCGCGGCCAGCGATCCCAAGTTCGTGCGCAAGGAAGACGTCACGGCGGAGGCGTTTGAGCGCGAGAAGGATATCTATCGCTCGCAGGCCGCCGCGACCGGAAAGCCCGCAGCCGTGGTCGAGAAGATCGTGGCCGGAAAGATGGAAAAATTCTACGAGGAGGTCTGCCTGATCGAGCAGCCCTTCATCAAGGATCAGACCATCAGCGTGGGCCAGCTCATTGCCGGCAAGATCGGCAAACTGGGCGAGAACATCGCCGTCCGCCGGTTTGCGCGCTTCAAGGTGGGCGAAGTCGGCATGACGGTGGCCTTCACGACCCAGAAATCGGACGAGGGCGGGAAAGCGCCCGCACCCGCCCCCCCCAAGTAAACTTGCAGAGTTTCAAGGCTTCGGCGACACTTCTGGTCGGGAGGTCGCCGGGCCTGGAAGCTCGTGGCTCTTCATCGTTCGAAGGGCTGCTCGGACGGGCTGCTCGAACCGTAGCCGGTAAATTCCTACAATCTCATGTCCCAGACCGTATTCAAACGCATCCTGCTGAAACTTTCCGGCGAGGCGCTGGCCGCGGGCCAGGGATTTGGCATCGATTCCGACCGCATCAGCGACATTGCGAAGGAACTCGCCGAGGTTCATGCTCTCGATATCCAGATCGCGATCGTGGTGGGTGGCGGGAATTTTTTCCGGGGCGTCGCCGACCAGGCCAAGGACATGGACCGGGTTTCCGCCGACCATATGGGCATGCTGGCGACCGTGATCAACGCGCTGGCTTTGCAGGACGCGCTCGAAAAGCAGGGAGTGCACACGCGTGTGCAGTCCGCCATCGAGATGAACCAGGTGGCGGAACCGTTCATTCGACGGCGGGCGATCCGGCACCTGGAAAAAGAACGCATCGTCATTTTTGCCGGCGGCACCGGCAATCCTTATTTCTCGACCGATACCGCCGCCTCTTTGCGGGCCATGGAAATCAAGGCCGATGCCATCCTGAAGGCGACCAAGGTCGACGGCATTTACGATGCCGATCCTATGCTGGTGAAAGATGCCAAGAAATTCACCGAGATCTCCTACATGGACGTCCTCAAACAGGGGCTGAAGGTGATGGACTCGACCGCGATTTCACTCTGCAAAGATAACAATCTGCCGATCATCGTCTTCAATCTCAACCAGCGCGGAAATATCAAGCGGGTCGTGACCGGAGAAAAGATTGGGTCCATGGTGAGCGCCTGACGGGCGCGGACCGCAGATTCCCGCTGATGAACGCAGGTTTCCTGTTCTCGGCCGGCTCTGGTTTCTGTTCGGCTGGCCCTGCATTTCAGGCCAAATGCGCCGTCCAGGTGACCACACCATCAATGTTGTCTCGCTCCTGATTCTCAAGGGTTATAATTCCGCGTTTTCATCCCGGCGCTATCCTGGAGAGGATCATGGCTGATTCGGGCCCGCTACGAGACATTCTCGCGCAACTCAAGACCCGCATGGACAAGGCGGTCGAGGATTTCCGCAAGGAGATGGCGGCGATCCGCACCGGGCGCGCCTCGGTGCACATGCTCGACAGCGTGACGGTGGAGTACTACGGCTCGCAGATGCCCCTCAACCAGATCGCAACCGTACACGCGCCCGAGCCGCAAATGATCACCGTGCAACCCTTCGATCCGTCCTCCCTGGCGGAAATTGAGAAGGCCATCCGGACCGCCGACCTCGGCCTGAACCCGATGAACGACGGGAAACTGATCCGGGTGCCGGTTCCGGTGCTGACCGAAGAGCGTCGCCGCGATTTGGTCAAGCACCTGCACAAGATCCTCGAGGATCACCGAACAGCGGTTCGCAACGTCCGCCGCGACGGCAACGACGCGATCAAGAAGGTGATGAAGGACAAAAAGATCACCGAGGATGAAGAAAAGCGCGCGCTGGACGAAATCCAGAAGTTGACCGATGGCGAGATCAAGAAGATGGAAGACATGAGCAAGGCGAAGGAAAAGGAAGTGATGGAGATCAAATAGCCGCCGACCATCGGGCATCGGCGATCGCGACCGCGCCCTGCGGTCGCGGGCTTTGTGGGGTACGCGCTCAGGTTCGCCCCCCCGGGACTCTCCCCCGCCCTGGCCGATTTCCGTCAAGGGCGCAGCTGGTTGCGCTGCGCTGGCTGCAAGTCGCTGCGGGGGCGGCAGATGCATCCCTTGACTTCCGGTCTTTATTACAGTAATTTCTGTTTGTACAGAAATTACTGTATGTCGCAACTCACACACGTTCAACAGCAGTTCATCCTGCACTGGGGAGAGATGGGGACCCGGTGGGGCATTAACCGGACGGTCGCGCAGATCCACGCGTTGCTCTACCTCTCGCCCAGGCCGCTGCCCGCCGACGACATCGCCAAGACGCTGGATGTCGCCCGCTCCAACGTCAGCACCTCGATCCGGGAACTGGAGAGCTGGGGAATCGTGCGGCCGGTGCACGTGCTGGGGGAGCGCAGGGAGCACTACGAGTCGATGCAGGATGTCTGGGAAATGTTCCGCATCATCGTGGAGCAGCGCAAACGCCGGGAGCTAGACCCGACTCTGCAATTGCTGCGTCGTTCGCTGGCCGAGCTGGGCCACGGAAGCAGCGAGAGCCACACGCGGGAGCGGCTCGAGAGCATGACCGAATTCTTTGAGGGAGCGAACGCGGCCTACGGGGAAATCAGCCAGGTGTCACCGCAGGCCTTGCGTGGCTTGCTCGGGATGCGGAGCAGGATCCGCAAAATGCTGAGGCTGAAGGCGGGGTAATTTTTTTGGGGTTGATATTTCTGTGCTTTCAGAAATGTCTGACACTCGATTCGCGGAGATGAACCATGACGAACCTGGAGCGCGGCATGGTGATGGCAGGGGTGGTCCAGGCGGCCATCGTGCTGGCGAACGTGCCGTTGCCGCGCCGGCTGAAAGTGCGCGAGAACCTGGCGGGCGTTCCGTCCTTTCTTCGGCAGATCTTCTTCGTGCACTGGATCTACATCGTCCTGACCGTCGGTTTATTCAGCGCGCTCTGCCTTCGGTTCGGACGCGAACTGGCCGGGGAGAGCGCGCTCGGCCGCTTCCTCAGTGCGTTCATGGGCGGTTTCTGGTTGTTGCGTCTGTTGCTGCAGTGGTCCTACTACGACCCTGAAGTCCGCCGAAAGAACCGCGTTCTGGACGCGATGTAGGTGGCGGCACTGGTTGTCCTGATCGCCATTTTCGGATGGGCGACACTCGCACCCGTCGCCTGAAGGAGGGTTCATGCTTCGGCGAATCGATTCGGGTCCTGCGCTGGTAAGCCTGCTGGGGACGTTCGTGTGGGCAGTGATCGCCCTGCTCGCAGGCATCGGCCGGGCGCCTTTCGGTGTCATCGAACTGCTCTTCCTGTTTGCCGTGCTGGTGGTTGTGCCGCTGGGTCTGGATCTGGCCCGGGTTGTGAATCCGGATGGTGACACGGCCCTGTTCCGGGCGGCGCGGAGCCTGCAACCCTTTGCAGCGGGCATGGTGGTCATTGCTTTTTGGCTGCCACCCGGCCGGGACGCCGCCCTGCTCACTGCACCCTGGGCTGGGTTTGCCCTGACGCTTGCCCTCTCCCGAATCGCTCCGCTTGCTCCGAAGACCAATCGATCGTCCACCCGCCTGATCGCAGGCGTGGCCTTTCTCGACCTGGTGGTTGGCAGTGGCTGGCTTTTTCTGTCGCGAGCCGGAATCCGGCCGATGGGTTTCCTCGAGCCGATGGTGCTTCTCACCGCCGTGCATTTCCATTTCGGCGGATTCGCGACCGCCCTCATTGCAGCGTCCGCCCTTCGCCTGTTCGAGCGGCACGCGCTCGATCGAGCCCACCTTCAGCGGGTCGTGTGGCTGGTTGTTGTTCTGCCCTTCGTGCTGGCTCTGGGGATTGCTTTCTCGCCCGCACTGCGGTGGTTGGCAGCGCTCGCTTTGTCGGCCAGCGTGACGGCGCTTGCAGCACTCCTGTTCTGGTTCAGTCCGAATCTGGAGACCTGGACTGCGCGCATCCTTGTGCGGCTGGCAGCCAGCGCGGCCTTGCTTGCGCTCAGCCTGGCTTCGGCGTACGCCGTCACCGACCACACCGGCAAACCCTTCCTCACGATGCCGGCAATGGCGAGCACCCACGGTCTCATGAACAGCGTGGGATTCGTCCTGCTGACCATGCTGGCGTGCCTGATCGAATTGCACGAGGTCGCGGGCGATGGCAGGAGCAACACCCACGCCCGCGACCGGCTCCCAGGCCGCCGGGAAGCGGCCCCCGAACCCGCAACCGGAGTTCCTCGCCAGCATCCCGCGACTGCCAGTCGCCTGGTTCCCGAATTTGTGGGGCGCGATTTCTACGATCGATAGCCAGCCACCGTATAATCGACACGCGATGAAGAAGATCGTGCATGCCGCCTGCCCTCATGACTGTCCCGACGCCTGCGGGGTGCTGATCACGGTGGAGGACGGACGCGCTACCAGGATCCAGGGCGATCCCAGTCATCCCGTGACGCAGGGATTTCTCTGCGCCAAAGTCGCCCAGTACCTCGACCGGGTCTATTCGCCGGGCCGAGTTCTCTACCCCATGCGGCGGGTTGCTCCCAAGGGCGGAGGAAACAAGGACGCGCGCGACTTCCGGCGGATTTCCTGGGACCAGGCCCTGTCCGAGATTGCGGCGCGCTTGCAGAGCGTGGCGGCCGAATTCGGCAGCGAGGCGATCCTGCCGTATTCCTACGGCGGCACCCTCGCCCTGTTGAGTGGCGCTTCGATGGACCGGAGGTTTTTCCACCGGCTGGGTGCCTCGCAACTGGAACGTTCGATTTGCTCGGCGGCCGGCGAGGCAGGATTGAAGTCGGTCACGGGCGTGAAGCTGGGCACCGAGCCCGAGCAGTTCCGCCAGTCCCGCTACATCCTTGCCTGGGGCGCCAACATCCACGGGAACAACGTGCACCTGTGGCCCTTCATCGAACAGGCCCGGCGGGCGGGCGCGCAGCTGGTCGTGATCGATCCCTATCGCACCCGGACGGCGCAGTGTGCGGACTGGTATTTGCCCATCAATCCCGGCACCGACGCCGCCCTGGCGCTGGGCATGATGCACGTCATCATCGGAGAGGGATTGCACGACCGCGACTACGTGGCGAACTACACCACCGGATTTGAACAGCTTCGCGAAAAGGTCAGGGACTACCCGCCCGATCGCGTGGCCCGGTGGACCGGAATCTCCGCGGCCGACATCCTGAAGCTGGCGCGCGAGTACGCCACCACGCGCCCGGCTGCCATTCGCGTGAACTACGGCGTGCAGCGTTCCGAGGGCGGCGGTACGGCCATGCGAGCCATCACGATGCTGCCTTGCCTCACCGGTTCCTGGAAACAAGTCGGCGGCGGACTGCAGCTTTCGACGAGCGGTTCCTACGGGCTCCAGCGGGAGGCGCTCGAGAAACCGGAACTGATGCAGACCGCACTCGGTCGGCCCGCGCGCGTGGTCAACATGGTGGAATTGGGAAAAGCGCTCAACGCGCTGGCCGATCCGCCGATCAAGGCCCTGTTCGTCTACAACTCGAATCCGGCGGCGGTTTGTCCCAATCACAACCAGGTGATTCGCGGACTGCGGCGTCCCGACCTGTTCACCGCGGTGCACGAACAGTTCTTCACCGACACCACCGATTACGCCGATCTGGTGCTCCCCGCGACCACCTTTTTCGAGCAAAAGGACCTGCAGACCGCCTACGGGCACTACTACCTGCAGATGTCCGACCAGGCCATCCAGCCGTTGGGCGAATGTCGGTCGAACGTGGAGATGTTTCGCGCGCTCGCCCGGAAAATGGGATTTGACGAGGCCTGCTTCGACGAGTCGGTCGACCAAATGATCGATCGCGCGCTCGCTTCGCCCAATCCCTGGCTGAAGGGCGTCGATCGATCGCAATTGCAGCGCAAAGGGCACGTCCGGCTCAATTTCAGCGGTCAAGATGGCGGATCTGAAGCTCAGGATTCCTCCCCGTTCCTTCCCTTCGCCCAGGGCGGGTTCCAGACGCCGAGCGGAAAGGCGGAACTGTGCAGTCCGGCGCTGGCGGCCCAGGGACTCGATCCGGTGGCCGAGTTCCGGCCTCCCGATGAATCGCGCCACGGGCGAAGTCCGGGGGCGCCCCCGCTCGAACTGCTCGCCCGCAAAGCCGACAATTTCCTGAATTCGACGTTTTCCAATGTGGCCTCGGTCCAGCGGCTGGAGGAGCCAGGTTTGCTCGACCTTCATCCCGCCGATGCTGCCTCCCGCCGGATCCGGGACGGCGACCCGGTGCGCGTGTTCAACCGGCGCGGGGAACTGCTGCTCCGCGCGCGAGTCAATGGCGCGGTTCAGCCCGGAGTGGTGGCGGCTGCCCTCAATTGGGCCAAGCTGACCCCCGGAGGAAGCAACATCAACACCCTGACTTCAGAAAAACTTACCGACATGGGCAACTCCGCCACGTTTTATTCCGTCTTGGTTGAGGTGGAGTTGGCGAAGCCGATTTCCTGACAAGAATGCTGCGAAGAAGGAGCGGGCGGAGCCTTGGACGCTCCCCCTGACTCTACCGTATAATAACCGTTTTCCTAACTCCCTGAAGGCCGAGGTAGTAGCGATTCCTTTTCGCTTTCATCCGGATATCCCTGTCACGCGCCCGAGCGGCCCTGGCCGTTTCGCCAACTCGTCATCACCATCCCGCTCATTCCTGCCGCTCTGGGGATTTGATCACGGAGTTGTACGGCGCCCGGTCCTGTTGCTCCTGCTGGGCGCGCTGGTGCTGTTGTGCCCGCGGGGATGGGCGCAACAGGACGTGATCACCGGATTTGAGATCCACGGCAACCGGCGCATTCCCGCCGATACCATCAAGGCCCGCATCTTCACCCGCCCGGGCGATATCTATGACACGGCGGGGCTGGAGCGGGATTTCAACTCTCTTTGGAACACCGGCTACTTTGAGGACATCCGCTTCGAACGCGAGCAGGGCCCCAAAGGCTGGCTGATCCATGTCTACGTCAAAGAGAAGCCCACGATCCGCGAGATCAACTACACCGGACTGAGTTCGGTCTCGACCAGTGACGTGCTCGACCGCTTCAAGGAGCGCAAAGTCGGCCTGTCGGTCGAGAGCCAGTACGATCCGACCCGGATCAAGAAGGCCGAGGTGGCCATCAAGGAACTGCTGGCCGAGCACGGCCGCCAGTTTGCCACGATCCGCTCCGAAGTGCGTGCGATTCCGCCGGCCGCGGTGGGTATTACCTTCGTCGTGAAAGAGGGCCCCAAGGTCAAGGTGGGCCGGATCAGGTTCCAGGGAAACAAGAACATCAACGCTCGCACTCTGCGCGCCGCGATGAAGAACCTGAAGCCGATCGGCATCCCCCATTCCATCTTCCTGGAGAGCGTCTTCGCCAAGACCTACGACGCGACCAAGTTGGAGGAAGACACCGAGCGGGTGCGCGGCGAGTATCAGAATCGTGGGTACTTCAAAGTCCTGGTGCAGGATCCCAAGACTGAAATCCACGACACCGGCCACACCGGCGTCCACATCCCCCTGCTGCAAAAAGGCCCGGGCAAGGCGGTCGACATCACCATGCCGATCGAAGAAGGGGACAAGTACAAGCTGGCGAGCATCACCTTCAAGAACAACAAAGCCATCCCCAACGCCAAGGCGTTGCGGAGCCTGTTCCCGATCAAGGACGGCGATATTTTCAGCCGCGAGAAAGTCGGTAAGGGGCTGGAGAACCTGCGCAAGGCCTACGGCGAGTACGGCTACATCAACTTCACCTCCGTGCCCGACACACGCTTCGATGACGAGAAGAAGCTGATCTATCTCGACATCGACGTGGACGAAGGCAAGCAGTTTTACGTCCGCCGCATCGAGTTTCAGGGGAACACCACCACTCGCGACAAGGTGATCCGGCGCGAGATCGCGCTCGAAGAGGGCCAGGTCTACAACTCGCGGCTCTGGGAGTTCAGCCTCCTGCGCCTGAACCAGTTGGGGTACTTCGAGCAGCTCAAGCCCGACGATCCCAACGCGACCGACCGCAAGCTGGACGAGAAGGAAGGGCTGGTCGACCTGACTCTGAAGGTGAAGGAGAAGGGGAAGAACAGCATCGGCCTGAACGGTGGGGTCAGTGGACTGGAAGGCGCCTTTGTCGGGCTGAGCTACACCACCAACAACTTCCTCGGGCTGGGCGAGACCCTGCAGATTCAAGCCAGCATCGGCAACCTGATGCGCAGCGTGCTGTTCGGTTTCACCGAGCCTTATCTCTGGGATCGGCCGCTGCAGGCCGGATTCACCGTCTATACCACGCGGACAAGTTATAACCAGGCGAAGCAGTATGCGATCCTCACCGGACAGCAACTGAACCTGCCCTCGTATTATCTGCAGAACCTGCAGAACTACACCCAGTCGAGCGCCGGGTTCACGACCTCCCTGAGCTATCCGCTGCATCGTTCGCTGAAGCGCGTGGGGATCACCTATTCGTTCGACGATTCGTCCCTGATCGCCCTGAGCGACGCTTCCAAAGCCCTCTTCACCAACCTGGCCTTTCGGGGAATTAACGGTCCCAACGCCCTCAACGGGATCATCACCAGCAAGATTCTGCCCAGCTTTTCCATCAACACGCTGGACGCGGCCTACCAGCCGCACAGCGGCAAGCAGATCTTCCTGGGCGGCGAGATTGCCGGCCTCGGCGGGACCGTCAAGTCGGTGCGTCCAATCGTGCAGTACAAGCAGTTCTTCCCGATGCAGAAACACCGCAACGCGATTGGGATCAACTTCCAGGGATCGTTCCTGACCGGCTACGGCGGCCTGGTGGCGCCTCCTTTCCAGCGTTTCTATATGGGCGGGGAGAACGATCTGCGGGGCTTTGACATCCGGTCGGTGTCGCCCATCGCGTTCCTCCCCAACAAGGCGGTCATCAACCTGACCAATCCCGACGGTACCACCGTTCTGAAAGATCCCAGCAATCCGCGCAGGGGAGCCTATACGATCCCGCTTCCGGTCGAGACAATTGTGCAGCCCGGCGGCGACTTCAGCGCGTTCGGCAACGCCGAGTACCGGATCACCATCGTTGGGCCGGTGACGTTGGCGCCCTTCGTGGATATGGGTATCGATCCGATCATTCGGCAGTCCCAGTTGCGCATCAATTCCGGCCAGCTCGCCGACATCAACAACACCTTGTTCGGGTGTCCGGCTCTGGATATTTCCCTCAGCTGCGTGGGGGGCGAGCGCTTGACATTTTCCCAGTTCCTCAAGCCGGCGGCGGGTACCAACTGGACGCCCAGAATGTCGACCGGACTGGAATTGCAGGTCATGTTGCCGGTGATCAACGCGCCCTTCCGCATTTACTGGGCGTATAACCCCATGCGCCTGGATACGACCGCGACTTCGCCCACCGCGATTACCCGGAGCATGTTCCCCCCGGGAGCTGCCGGAGACTACACCTACCAGCAGGCCGTCAATTCGTTCGGGTCCAACTTCACCCTTCGGGAACCGCGCAAGACGTTCCGCTTCACCGTAGCGACCACGTTCTAGCGGAGTGCAGGAATGCTGAGGAATGCTGCTGGGGCGGTTCCGGCGTGCGGTCGGTCGGTGCTATAATCAGTGTTCTTCGCCCTGAGAAGGCAGAACGTCGGGGTGCGCCTGCCACGCATGTCGGGTGCGGTGTGAGGAGCCGAAAGAGCGGCTTTCCTCCCCCGGTTGCGAGCGAATGTCTGTTCAAGACCCGGTTGACCTTGGTGGCATGCCCAGCATTGGCTTGTAGAAGAGTACGCGAGCTAAAAATTTCCAGAACAATTTCCAAGGAGTTCAAGCGATCCAATGACAAGCAAGTTCACGCGAGTTCTTCTGGCCATGGCGTTCGTGATTTCCGTCGCCGCTCTGGCCCAAACCGGTAGTGCGGCCTCAACTCCAGCCGCAGCCCCCGCTTCCGCAGCCCCTGCGGTAACCGGGACCGGCACCAAGGTCGGTACCATCAGCATGGAGCAGGCGATCTTCGCCACCAACGAAGGCCGGCGCGATTTTGAGGCTCTCGGCAAGAAGCTCGAACCGAAGCAGAACGAACTGAAGGGCCAGAACGACGAGATCGATGCCCTCAAGAAGCAGCTGAGCGCGCAGCAGGACAAGCTCAACGACGACGCCCGTGCCAATCTCGTCAAGCAGATTGAGACCAAGCAGAAGTCACTCGACCGGCAGCTGCAAGACGCCCGCGAGGATGCGCAGAACCAGCAGAATGAGATCGCCCAGCGGATCATTCAGAAGCTCGGCCCAGTGCTCATCAAGTACGCGGCGGACAACGGATTCGGCGTGATCATGGATACGTCGCAACCCTGGCCGCAAAGTCCGGTGGTGTGGTGGGGCGAAGCGGTGGACGTGACCAAGCCGGTGGTCGACCTCTACAACGCGCAGTCCGGAGTTCCCGCGCCCGCGACCACCGGTGCGGCTCCGAAGCCCGCCGGCGCCAGGCCGCCGACCACCACCAAGCCGGCTACAACCACCAAGCCAGCCGACACTCCCAAATAGTTTCACGCGCGACACCTCAGGGGTCGCGAAAGTTCCCGAAGGCCGTGCCTGCGCGCGGCCCCTTTTCTGTGTTTGAAGGGTCGTGCCGGAAAGCCAGGCGGCGGTGTCCTTAGAGCTATCAAGTTCTGTTCGGGGAGGACACATGTTTGCCGACAGCTTGCTCGACTCTGACTGGGCCATTCGCTCTCACCGAGGCTGGACGACGCTGGCGTCGTTTGCGTTGCAGACTCTTGCGATCGGCATGGTTCTGGCGTTGCCCCTGATCTACAGCGAGGGCCTGCCGCGAGTGCGCTCCACCAGCGTCGCGCCGTTTGGGCCGCCGCCCGGTCAGCGGACGACAGCCGGTCGGCATCGTTCGTCCGATCCCGCGCACGGCCTGGTCCGCCGCGGCTTCACGACTCCTCCCCAGGTCCCGCTCGGCATCGTGCGCGGACCTGACCTCCCCATCCCTGACGTGGATGGGTGTTCGAACTGTGTTCCAGGCGGCACCGGGCTCGCCGGAGCCATGAACCCGGTGTTTGGCTCCACCGGGATTGCGCCGCCGCCGGTCGCTCCGCCTTCCCCCCCGCCCCCCGCATTTCGGCCGCCGGTCTCGGTCATGATGGAAGGCAACCTGATCTACAAGGTGCAGCCCGTGTATCCGCCGATGGCGCGGGCGGCCCGGGTCCAAGGGACGGTGGTTCTGCGAGCGATGATTAGCAAGAACGGAACGATCGAGAACCTGCAGGTGGTGAGCGGCCATCCCTTGCTCGTGAGAGCAGCCAAGGATGCGGTCCGCCAGTGGCTCTATCGGCCCTACGTCCTCAACCGCGAACCGGTGGAGGTTGAGACCCAGGTGACCGTCAATTTCATTCTTTCGGGAGGCTAGTTCGTGATCGGCGTCGTCGCAGGTGGTGTTTCACCCGCTCCCGGCAAGGTCGCATCAAGATAGAACACGGGCGGGCGGGGGCGCCTGCCTCCGGGGCCGATATAATCGGGAAAGTGAGTTCACCTACCCTCGATCTTCAGCGTCGCCAGTCCGCCCGGCCCACCTGGGCGGAGGTTTCACTCTCGGCGCTGCGCGAAAACTTTCGGACCGTGCAAAACCATGTTGGCCCCCGCGTCATTGCCTGTGCGGTGATCAAGGCGGATGCCTATGGACACGGAGCGACCCCGTGCGCCCTGGCGCTCGAGGCCGAGGGTGCGAAGTGGTTTGGCGTCACCACCACGGACGAGGGTGTTCCGCTCCGCTCCGGAGGATTGCGCGGCCGGATTCTGCTGATGACCGGATACTGGCGAGGCGAAGAAGAGGAAGTTATCCGTCAGAATCTGACCTCTACGGTGTGGGAGCCTTGGCACGTGGAGTCACTGAACCGGGCGGCCCAGCGTTTGGGCGCGCCGCCCCAGCCCGTGCACCTGAAGGTCGACACCGGCATGGGAAGGCTGGGTGCGACCCTCGAAGAACTCCCGGCATTGTGCCAACTGATCCGGAGTTGTTCGCACATTACGCTCGAAGGTCTTTCCACCCACTTCGCTTCGGCCGAAGTCTTGGACCAGCCCCAGACCGGACTCCAGGTCGAGCGGTTCGAACTCGCGGTGCGTGCGGTGAAGGAGCAGGGCCTCGCCCCCGTCCTGACTCACATGGACAACACCGGAGCGATCTTTGCGCGTCCGGAAACCTGGAGGGACATGGTTCGTCCCGGACTTGCGCTCTACGGCTACACCCTTCCCCCGCTCCGGGGAGGGAAGCCGGCGAGCAGTCCGGCGCCGGCGCTGCGCCCGGTCCTTTCCTGGAAGACCCGAATCATCTCCATCCGGGAAGCGGAAGGCGGACAGGCGCTGGGATACAACGGCACCTACGTGACCCAGGCACCATCGCGGATCGCGGTGTTGCCGGTCGGATACGCCGATGGCTACAATCGCGCTCTTTCCAATCGCGGTCGGGTGGTCGTGCGCGGCGACCATGCGCCCATCGTGGGGATGATCTCCATGGATCTGACCCTGGTCGACATCACCGGTGTGGCTGGCGCACAGGAGGGAGACGAGGTGCTGCTGATCGGGGCGCGCGGCGCAATCGGAGTGGACGCCGCCGAACTCGCCCGGCACTGCGCAACCGTTCCCTATGAGATTCTTTGCGGCATCTCGAAGCGCGTGCCCCGGCTGCACGTCCCCTAGAATTGCAACCCTCGAAATCGGCTGCTGAGTGCAGCGTTTCGCCGCTCGCTGCGCGGCCGCAGATGCCTTCGGCCGCCTTTGCTATAGTCGTGACCGGACATGCCCAGCCTTTACGCCAAGTGGATGTATGCATGGGAAAACCGTCTCACCTCGCTCGATAACAACCGCGTGGTCCGTCCGCTCGACTGGGGTGTGGAGTGGGCTCAGGACTGGCCCTGCCGGAACGGCGTGCCTGCCGGACAGACGCCGGCAGACCCGGAGACGTTTTTCGCCGACTACAACCAGCGCATCATCGCCAACAGCGACGAGTTCTATTGCTATCGCGTGCCGACCGACTTCCGGCTCGAAAAGCGAGAAGTGCAGGTCTTCAGCACGCGCGAGGTTCCGGATCCCAAGCTGGAAGCAAAAGTCAGGGGCACTCACGCCCAGTTTTTGAGGTTCACGTCGCCGGTTTCGACACCCTATCCCGAGAACAACCTGGCCAATGCGCGCTGGTTTCCGGCCAAGGGACGCCGCGCGCTGGTCCTGCTGCCCCACTGGAACGCGGACGCACTCGCCTACAGCAGCCTCTGCAAGGTGCTCAACCTGCTGGGCGTTTCGGTGCTGCGCCTGAGCATGCCCTACCACGACATTCGCATGCCGGCGGAGACGCGCCGCGCCGACTATGCCGTATCGGCCAACATCGGGCGCACCCTCGACGCGGTTCGTCAGGGCGTTGTCGACATTCGCTGCTGCCTGGACTGGCTCGAACAGCAGGGCAAATCGCAGCTGGGCCTCATCGGCACCAGCCTGGGTTCCTGCTATGCGTTCATTGCGAGCGCGCACGACCGGCGCATTCGAGTCGCGGCCTTCAACCATGCCTCGACCTACTTCGCCGACGTTGCCTGGCACGGCCAGACCACCCGCCACATCCGCCAGGGAATTGAACCCGAGATCGATCTCGAACGTCTGCGGAAGATCTGGCTGGCCATCAGCCCGATGGTGTATTTCGACAAGTTCTCCCGGTACCGCAAGAAGTCATTGATCATCTACGCCGACTATGACCTCACGTTTCTGCCCGAGTTCTCGCGCCAGGTGGTGGACGAATTTGTGCGTCATGAACTCGACCATAAAGTGGTGGTATTGCCGTGTGGCCACTACACCACCGGAGAAACGCCCTACAAGTACATGGATGGCTGGAACCTGGCCTCATTTTTCCGCACCGCCTTCGAAGCGTAAAATAACTGCCGACGAGCATCCGGGACCGCAAGCGGGCTGGCTGCCAAGGGTCGGAAGCTTACCGGTGAGCATGGGCGCGGCGACAACGCGGGAGTATCGCAAGGATGGCTTTGTCATCAGCACGGACCGCTCGCGGCTCGATGTCGATGCCATTCACGGATTCCTCACCGATTGTTACTGGGCGAAGGGAATTCCCCGGGAGACCGTGGTTCGCTCCCTCGAGAGTTCCCTGTGTTTCGGAGTGTACTGCGAGGGCAAGCAAGCCGGGTTCGCACGGGTGATCTCCGATTTCGCGACCTACGCCTACCTCGGAGATGTTTTCGTGCTCGAACCGTATCGGGGACGGGGACTTGCGAAGTGGCTGATGGAATGCATCGTGGCGCATCCGGCGTTGCAGGGATTGCGCCGCTGGACGCTGGCGACGCGCGACGCTCACGGCCTGTACGCGCAGTTCGGCTTTACTCCGCTGGAGCTGTCCGATCGATGGATGGAACGTCATGATCGGGAGGTTTACGCCCGCTTCCGGCCGTGACCCGGTTCGTCCGGTGATAATCGAGATCTGAAAGATCGAGTGACCTGACCCATGAAACAGTCTGCCATGTATCGCCCGCTGCACGACGTCGATCCGCAAATCGCTGCGGCCATCGACAACGAAACCCGTCGCCAGCACGAAGGGCTCGAACTGATCGCCTCGGAAAACTTCGTGAGCGAGGCGGTGCTGGAAGCCGCCGGTTCGGTGTTCACCAACAAGTATGCGGAGGGCTATCCGGGAAAGCGCTACTACGGCGGATGCGAATTCACCGACGTGGTCGAGGATCTGGCGCGTGAACGCGCCAAGAAGCTGTTCGGTGCCGAATATGCGAACCTGCAGCCGCATGCCGGCTCGCAGGCGAACATGGAGGCCTACGCGGCGGTTTTGCAGCCCGGCGACACCATCCTTGGCCTCAACCTTGCACATGGCGGACACCTCACGCACGGCCATCACCTGAACTTTTCGGGCAAGACCTACAAGATCGTCCCCTACGGTGTCACCCAGGAAACCGAGACCATCGACTACGACCAGCTCGAGCGTCTGGCCGAGACGGAACGTCCGAAGATGATCATCGGCGGAGGCAGCGCTTACCCTCGGATCATCGACTTCGCGCGCATGCGGCAGATCGCGGACAAGGTCGGCGCTCTCTTCCTGGTCGACATGGCACATTTCGCGGGCCTGGTCGCCGGCGGGGCCCATCCGTCGCCCGTTCCGCATGCGCATATCGTGACCTCCACGACCCACAAGACACTGCGCGGTCCCCGCTCCGGCATGATTCTCGCCCGGGCCGATCTCGGACCGGCGATCGACAAGACGGTTTTCCCGGGGATGCAAGGCGGGCCATTGGTCCATATCATGGCCGCCAAAGCGGTCTGTTTCCACGAAGCCATGCAACCGGAATTCAAGGACTACGCCCGGCAGGTGGTCAGCAATGCCAAAGTGTTGGCCGAGACGCTCGCCGCCCAGGGCTTCCGCATCATTTCCGGCGGGACCGACACCCATGTGATGCTGGTCGACGTCTTCGCCCGGGGCATGCTCGGCAGCGAAGCCGAGAAGGCCCTGGGTGAGGCCGCGATCACCGTCAACAAGAACGCGATTCCGTTCGACACCAACCCGCCCATGAAGCCCAGCGGCATCCGCGTCGGAAGCCCGGCCCTCACCACCCGCGGCATGAAGGAACCTGAGATGCGCCAGGTGGGTCGGTGGATCGCCGAGGCGCTCGAGCATCGCAGCGACGCAGCCGTGCTCGGCAGGATTCGCCGGCAGGTTCTGGAGCTCGCCGAAGCCTTCCCGCTCTACGCCGAACGGCGCGCGAAGGCGCAGGCCGAAGTCCGGGCGTAAAAGGCGAACCGGCGGAGGCGGCCGGCAGAAGGCTCAAAATTCCTGCGTCCCTTTCCTTCCCTGTGTTTAAATCGTCCCGATGAAGATCGCGATCGACATCCGTCGCATGACGGAGTTCGGCATTGGGACCTACACGCGCAACGTTGTCCGCACCCTGGGACGTCTCGACCGCGAGAACAAATATTTCCTGATCGGGTCCCCCGAAAAAGTCAAAGAGATTGGTTCGCTGCCCGGCAACTTTCACACCGTTCCGCTGCTTGAGCCCGACAGCACCACCAAGGGCTATTTCGAGTTCCGCGTCATCCTGAAGCGGCTGGAATGTGACCTGGTGCACATCCCCCATCTGTTCTGGCTCCCGCGCGCCTTGCCGTGTCCCTACGTCATGACCGTGCACGACCTGCTCGAACACATGTCGCGCGCGAAGGGGCGGTCCGGAATGCGACGAGCCCTCTACTACCAGCTCACCAGGCGCGTGCTGAAGGGCGCCGCGCGAATTTTCGCGGTCTCCCAGTTTTCGAAGAGCGAGATTGAAAAGCTGTTTGGGTTGCCTTCGCGACAGATTGAGGTCGTATACAACGCGATCGACGAGCGTTTCCTGCACGGGCATGCCACCGATGCAGATCGCCAGTTGATTGCGGAGCGCTACCTGGTGACCTATCCCTTCCTGTTGTACGCGGGTCGTATCAGTCCTCACAAGAATCTGGTGCGGATCATCGAAGCGTTTTCCGCCCTGCGCGGAGAGCTCGAGAAAGAAGGCAAGCTGCCCGATTTGAAGTTGATCATCATCGGCGACGATCTGTCCGGCCATCCGGATTTGCGCCGTACCGTGATTCGCGGCGGGGTGCAGAATGAGGTCCGCTTCCTCGGCTTCGTTCCGATTGAGATTCTGCGGATCTTCTACGACGTGGCAAACGTCTTTCTTTTCCCATCGCTGTATGAGGGCTTCGGGCTGCCGCCGCTCGAAGCGATGGCCCACGGAACCCCGGTCGTGACCTCCAACACGTCGTCTCTTCCAGAGGTTGTGGGCAACGCAGCGGTGCTGGTGAATCCCGAGAACGTGTTCGAGATTATGCGCGCGACCCACCGCGTCCTGATCGATCAGAACCTGCGGGAAAAACTCCGGCAACGAGGCTACGAACAGGCCAAGAAGTTCTCCTGGGACAGTTCTGTGCGGCGAATTCTGAAGGTCTATGGGGAAGTGGGAGGCGGATCGACCAGCGGGATCATCGCAAGCGCAGAGCCGCCGGTCCAGCGTCTGCCTGCCTGAGACCATCGCCAGTTTTCTGCTTCGGAATAACCCCCCGACAGACTTGCCCTGGAATCCCGCGATGCAGCGAGTCCTGACGGCAAGCACTCCGCCGCCGGCTCTGGCGCCACCTCCGACGGTGAGCGAGGGGCCAGGCAATGTTTGCTCCCGAGATCACTGGTCCAGAGAGGTCTGGGAGTCGGCTCATCGCCGCCCGGTAGGTTTTGTAGCGGGCCGAGCGTAGGGACTACTCTCCCTACCCGTTCCCATCCGGCCCGAGCCAGAATGTGCAGCATGGTTCCGTGAGCCCTTTCGCGACGCGCAGAAATGATCCTTGGAATGTCAGATCCATGATGATCGTGTTGGGCGGGTCCACTCCGATTACATTTTCCCCGTTTTATTGTTGTCAACGCCGTCGGGCTTGGCAGAAACTAGCCCGCTCGACCGTTTCCCAAACGGGATCTGCTGCGCTCAAGGGATACGATAGCGAAGCTTTATTGTGGCTGGAGCTTTTCACGCTGTGGGCGAAGATGCGAAAGATCGGGTGGGACGTGAGTTCATTGGATGAATTCCGCACTGTGATTCTCCAGGTCTCCAGGCTGGCGGCCAACTCTCCCTCTGCAGCTTACCCACGACTATGGCCGCCGACCTTGCACGGTTGACACCTGAGCAGATTTCGATCGCAGCTAACAAGCGGGCAACAACAGACGAGTTTGTTTGTGAACCTGCTGCTGTGCAGCCGATTGTTGAGGGACTGGTGCGCCTGGCCAACAGAGCTTCTGAAACGGGGCGGACATTCTATTTCTTAATGTCGCGGGAAGGAGTTTTTCAACACACACGCCGGGTTACAACAAGGAAATTCGCTGGTCGGGATCTGACACCCGTCTGCTACAGCTTGGTCAGGAACTCGGTAACCTCTGGAGTATTCCAATCGACCGGCCCGATGAACTTCCGGCGGAGTACACCGGCGCGGTCGATAATATAGGTCTCAGGCCAGCCGTGGGTACCGTAAAGCCCCGGACTTTTTTGGTCGGGGTCGCGGACGGTGAGCATATCGACGTGGTAGTCCTTGAGGAAGCGGTGGTAAGCCCCGTCATCGACATCGATGCTCACGGCTACGATTATCACGCCCTTGTCTTTAAGCCGCTGCTGCATCTGGATCAGGGAAGGCGTCTCCTGAACGCAAGGCGGACACCAGGTCGCCCAGAAATTCAACACGACGACTTGCCCGCGAAACTGGCTGAGCGTGATCTTGCGCTCGGCGTCCTGTAGAGTGAAGTCGGGAGCATTCGCGCCGATGCGGGGCGGCCGGCTGCCACTGTAGCAGCCGATCAGGGTTGCGAGTAGTCCAATCACGATGACAGTCCGCGTCACTCCGCCATAATATCGGAAATCCGATTGAGAGGCAGGATCCATGCCATCGCCCGGTCGAGTAGAGCAAGAGTGAGTCGCAGAGGACCTTTTGACTCGTGAGTGTAAACGCCTATTACCTCAGTTGAGCCGTGGTCGCCTTCGCCTCTGATGACGGTGAATGTCGTTCGCCTGATTGGTGTTTTGTGCGCCGAGCCAAAGTTCTTTCGTAAAAAACTTCATGCCTGAGTCTAGTTTACAGGCGCACGGGCGAGGAAGCTCAAGGCTAGCTGTTGAAGTATCCCGATTGCGCTCGGTGATCCGGTCAGCCAAATTCTGTGTTCACGAAATCGCGCCTTTTAACGCCAGTATCCTTCTCGAATCGTGTGTACCGAACCATTCAAATTGATTCGATACGTGCCAGTGAGACCCGGCTTGGGCGGCGTCGAGGAGAGCTATCCCATTACGGTAACCAAGAGTTCGTCCGGACCGACCCAGTGTTTCGCTTCGAGGTAGAAATGATCGGCCTCAAAATTCCTCGCTCTGCGAGAGGCCGCACTCAGGAACTCAAGACATCTACCGCGCGCAGCGTCTGTGGGTCACAGACATAGCAGAGGGTGTCAGTGCTGCCCGAGGCGTCATTAACGAAAAAATGGCGGCTATCAGGTGACCGCGAAACATTCGAGACTGCGCTCGAAGTCTCGGACCAGCGTTCGTTCAGTCGACCCATTTCGCCGAATCCATAGCTTTCGCGTGCTGTCCCAGCTTGGCATTTCGAACATCAGGGTCCATTTCCCGTCTGGTGAAGGAATGCGAGTCACTCCTACACGTGGGAGTCTTATAACGAATGGACGGACTGAGCGGGGTGGCTTGGTTTGTGGTACTCCCGCCGAAGACGGAGAGAAAAGCGCCAGCAACAACCATAATCTGGCTCCTTGTGGAGGAGCAACCATGCAAAAATGCTAGATGATTCTAACGTCCACGTTACGTTCGGCGAACTGTTGAAGTATCGGCTCACACTCACCGACCCGGCGAACTCTCAAAATTCATTGGCCTGGTTTCTCGGGAGATCCAGCGCAGTTGGGTCCTCCGCGAGTAAAGGAATGACCGAGTGAAGCGCGGAAATCTCGTTCTGCACACGCTGAATCTCCAGCTCCTTTTGCCGCAGAACCCTGCGAAGCGTCTCAAGGTCCTTTTGCATGCGCCGAAAGTCCAGCTCCTTCTTACGCAAGACCTCGTACACGTCTTTCACGGCTACCCCAAGTCTGCAACTCGCTCATAGCTCGCGGCTGGTCTTGCCGCGCCAAGGCCCGCGCCAGTCCTCGTCCAGGGGGAGAGCTAGAGCACGGGCCAGCAGGCCGTCGTCTAACAACGACCCACGCTCGAAAGAATATGGGTCAGACGGCGTATTGTAGCGCCCTAATGACCAGAAAATAGGAAAACGACAGGTCAGGAGATACTCGGGAGTTCAAGGTTGCATGCACGCGCGCTGATAAGCCTGGCTGTAGGTTTTCAGGAGTCCTCCAGACTAGGAAATCTGAGGACTCGGTAAAAATTCTTGAACAAGCCCTACGGACCATGCACTAGCGTCGTTGTGCGATCTAGAAAGGCAGTTTCATCCGGTCGAGCTGGTCCTGCGTCTTCCTCTGCGGCTCGAAAAGGGTCTGACCGCTCCGGTTCTTAGACCGGAGCAGTCAGGCGGTCGAACGCTTACCGATTCACACGGACATTATCGAAGTACGCATCGATCGAGGCGGAGGACCGCGGTGTGGTCGTGCAATGCGCGACTTGACGCGCGATGTCAATCGCCCTGAAGTCGAAAGATGGAGGTGAAGTGTCCGCGACCGTGTATGGCGATACGACCAGAGGTCCGTTGTTTAGCTGAAATATAAACCGGTGGTTCGGTTGGTCCCACTTGATGTGAAATCTATTGGTTGTGCCGGGCTGAATAAAGCCGACGACTCCGAAACCAAGCGGGGTTCGGCTACTGCAGAAGTCGTTGTCGCATCGCTCATAGTGAAACGCAACTTGTATGGCGGAACCGACATCGCTTGGCGTGCGGTACGCGCCAATTCCGCCCTCGACGTCCCCTAGTTGGCTCGTTGGTGCACTCTCCGTGTTGAAGAAGCGTCCGCGGAACTCCGGCCCTATGTCGACTGCGCCAGAGGGGTTACTCGCGCAACCAACAGTTTTGACGTCCTTAACGACTACGGAGAATGATGCTTCCGTGATGGCAGTTGGCACAGGGAAGCCGAGACCAAAGATGGATCCGCTCGCGCCATTGTCATCTGTGGTTGTGGAATAGGTGGTTTCTTTGAGGTGTAATCGCCGATCATCGTCTTGGCCAGGGGCAGCGGTCAGTTCACGTACTGACTCGCGTGACTCGGGATCTTGAAAGCCGCCGTCCCATTTCGACGGGTCGATCTGTTTTGAGTTGAAATTGTCATAGAGCACCAGTTGTGCGACACCCGCTTTGGACAAGGCAAATGTCAGCAACACGAGTGCCCACACTGCAAACGTCCGTTCAGGTTTCGGGATCATAACTGCCTCCAGGCTTGTCTTCCCAAGAGGACCTGGAATCCACACGTTCACCCAGTGCGGAGTCGAATCCGACTGAACCGGTCCGGTTTTCGATCCAGAAAGAAGGAAAGAACAAGCCGTTGAGCGGTGGCCGGTTTGAGTGGCAACACAATACACCCGGACCTAGATTTGTCAATCCGAACGCCACATGCGCCGCCACCGCTCGGCGGGAGGTCTTTTCTAAAACGGCAGCTCATTCGGTCGAGCTGTGCCCCGGTCTCTTTCGAAGGCTCTAGGTCTTTCTGCGTGGTCGCAAGCGACTCGTGGCCTAGGCAGACCCGCACCGTGCGTACATCGATCCCCGCCTGGAGCCAGCGCGTCGCCGCGGTGTCCCTAAAGCGATGGAGATGCCGATGCCCCAGATCCAGGTCCAGCCAGTGGAGCGTCTGGAGTTCGCCCCGGCGAAATCCTGTCGCGACCACTAAGGAGAAGGACGCCCGCTCCCAGTCGTCGCATACGGCAGAGAATTTCTTTAGGGACCTGAAAGAAATTGCCACGTCGGCCGTATCTGGCAGACTGAAAGATCACAACTATGTCTTGCGGGGGCATAACCATCGGTGGTAAACGAACGGTACGGTAAGCTTGCCAAGTCTCTGCTGTTAACATCGCTGACAAGGGCTTTCTTTTCTCCAGAAAAACGCTAATATCTAAGCCTCCTTCCCGCAAGGATGGGGCCCATGCATGCTCCGGTGCCACCCCACAAATTAGCAGGGCGTTACGAGATCAAAGAGGTCCTCGGCCAGGGCGGTATGGGCTTGGTATACCGGGCGCGCGACGTGCTCATTCGACGCGACGTGGCGTTGAAGACGCTGCGCGACATTCCTCAATCCACGTCGCTACAACTTTTCTACAAAGAGTGCGATGTGCTGGCCTCCATGAGCCACCCCAACATTGTAGAAATCTTCGATGTTGGGGAATTCGAAGAGGAGGGCGAAAAGAAGCCTTATTTCGTAATGCCTTTGCTGCCGGGCAAAACGCTGGACAAGATAATCAAGACGGAGAGTTACCGCCTGACCCTGGAGCGCTCAATCGACATCATTTCGCAGGTTTGCCGGGGTTTGCAGGCGGCCCACGAACGGGGCCTGGTGCATCGCGACCTGAAGCCGAGCAACATTTTCGTGATGGAAGATGACTCAGTCAAGATTATCGATTTCGGCATCGCCCACATGAACGACGGCCATTCCACCATGGGCCAGAAGGGAACTCTGCTCTACATGTCCCCAGAGCAGATCGAGATGAAGCCCTTGTCGGCCTCGTCAGACATCTTTTCTCTAAGCGTGGTCTGCTATGAGGCGCTGACCGGCCGGCAACCGTTCCGCGGCACTCGTGAGGAGGAGATTGTCGCCGCGATTCTTCAGCAGATTCCTCCCCCGGCCTGTGAGCTGAACCCAGCCGTGGGCCGGCCCATCAGCCGCGTGATTCACAAAGGGATGGCAAAGCAGCCTTGGCACCGTTTCTCTACTGCCCGCGATTTCGCGGATACGATCAACAAAGCGTTGCGCAACGAGCCGATTGAGTACTTCGATTCGTTGCGCCTGCGACCAAGATTGCAGCGCTGCACAAAGGCGGTGGAGGACGGCGATTACCAATTTGCGGGCGAGATTCTGGGCGAGTTGGAAGCCGAGGGTCACATTGATACAGAAATTGGAGTGCTTCGAGCGCAACTCGATAAAGCGGTCCGCCAAAAAACCATCGCTCAGTTGATAGAGAGCGCAAAAGCACGCTATGAGGAGCAGGAGGATCCTTTGGCGCTGCAGAAAGTCCAGGACATATTGCAGCTCGATCCGCAGAATGTCACTGCCTTATCGCTGAAGAGCAAGATCGAGAACCGCAGGAGCGAACGCCAAATTGACAATTGGTACCGCCTGGCGCAGCAACATATCGAGAACCATGCGTACACCCACGCCCGCGAGGCTTTGCAGAGTGTGCTGCAACTCAAACCTCAGGAAGCACGAGCTGTACAGTTGGTCAGCGAAATTGATCAGGAGGAACAGGAGTACAAGAAGCTTCGCCAGGACAAATCTCAATTGCACCGGGCAGCGATGGAGGCCTGGCAGAGAGGCGATGTCAGCACCGCACTGACGAAACTTGCCCTTGTTCTGGAACTGGACCGTCGCGCTCCTGACTCTTCCGACGCCGGGCGCAGCACCACCTACCAGACCTTCTACAACCAGGTCCGGTCAGAACACGACGCCATCAACAATGCCTACGCTGAGGCCCGCAAGCATCTGGCAGATCAAGATTTCGCCAAAGCGCTGTCGCTGTGCGACACCTTGCTGGCCAAGTATCCCAACCACACCCTCTTTCAGGCATTGAAATTCGATATCGGGGAGCGGCAGAGACAGGAACTCTCCGCTTTCATTGCTTCCGTCGACCGCAGCCTGGAAGCCGAACCGGATCTCGACAAGAAGGTAAACCTGCTGAAGGACGCGCTTGCCAGGTATCCGGGGGAAGCCCACTTCGAGCGGGCATTGCGCACCACCCAGGACAAACGCGATTTGGTGAATTCCATCGTCAGCCGCGCACACTTGCACGAAGAACAGAGCCTGTTTGCAGACGCCCTCAACGATTGGGAAATCCTGAGCAACATCTACAACCAATATCCAGGTCTGAAATTTGAAATTGAGCGCCTGCAGAAGCGGCGCGAGCAGCAGTCGCGGGCAGAGGCCAAAGCACAGATCACTGACCAGATCGACCGGTGCATGCAGTCCGCTAACTATGGCCGGGCCTTGGAGCTCTTGCAGCAGGCACAACCAGAGTTCCCGGGCGATGCTGAGCTGGCGGAAATGCTAAAGCTCGCCCAGGCAGGCCTTGAGAAAGCCAGCCGGGCACAACGCCTGATGACGGAGGGGCAGGAATTCTGTGCGCAGCACCGTTTCAAAGAGGGCCTGGAGTTACTGGAGCAGGCCTTCCACATTGACGAGCACAACACAGTGAGTCGCAACGTGTTGTGCAATGCGCTCGTGGAGCAGGCCCGCACCTTGGTCGATGGGGATTGGAGAGCAGCGGAGGAGCTTACGTTGCGAGCTTTGGATCTCAATCCCGAACACGCGCAAGCGAAGAGCGTGCGTACCCTGGTGCTGGATCGAAAGCGGGAGCAGTTCGTTAACGAATTCATGTCGCAGGCGCGCAAGATGCACGCCGCCGCGGATTTGGCCGGTGCGTTGTCAAAAATCGACGAGACCCTCCTGGCCTACCCCGGCGAGTTCCGGCTTTTGCAGATGCGACAGACTCTGCAACGGGAAATCGCGGAATCCCAACTTCGCCAGGAGCGACGGCAAGACCTCGACGAATTGCGGCGCCTGCAACGTGAAGTGGAGAGCCCCACGGACCGATCTTTGACTGCTGCCTTCGGCAAACGCGCGCAAACACTGGCCGGGAAATATCCCAATGACGAAGAGTTTGGATCTGTGGCTAAAGAACTGGCGGCAAGGACAGCGGTGGTTGAAGCCTACGAGCCCGGCATGCCCCCGGAGGAGAGTAAAGCCAAAACTGCTCAGGCTACTCCGCTTTCGTCTCCTGGTGCCGTAGCAGAAGATCTTCCTGCGCAGCCGGTTCTATCGCCGGGCGGAAAGGCAGTTGCCGACGTGGGTGGCCAGCAAAATGTTGCGGGTGCGCCTCTTCGAGTCCTGCTGCGGTTAAAGACTCCTCTGATTCTGGCGGGTACGATTGCCTCGATACGGGGCATGACAAGGCAGATCCGCTGGCCACGTCTTCATCTCCAAGCCTTACGAGACCTCTCTTTTCTTAAGTCCCCGATGGGTAAGTCTCAGCGAGTCCTTGGTGCCCTAGGTGGCGTCTTGGCCGTCCTGATAGTGCTGGCGTTCGTAATTCCGAAGATGGCCTCTAAACCTAAGCCGAAGGTCGTGGCTCAGGTCGCCGTCCACGTGCGTACCATCCCTGCGGGAGCGAAGATCCTTATTGATGATGAAACACGCGGTCCTTCGGAAGCCGACCTGCGGTTGCCGGTGGGCGTTTACACCGTCACAGCGCAGATGGATGGCTACCGGTCGGCTAGCCGTACTCTCGAAGTTCGACCCGGCACTCCTGTATCTCTCGAAGTGGCGCTTCTGCCTGTCCCTCTCACGTTTCGGCTCACGACGGATGTTGGCGGAGGAAAAGTATGGCTGGATAACCGGATGGTGGGGGACCTGAATGGGGGCCAAATCACGCTGAGCGATGTGGCCCCCGGCAAACACCAGCTGCGATTCGCTACCGAAAAAGGAGAGGCTGCCTTCAGTTTCGAAGCCGCGCAAGCAGCACTCCCTGTGGTCGGCGGCACCATTTCATCGAAGGGCGTGAACACTCTGGTAGTTGCAGGCTTCGGGCCTCGGCTGAAGGTGTATAGCAGCTTCACTCCAGCTCAACTGAGTGTTGACGATCAACCTGCGGTTGAATTGGCTCCAGCGGGTTCGGAACTGCAGAATATTGCTTCCGGCAACCATCAATTGTCAGTCACACAGGCCAGTCAGCGGCACACGGTGGATATCGATGCTGGGCCAGTGCCGTCACTGAGCGCCTTCGTGCAATCCAACCAGAACATCGGCACGCTACTGATTGTCACCGCCGAAGACCGGGTGAGAGTCTTTCTCGATGGCAGGCTGCAAAAGCAAACCACCGAGGCAGGGCAGTTGCGGATCGCCAATCTTGAGCCCAGGCAGTACCAGGTGCGGGTTGCCAGAGACGGTTTCCAGGAGGTGCCGGAGCAGAAGATTGACGTTCGCAAAGGAGAGCAGGCCCGGGCGAAGTTCGTCCTCCAGCCAATGGCCCGCCTGGCTGTCCTGGCGATTCAGGGCGGCATGCCGGGAACCGAGGTCGTGATGGATCGCACCTCCATTGGCACGGTGCAGGCCGACGGTTCTTTTCGCTATTCCGCCGTCTCCCCTGGAGACCACACCATCGAATTGCGCAAGGACCATTACCAGGCCCGCCAGATTCAGAAGCTTTTTGCATCCGGTTCGCCGGTCTCCCTGGGCCCCACCGAGGCTACTCTGGATCCGATGCCCGGCGAGTTGCGCGTAACGTTTTCTCCCCCCGAGGCCGATGTGACCCTGAACGGCAACGGTCAGCCGATCACCAGGATAAAGAACGGATCGACCTTGAACCTGCCTTCCGGTTCCTACGCATTGACGGCACGCACCTCTGAGGGGCTGGTCCGGTCCTTATCCGTACAGATCGTGAGTGGGGAGTCGAGAGCGGTGAATTTCGCTCTGGCTCCTGGAGGAATGTCCGACTGGGAGCGACCCGAAGGCTGGATGCCAGAAAAGAATTACTTTGTGCACCGCGGTGGGAATTTTGTGCTTTTCAGTACCTCCCCGACGTCGGGCACTTTTAGCTTCTCCGCCTTGCTCCAGAAAGGACACCGGCTGCAGTGGGTACTCAACTATATTGATGGCAAGAATTACCTTTCTTTCTCGATGGATGAGAATTTCTTTTATCGCAGCTTGGTGCGCGACGGACACCAGCTTGAGACAGCTCAGTTTCCTCACAAAATTGACAAGAAACAGTTTCACAGCTTGCAAATACGCGTGTCGGGCGACGAAATTGTGCACCAAATCAGGGAAGGCAACCAGTGGGTGACTCTGGATACTTGGACCCAGCCAGGAACGGAACTGTCGGCTGGCAAGTTTGGTTTCTTCATTCCGGGCAAGGACCAGGTGGCCCTTTCCAATTTCAAACACTACGCAGAGCTGAACACGCGATAAGCGGGAGCATCTCGTCGTCCGTATTGGCTACTAGTACCGTGACCGTGTAATTTTGTAGGCAAACTTCTTGCGAGCTTGTTTGCGAGTAAAGCGCCACTGGATCGTGACTCGGTCGCGATTCATGCGGCGGTTCCAGGCCCGAGTCTCCTTCCGCAGCGCGCTGAACCGATTCCACACCAGTCGCCGGCCTCTCCACCAAAACGTTGGAGTACCGCCTTGCGCGTGTGCGAACTCAGATTGTCCAGCACCAGATGGATGGTATCGGCCTCCGGATAAACCGTAGCAATGTCCAGCAGATAGTCGGCAAACTCGGGCGAGGAGCGGTCGTTGGTCACCTTGGTGAAATGCCGCCCCGCCTTGGGTTGGACGCCGCAGAAAACGTTGGCCGTCCCGCAACGCCGATATTCGGCATCCCGGCGGGCTAGCCGTCCGGGTTGCATCGCCAGCGGAGGCCGGACTTCCTCATGCAACCCCACCGGTTGCTCGTCGATACACACCACCGGTTCGCGTGCCGAGAGCGGCTTTTCGTAAACGGCCAATACAGCCTCCAGGCGCGCGATATATTCCTCATCGAGTTCGGCCAGGCACCACATTTTTTTCCCGCCACGGTTTCAGGTCGTGGCTTTCGAGCAGGACTCGGACCGTCTCTCGTCCCACCCGTGGCACCAGCTTGCGCTTCACTGCTTCCTCCGCTAGCAAGCGCACCGTCCACCGCGCCCGGCCCTCCGGCGGTGGACCGCAAACCAGGGCCACGATGCGCTGCCGCTGCTGTGCATCCAACCGCGCTTCTTTCCCCGGCCGCGCCCCCCTCGTACAAGGCCCGCTCCAACCCGCCTTGCTGATAGCGTTGGCTGGTCAGCCACACGGTCTTTGGGGTCAACCCAACGTTGCGGGCCACCTTGCGAATCGCTTGCCCATCCGCCAGTTGTCGCAGCACCAAGGCGCGTAGCACCGTTCGTACCGGCTGCAGACCGCCACGCAACA
>WNFP01002649.1_pt1 | contig 42371 bp, 41 predicted proteins | sample 5400201 | NCBI WGS metagenome assembly WNFP01 (sample SAMN13153355, study PRJNA577476) | soil metagenome | isolation source: 115 cm saprolite under Madrone tree | place: USA:California | collected 2016-06-14 | reverse complement strand
CGGCCATCGAAACATGCCCGCCGCCGAACAGATACAGGATGGGCTGCGGCAGGATAGGTTCCACGAAGACTTCCAGCGTGCCGCCGCAAATGAGGCCGTTGTCGTAGGTCGCCTCATTGTTCAGATTAAACACCATTTTGCGCGGGGCTTCCCTATGCATCACTTCTTTCGCTGCCGCCCAAACTTCGGCTTCCACGCAGCCCCCGCCGATGGTTCCCGCGATCGACCCGTCGTCGCGCACCAGCATACGCGAGCTCTCATAACTCGGGATCGACCCGTTCGTGTGCACGATTGTCGCCAGTGCACCGCGCTGTCCCGCGCGCCGCATCTTTACGATTTCTTCAAACAGGTCCACGCCTCGCCTCAACCATCAGCCTACGGCGCGAGGTGAGGTGTGTCAATGCGCGGCCAGCCTGTGCGCAGCCCTTCTGGACACCTCATCCCGTGGGTGTTACCTTGCGCTTCCTAAAGCAAGGAAGGAGGTTTGATGAGGGCTATCCGATTCCATCAGCATGGCGGGCCGGACGTTTTGAAATATGAGGATGCGCCGGAGCCTGTCGTCCGGGTGAACGAAGTTCTCGTGAGCGTGAGAGCCTGCGCTTTGAATCGCCTCGACCTGTGGGTGCGGCAAGGTTTGCCAAACGTGCCGATTCCGTTGCCGCACATTCCTGGAAGCGACGTGGCTGGCGAAGTCGCGCAAATTGGAGCGGAAGTAACGACGGTCCGAGTCGGCCAGAAAGTGGTGCTTGCTCCAGGCGTGACCTGCGGCAAATGCTCGGCATGCCTTTCCGGCCACGACAATCGCTGCCGTCAATTTACAAATTTGGGGTACATGATCGACGGCGGGTGCGCTGAATTTGTTCGCTCCCCGGAAGTAAACTGTTTGCCCTATCCCGAAAGCCTTTCCTTTGAAGAAGCGGCCAGCATTCCGCTTGTCTTTCAAACCGCATGGCACATGCTCGTCTCTCGCGCCGAACTTCAACCAGGCGAAGACGTGCTAATTCTAGGAGCGGGAAGCGGCGTCGGCAGCGCCGCAATTCAAGTGGCCAAGTTTTTGGGCGCGCGCATCATCGCCACAGCCGGAACCGAGGAGAAGTTGGCCAAGGCGCGCGGACTCGGCGCCGACCATGTCATCAACAACAAATCGGAAAAAATCCGCGACGAGGTCCGCCGCATCACAAACAAGCGCGGCGTGGACGTAGTCTTCGAACATGTTGGTACCGCGACGTGGGACGAAAGTGTGGCAAGCCTGGCGCTCGGCGGCCGCCTGGTGACTTGCGGCGCCACCACAGGCTATGACGTCAAGATCGATCTGCGATTTTTGTTCAGCCGCCAGCTTTCGTTGCTCGGCTCGTACATGGGAGCGAAGTCGGAGCTGCAAACGGTCATGAAGCTCGTCGCCGCTGGCCGCTTTAAGCCCATTGTTGATCGTGTCTTCCCGCTCGCGAAAGCCGCCGCGGCGCACGCTTATCTCGAGTCGGGATCGCAGTTCGGCAAAGTCGTCCTCGCGGTGTAGGCTATTGGCGGGAGAACTCTGCTATTCTCTCCGCGTCTCTATCTCGAAAAACGGAAAGCAACAAACATGGCCAGTTGGCAGGCTCATCTGTCGGTATGGATCGTCAAATGGCGTGTCAAGCGCAAGCTCCGCGGCATCCGCGATTACCGCGTCGCGCGCAAAATTCTTAGGCCTGATCATTACGCCGTGCCAGCCGCCGTTCGCATTTCCCCTGCCCAGGTCGGCGGCGTTCCCGGCGAATGGGTTGACGGTCCTTCCCCCCCAAAAGCCTTGCTGATGTATCTGCATGGCGGCGGCTATTTCGGGTGCTCCGCACAATCACATCGCCCCATCACTGTAGGTTTCGCGCTTCAAGGCTTTCGCGTCCTTGCGCCGGACTATCGTCTCGCGCCAGAAAATCAATTTCCAGCCGCGGTCGACGATGCAGTTGCCGCCTATCGCGGTCTCCTCAGTGAAGGAAATTTGCCAGGACACATAGTTATTGCCGGAGATTCCGCCGGCGGAGGCCTCGCACTTTCTCTTCTGCTCGCTCTCCGTGAAGCAAGGATTCCGCTCCCAGTTGGGGCCGCCCTTTTTTCGCCTTGGACCGATCTTGCCGCCACTGGCGAATCCATTCGCACCAACGCGGATCGCTGCGCCATGTTCCATGGACCGGAAATCGGTCTCAGCGCGCGTTACTATTTGGGAGAGATGGACCCGCGCAATCCGCTGGCTTCTCCGCTTTATGCCGATCTCACCGGCCTTCCTCCGCTGCTGATTCACGTTGGCGCGGACGAGGTGTTGCGCGACGATTCCACGCGGCTCGCGGAACGCGCGCGCGCAGCAGGTGTCCGCGTTGAACTGAAGGTTTGGCCCGTCGTTCCCCATGCGTGGCAACTTGCACCGCAAAAAATTCCGGAAGCTCGCCAGTCGTTGCGAGAAAGCGCAGCCTTTCTGCGCGAGCTCACAACTCCGGAAGCGTCTAATAAGGTAGCGTGACGGTAGATGTCAGAAAATTCCAACAAGGTCAGCCGGGGTGAAGAAATCGAAGTCGACGTTCTGATCGTCGGCGGTGGTTTCTCCGGCCTTTGCATGGCCATCAAGTTGCGCGATGCTGGAATGAATTCCTTCCTGCTCCTCGAGAAAAGCGACGACATCGGTGGCACCTGGTACGACAACCGTTATCCCGGCTGCGCCTGCGACATTCCCTCGCATCTGTATTCTTTTTCGTTCGAAAAATCCCCGGAATGGTCGCGTATGTATCCCGGTCAACAGGAAATTCACGATTATCTGAAACGCTGCGTCCAGCGCTACGAACTCGCGTCGCACATCCGGCTGAATACGCGTTTTCACGAAGCTATCTGGTATGAATCAGAGGGCGTATGGCACGCCACTGCCGGCGAAGGAATGCGCATCCAGGCGCGTGTAATCGTCTCAGGCATGGGAGCCTTGCACGTCCCTCAATATCCCAAGTTAAAGGGCATGGACAGTTTTTCCGGCCCAAAGTTTCACTCCTCAGATTGGAACCACAAGGTTGATCTGGAGGGCAAGAACGTCGCCGTTGTGGGCACTGGGGCAAGCGCCATCCAATTCGTTCCGCAGATCGCTCCGCGCGCGGGAAAGCTTTATCTTTTCCAGCGCACTCCGCCATGGATCGTTCCGCGCATGGATTTTGCGATTGCGGAGAAATGGAAGCAGAGATTCCGTCGCTTCCCACTGATCATGCGCGCGTTTCGCCAAGTCATTTTCTGGCGGCAAGAGTTTCGCGTGCTTGGCTTCCTAGGCAATCATTTTGTTCGCGGAAGGGCGACGGAAATCGCCACACACCATCTTGAGAAGCAAATCACTGATCCAAAAATGCGCGCTGCGCTGAAACCGAACTATGCGTTGGGCTGCAAACGCGTCCTCGTCTCGGATGACTACTATCCCGCCCTGACGAGACCCAACGTCGAGCTGGTCACAAGCGTTATCGCCGAGGTCCGCGAGCACCGCATCGTGACGGAGGATGGCGTCGCGCGCCCGATCGATGTCTTAATCTTTGGCACAGGCTTTCGCGCCACAGAGCCGCTCATCGGCATCCGGATTGTCGGCCGCGGTGGCATTGAAATTCACGAGGCTTGGCGCGAACGCATGAGCGCCTATCTCGGTGTGACCGTCAGCGGCTTTCCCAACCTCTTTTTGCTTCTCGGCCCCAACACCGGCCTGGGCCACAATTCCGTAGTATTGATGATCGAAGCGCAAGTTCGCTACGTGATGAGCTGTCTAGCCCTCCTGAAGCGCAGCCAGAAGCATGTCCTCGAAGTGCGTCCAGAAACACAAAAGCAGTTTGTCGCAGACATCCATCGGCGCCTCGAAAGCACCGTCTGGCAATCCGGCGGTTGCCACAGCTGGTATCAAGACCAGCGTACGGGTGAAAACACCGCGCTTTGGCCCGGTTCGGTCGTCGCTTATGTCCGGCGCACCCGCTCTGCGTCTGCTGCCGACTACAAACTCACATAGTGGCGCCGGAACTGCCACGCGCTCTTCATTTGTGTCCACCGCCTGCGTGTGCGAAAATGATCCTAGACGAGGGCACCATGAGCACATCGCTCGGCAAGCATGTCACACTCACCAAACCCGACGACTTCGGCAGCCTGCTCGAAGACGAAGGTATCATTTTCACGACGCTAGACAAAGCCGTGAACTGGGCGCGCAAAAGCTCGATTTGGCCTCTCGGTTTCGGGTTGGCATGCTGCGCCATCGAAATGATGTCCATGGCCGCCGCCCGCTTTGACGTTGCCCGTTTCGGAGCCGAAGTTTTCCGCCCCTCGCCACGCCAGGCCGACCTGATGATCGTCGCTGGCCGCCTCTCACAAAAAATGGCCCCGGTTATCCGCCAGCTCTACGATCAAATGCCCGAGCCCAAGTGGGTCATCTCCATGGGCGCTTGCGCCACGTCCGGCGGCGTCTTCAATAACTACGCCATCGTCCAAGGCTGCAATCAGGTCATTCCCATCGATGTCTACGTCCCCGGATGCCCGCCGCGCCCCGAGGCGGTCCTCTACGCCATACTCCAACTCCAAAAGAAAATCGACAACGAGAAGGGCTCCTTCAAGCGCGCGCTGAATCTCTCGTAGTAGCACACAGACTTCAGTTTTGCTTGCCCGCATGTCAAAGCTCTTTCTGAAGCCCTCGCGAATCCTTTTGGCAGTACTCTTGTCTTCAATTCCTTTGCTCTCCGGTTGTTGCTTCTTCAATCCCTGCGATCCTAAGATGCCACAGCTTCGCTCCAGCTGGACTGTGGTTTGGAGGGACGAATTCTCCCGCCCGGACGGCTCTTCGCCAGACCCGAAGAAGTGGGCCTACGCCATCGGCGGCAACGGCTGGGGCAATCAAGAGCTCGAGTACTACACCAGTCGCCTTGAGAACGCGCGAATCGAAAAGGGGAATCTGGTAATCACGGCGAAGGAAGAGAACTACACCGGCGCCGACGGCGTGACGCGCGGATACACGTCCGCACGCCTCAAAACGCAGGGCCTCTTCTCGCAAACTTATGGCCGCTTCGAGGCACGAATCAAAATCCCGGAAGGGCAGGGAATGTGGCCCGCGTTGTGGATGCTCGGCGAGGACATCCCTTCTGTGGGCTGGCCCAAGTGCGGCGAGATCGACATCATGGAAAATATCGGCAAGGAACCCGCCACCATTCACGGTTCCTTGCATGGCCCCAGCACTACCGGCCGCACAAGTGACCTTACTGCCATTTTCGAGCTTCCCGCGGGCCAGAGTTTCGCCGACGACTTTCATCTTTACGCCGTCGAATGGGAACCCGACACGGTCCGCTTCTATGTCGACTCCAATCTCTACGCCACGTTCACCTCTTCGCAATGGCCGGCAGGCGGCATCTGGGTTTTTAACCATCCATTCTTCATCATTCTCAACCTAGCCGTAGGCGGCGATTGGCCCGGCAGTCCCGCCGCATCCACCAAGTTTCCGCAAAGCATGCTCGTCGACTACGTCCGCGTTTATACTAAGCGACAGCTTTAACTCGCTTGTCCCGGAGATTCGGCCATCATGCCCTCGCCTTCTGATCCAGCCCGCCAGCTTCTTCGCCACTCGCTGGCTACAGTCGCCTATCGCGGAGGAAAAGCATTACGCGCCGCGCCGGAATCGTTCGCCGCGTTCTCCCTCGGCGATAGCCCTCGGACGCCCGCGAAGATTCTCACGCACATGGGAGATCTTTTTGATTGGGCGCTCTCGATGGCGCAGGGCGAAACCGCGTGGCACGATTCCAAACCGCTTTCGTGGAGAGCCGAGGTAGCCCGGTTCTTTGCTTCGCTCAAAAAGTTCGACGACTACCTTGCTTCGCCAGAGCCGCTTCGCGCTCCCGGCGAGGGCTTGCTCCAAGGACCGATCGCGGATGCGCTCACTCACATCGGTCAAATTGCCATGCTCCGCCGACTCGCAGGCTGTCCGATCAAGGGCGAGAACTACTTCAAGGCGGATATTACAGCGGGCCGTGTCGGCCCGGAGCAAGCCGTTCCGCGCCGCGAGTTCGATTGAAGCCTGGAGAACCCACACAAATCTCATTCTTGCCGCAAGCGTTTGGACTTCGGCCATCGCAGCGCCTTTTCTTGGCCGCATCGCACCTCTCGCTGTTATAATCAGTATCCAGCCCAAGTCTGTGCGGCCAGCAAGAGAGCGGCCGCAGCTTCTGTTCAATTCGGGACACTGCCAGCTTCGCAACTTTTGATAAGTTTGGCTCAAAGGAGAGCCCTGACTCATGCATAGAGTTCTGGCCGTTTTACTCGCCTTCTGTTTTGCCAACATTCCAGTCCTCCGGGCCGGCCCGGCTCCCGCAATCCCCTCGTGGCAAGATCAGCAAGAGCAACCTCCGCCTCAGTACCAAGATCAGCAAAGCGCTTACGAAAATTTCTCACCCGAACAACTGGACAATCTGCTTTCTCCCATCGCGCTCTATCCTGATCCGCTCCTCGCTCAGGTTTTCGTCGCCGCCACGTTTCCGGATCAAGTCGAGGAAACCGCGCGCTATGTCCGCTCCTACGGCCAAAGTGGTGTAGACGAACAAAACTGGGATGTGAGCGTGAAAGCAGTCGCGCACTATCCCACCGTCATCGAGATGATGTCCGACAAAATTGACTGGACCACCTCCCTCGGCCAAGCCTACGTCAACCAATCCACCGATGTAGCAGCGTCGGTGCAACGCCTGCGTCATTTGGCTCGCCATGCTGGAAATCTCGACTCATCTCCGCAGGAAGAAGTTCTGGAGCATGACGACTACATCGCGATTACACCTTACCAGCCGCAGTATATCTACGTCCCGGTCTACGACCCCGCAATCATTTACTATCGCCGTCCCTACTGGGGTCCTGCGATAACCTTTGGCGTCGGCTATCCCATCGGTGCATGGCTGAACCTGGATTTCCGCTGGGGCTACGGCGGTGGCTGGGGCGGCGTCTATTACACCGGTTGGCGGCGTGAGGGTTGGGGCGGCGGTTGTTGGAACTGCGGCTGGATCGGCCGCAGTCGCGAACGCGTCGATATCCGAAATAACGTCTACATCAATAACCGCTACACCAATATAACCGTTAATCGCACGGTCATCAATCGCACCGTGAACGTCAATAATATTAACCGCTATAATTCTATCCACAGGAACGTAAGGTACGACAACGTTCAGAATAACAACACGCGCGTCGAAAGGAACGGCAGTCCCGGCGGCAACAGGCCTGGGAACTTTGGAGACAATGGCCGGCGGGGCGGCGGCTCCCCAGGGGAGAATCGTGCCGGTGTAAACAACAAGATCATGGACCGCAACATCGACCGCGGCAATCCGCGGATCGATCAATACCGCGGCCGCGACAATGGCAACAACAACGTTCGCAACGACCGTCCTCCGAATAACGCGCAAGCAAACCGGCCCAATCCCGGAGCCACCAATGACATGCGCTTCCAAAACCGCAATCCAGGACAAAACCAAGGACGGCCTGAGCAACCGAATAACGTGCAAGCAAACCGGCGCAATCCCGGAGCCAACAATGATATGCGTTTCCAAAACCGCAACCCGGAACAGACTCAAGGCTTCGATCCGCGCGTCACCAGCCAACGCGGCCAGGACAGCCGTCAGCAAGCGGCCCGCCCGCAATCCCCTCCTCCTCCGGCAGCGCAACCCAGAGAGCAGAGCAGGCCGGCCCCGGCACAGCACGGCGGTGGAGAAAGGAAGAAGCCGTGAAAAATACGCGTGAAAATGCGATTCACACCGTGAAGGTAGTTGGGAAATTGAAAAACACGATCAGCAAACACGTTCTGCGCTCGCTAGCCTCCGTCGCACTGATTCTTGCTACGTGCCTGATTGCCGGCGTTCCAAACACGCACGCGCAAACGCCAGCGCAATCGACTTTTGCCTCAGCCGACGACGCTCTGCAAGCCCTCGTCTCTGCGGCCAAGCAAAAAGATCGCGCCGCGCTCGCCGAGCTGTTCGGACCCGACTACGACAAGTTGCTCACCGGTGACGAAGTTGAGGACAACAAAGATCTCGATGAGTTCTCCACTGCCGCGAGCGAGTCTGCTCAACTTCAGAAAGTCAACGACTCCAAGTTCGTCGTAACCGTCGGAAAAGATAATTGGCCGACGCCCATCCCCATCGTGCAAAACGATGGCAAGTGGCTCTTCGACACCAAAGCCGGTCTTGAAGAAGCGTTGAACCGCAAGATCGGAGAAAATGAACTCTCTGCCATCGTCACCTGCCGAGCGTACGCCGTTGCTCAGTGGGAGTACTACACCGAAGGCGATTGGGACCACGATAGCGTTGCCGAATACGCGCAGCGACTCTACAGCACGCCTGGAAAACACGATGGCCTCTATTGGGAGACTTCGGAAGACGACAAACCAAGCCCGCTTGGCAAATTAGTCGCCGCAGCTCGTGCCGAGGGCTACGGCCCAAAGACGGAGACTCCTGATGCCGTAGGAAAAGGCGGCGCTAAAGAAAAGGAAGCAGTTTCCGAAGAGCGCGCTCCTTATCACGGCTACTACTTCAAAATACTCACTCGCCAGGGACCGGCTGCGCCGGGCGGAAAGTACGGCTACGTCATCAACGGCAATATGATTGCCGGCTATGCGCTCCTCGCCTATCCGGATAAGTGGGGCAGTTCGGGTGTGATTTCCTTCATCGTCAATCAGCAAGGCCGCGTCTATCAGAAGAATCTCGGTCCCAACACCGCGAAAGTTGCCGCCGCAATGATGGAGTACAATCCTGAACCCAGTTGGAAGCTCGTCAAAGCCGATCACTAGCGCGGCTTGGCAAGATTCACTTTGTAGTCGCAGCGGCAAGTAAAGCGTCGGGGAATTTGGACACGACGGCTGTGCCTCCAGACCAGTTCAAGCGACTCGCGAGCGAATTATGGTCCTTACGAACATAGCCCATTCCGATAGCGTGGGATAAGAACGACGGCATCGCCGCGCGCGTCACGTAACCCGCTTCTTTTCCATCAACCGTGAGCGCCTCGCCAGCAGCAGGCACGCCCGCGCCGTCAAAAATGAGTTCGACCCTGCGCCGATTGACTTGCCCGCGTGACCGCACGCGCTCGACGATCTCCTGTCCCGTATAGCAGCCCTTCGTATAACTGATATGGCTGCTCTCCAATCCAGCCTCGTGAGGAATCTGCTTTTCCCCGAAGTCGTATCCAAACCACGGCACACCTTGCGCAAGCCGCTGCGCGCTCACAGCCGCGTACCCTATCGGACCACCGCCATGTTTCTTAACGCTTTCCGATAGAACCTGCCATAGATTCGCCAACGACTTTCGCTCGGCCAAAAATTCGTAGCCTGCAATTCCGCCCGGGGAGCGCTTAGTGACCCAGCAGGGAATTGACGCGACTGCGGTCTCCACCCGACCAAGCTCCGCGAGCCCAGAAAGTTCGATTCCCGTAAGCCCTTGGGCGAGAGCCGCTGCGTTTGGTCCTCAAGCGCCAAAGTTCCGAAACGCTGCGATTCGTCGCTCAGCGTCACATCATCCATGATGATGTATTTGTCGAGCCACTCGATCAGCTTCTCTCGAATCATCGCGTAAGAAATACAGAGCAAGCTGTCGGCCAGCGCGTAAGTTTCAATTTCCGCAAGAATATGCCCCTGAGGATTCAACAGCAGCGATACACTGCCCTGTCCGGCGGAGAGTTCTTTAATGTTATTTGTCAGGATCGCGTTTAAATAACGAACGCGGTCCGGCCCAGTGAAAGAAAGGTAAGCACGGTAGTTTTTGTCGATCAGAGCAACGCTCTTGCGAGCAAACTCTTGCTCGGCTCGCGGCTCAATCCAATGGTCCGGCAAGACGCAACCAAACCACGTTCCCATGGTTGCGCGCGCGCCCTTGTGCAGCCCGGCGAGCGGCGTTTCAATCACGGCGCTGGGTTCCACAATCTCCATGCGTCTCCGTCGTCCACTAGATTAGCAAATTGAGCGGCTGCGCGTACGCACCGCGCTCCTGTATCAAAAGCGGCGGATGCTATACTCTGAAGTTATGAGCGATGCCGTGCCCGCCTTCGACGCTGTCTCGCAAGGACTCATCCACATCACTATTCCCGTCGGAATGCTGCAATGTAATTGCTCGATCATTGGCGATCCCATCAGCCGCGAAGCGCTGGTCATTGACCCCGGCGACGAGGTCACGCGCATCCTCGAACTGCTCGGCCGTCACAAGCTGACAGTGAAAGCCATCGTCAGCACCCATGCGCACATCGATCACGTCGGCGGCCTAAGCAAGCTGCGCCAGTACACCGGTGCCCCCATTTTGATGCACCGCGACGATCTCCCACTTTATCAAGGAATGGAAGTACAAGCCGCGTTCCTCGGCGTTGCAGCACCGGAAATCTGCGACGTGGACCAACTCTTGAAAGAAGGTGATGCACTGAGCTGGGGCTCGTTCCAAGCCAACGTCATGCACACCCCCGGCCACACTCCAGGAAGTGTGTGCCTTTATCTACCAAAGGACGCCGGCGCAGTGACCATCCCCAATCCGCGCCTATTCGCTGGCGACACGCTCTTCGCGGGCAGCATTGGCCGCACCGATCTGTGGGGCGGCTCGATGGATCAAATCACGGACTCCATTCGCGGCAAACTAATGCAGTTGCCCGACGACACTATCGTGTATCCCGGCCACGGCCGTTTGACCAGCATCGGCCAGGAACGCAACACCAATCCGTTTTTGATTGTTTCCTGATTCTTCATCCCGTCGATTTGCTCTATGTTCTGCTGCCTCAACCACGTTCTTGCGTAAACTGCAGTCCTCACTTACCCGCTCCGTTCTTCTCTTGCGCGTTTCAACTCTTCCATGACGGACTGCACGAGCTGTTTCGCGTGCTCCAGTTCCTGAGTAATGATGCGCAGATCCATTGCCGGAACCGCAGGATTTCGCTGGCTCGTGCAATACACGCCGTGCTGCCCGACAAGCACCAGCGCATTGGTCATGCGATCCAGTGATACAGCGAGTCGCCCGCGTTCTCGCCCATACATCTGCTCGAAGTGTTCCAGCTCATCCTTATGCTCCTCAAATGCATTCATGGATCGCAGTCCTTGTCCTTTCGCAGCCTTTAAGCAGCCCCACCAGACGGTTGCACTTCGGGCACACCCCGCAAGCACCAAACTTTACCGCATGCGACGCACGGAACATAATCCGCTGAAGCCACCAGGAGACGCTTTGCCCGGTCCCCGAGGTGCAATCCGCGGGTTTTCGCGCTACATAGTCCGGTCCCGCGGCGAGCTTGGGAAACGATTCGGCTGGAGTCATCTGACAATGCGACGATCCGACCTGGTGCAGCACAAGGAAAAAGAGAAAGGCGGGGTAACGCGTACCTCGCAAATCGTCTTCGGTGAGCGGCAGCATCTGCTGCGCGTTCTCGATTCGCTCGAGGGCACGGATTTGCCGATCGCCCGGCTGCAGCAGGAGCGCCGCATTCTGGAAGATCTCATCCACGCGCGCACCCGCGAGCTCAACCAAATCAACACCGCGTGGGACGAAAAGATTGGCCTCGTTCTGAGCGCCGATGCCAAACCGGAAATGCTCGAAAAGCTCGTAAAGCAAGCCCCCGAAGAAGATTTCTATCTTCTGCGTCTCATCAGCGAGCATCCCAGAGCGAATGCGAAGACTTTAAATAAGCTAGCCAAGCACCCCTACGGCGCCATTAGAGAAAATGTCGCCCGCCATCCAAACGCCGATGCAGGCACTTTGACCTGGCTCAGCAAGGATCGCAGCCAGCCGCTCTGGTACCTGGTCGCGTTCAATCCCAATACTCCCACTCCGCTGCAGCGCCGCCTCCGCGATCGCCTGAAAAAACTTGGCGAAAACCAGCTCTCCAGATAGCCCGGTCCGAGAGATATACGGAACGAATTCTACTAACGCTCAACCACTCGAGCGGCCTTCTTGTTTTTCCGACTCCGCTTGACCTATAGTCCCGGCAACTCTTCCCAAGCGAGCGGTGTCCGAAGAGAGAGAATACGTGGTCATACATCGCGAGGTAATCATGGCGAAGAAACTGCCCTGCTTCGTGAGCCGGTTTCGTATCGACCGGAAGGGGATTTTATGCGCTCTGCTTGGCGCTGGCGCTCCCTCTGACTCCATCGTTGTCGGCGCAGACCGATGACAGCTATCAGTCACGGCGGGTTTTTATGACAGCAACAAATTTGTCGATGCGCTTCCGCTCCTTGAAAGGCTCCACGCGGAAAAACCTGAGGATGTGGCCGTCCTGGCGCGCCTCAGCTTTGCCACACTTGCTCACTCCGCTACGCTCCCGGATGCGTCCGAACAGGAGCAAGAACGCGTACGGGCGAGAAAACTTGCGGATGAAGCCAAAGCCGCCGGGGACGACAGCAATCTCATCAAGATAGTTTTGGCCGTTCCGGAAGATGGCGGCGAAATGTCCTTCGCTGGAACTGCCGAAGTCCAGGCCGCAAAGAGCCAAAAGATGATGCTCGCCCACCCGCGAATCGTTCCGCCGAACCAGATTGAAGGCAAAGGCAAAAATCAAACCAACATCACCATCGATCCCTCTACCTTACTGGGCGGCGCTAAGAAAGACGGCACGAAGGACTCCTCGAGCCCTACATCCTGATTAGCCGCGCAGATAAAGGTATCTCTCAGGATTATCCAGCCTACCGCGATGCTCACCGGGAAAAAATCCGTCAGTACATCACGGAATGGATCATTCATCCCGCGCAGTCGAGCACGCTCCGATGAGCCCCCCTCGCAGGATGGCGGGCAAGCTCGAACTTGTCGCCGCCCGGGACTTTGTCTGCCCTGCGCTCCGGAAATAGTAGAATGACGCCGCACTGTTTCCGGGAAGAGGTGTCTGTGTTTGCGAGATTGCATGCGAGATAGTAGATGACCGGTGCGGACAGCGAGCCATCGCAGGGATGGCGGTTCGTAAGCGCGAAAAAATGGCTGATCATCGCTGTTTCCGCGGCCATGATCGTGCCGTGTCTATGGCACCGACGCATCGAAGCCGGCGATTTAGGGAGTCACGTTTACAACGCGTGGCTTGCCCAATTGATTGAGAAGGGCCAAGCCGCGGGCCTGTACATCGTGCCGCAGTGGAACAACGTCTTGTTTGATTGGATGTTGTTGCATACGGCGAATGTTGTGGGCTTCGCCGCTGCGGAAAAAATTGTAGTCTCGGCCTGCGTTCTGATTTTCTTCTGGGGAGTTTTTGCGTTCGCTGCCGCCGCGAGCGGCCAGCGGCCGTGGTTTCTCACTCCGTGCATCGCGATGCTGGCTTACGGCTACTCCTTCAACATGGGGTTTCTCAACTACTACTTGTCCCTCGGACTCGCCTCTTTCAGTTTGGCTCTCCTGTGGCGGGGAAGGGGATGGGAGCGGCTCCTCGGCTTGCTCCTTGTGCCTTTCATTCTACTCGCCCATCCAATCGGACTCCTCTGGCTCCTAGGGACAGCGCTCTACCTGATTCTTTGGAGCGAGCTGCCGAGTTGGTGGAAGCTGACACTGCCAGCAGCGGCTATCGTTCTGCTGTTTGGGATTCGCTGGTATCTGATGCACGAGACTCGTTTCCCCGTGGACTGGGTGCACGACCCTTTTTATCTGATGAATGGTGCCGACCAGTTGACGCTCTACGGCCAACGCTACGCCGTTCTCGGACGGGCCGCTCTCATCTTCGGAGTGCTTTGTGTCCTCACCGATGTTATTTCGCGGAGGTGTGACGCGTCTTTCTGGCAGTCCTTGCGCCTTCCAGCCGAGTTGTATCTTGTCGCGATTGTTGGCGTTGCGATGTTGCCGGAAAATTTGCGCCCGTCGATCACCGGTGCCTGGATCGGCCTGCTCGCTTCCCGCCTCACGGCGATTACCGCCATCTTCGGCCTTTGTCTGATGGGCTGCCTGAAGCCGAGAAAGTGGCACCTGGCAGGTTTTGGCGCATGCGCGATCGTCTTCTTTGCTTTTTTGTACAAGGACACGCTGGTCTTGAATCGTATGGAGTTCAGGGCGGAGCGCCTCGTCAACCGTCTTCCCTTCGGCACGAGAGTAATCGCGACCATCTGGGCGCCGCCGGGCTCGCGTGTTTCCTTCGTTGGGCACATCGCTGACCGCGCGTGCATGGGGCACTGCTTCAGCTATGCCAACTACGAGCCTTCGTCGGGACAATTTCGCATTCGCGTGCAGCCCGGTAGCCCTGTCGTCAGCGCCTCCGACGAGGACACCGAAGACATGCAAGCCGGGGAGTACGAGGTCCAAGACGAAGACCTCCCGGTGAAGGAAATTTTTCAATGCGACGAAAAAGACCTGACCAATCTCTGCATCCGGGACCTAGCCTCCGGCGAAAAAAATGGCCGCCTCGGCTACAAGCCACCCTCCAACTAACCCGAATCCTTGACCTTCATCCGGTCCAGAACCGCCAAAAACCAGCCAAAATGGCGGTAGACAAATTGGCTCTTGCAACAGGCCAATTTCGTGTAGAATTGGCTCATGGTGAGAGACAATGTTGCCACTTCATCTCCAGCCTGAAAGTCACGTCCCCCTTTACATCCAGCTTCGCGATCAACTGCGCTCGCTCGTCCATGCAGGCGATTTGCGCCCCGGCGATCGCATTCCGGCCAGCCGCGAGCTCGCCACCATGCTGGGAGTCCATCGCACCACGGTCGCAAACGCGTACGCCGAGCTTGAGTCCGAAGGCCTCATCCAGGGGCACGTCGGCCGCGGCACGTACATCAAGGGCAACGGAAATGGCCTGAAACTTACTCCGCCGCCTCCTCCCGTCCTCAACGGAAGCGAGGGCCTGCGCTGGGAATTGCTCTTTGCCGACGAACGTGGCGAAGAAGCCCTCAGCCGCTTGACGGCGAGCGCCCCGGAAAATGCCCTGTCTTTCGTGATGGCGCGTCCCGCCGAAGAATTCTTCCCTGTTGAGGAATTGCAGATTTGCGTGAACGCGGTCCTGCGCCGGGAAGCCACGGATGTATTGAAACTCGGGCCCTCGGACGGCTACGGACCGTTGAAAGAAGCGCTGCTCGATCATCTCCGCGCCGATGGCATTCCTGCCAAAGACGAAAATCTTCTTATCACCGACGGCTGCCAACAGTCGCTGGATATCATCAGCAAAGCGTTCGTGCGGCCGGGCGACTCCGTGATTCTCGAGAATCCGACGTATCCCGGCGCGATGGCGATTTTCCACGGCGCACGCGCACGTTGTCTCGGCGTGCCCATCCAAACGCGTCCAGAACCGGGAGCCACACTCGGCCTCGATCTGGAAGCGCTCGAAGCTACGCTCGCCGCGAACCGCGTAAAACTGATGGTCCTCACGCCTGATTTTCAGAACCCCACCGGTACCTCGATGCCGCTGGCGTCGCGTCGCAGAGTCTTGGAACTAGCAGGACGCCATCAAGTGCCTGTCGTGGAAGATCATATCTATGCCCGGCTTCACGCCCGCGACGAGCGCGTGCCTTCCTTGAAACAGCTTGATCGCGCGAACATCGTCATTCACATCGATAGTTTTGCCAAGGTAGCCTTTCCTGGACTACGTGTGGGATGGATTGTCGCTCCCCCGACCGCTATCGAGCGCCTGCGCATCGTGAAGCAAACTACCGATCTGCATACCGACCAACTCGCACAGGCAACACTCGCGGAATTCTTGCGCCGCGGATTATTTACCAAGCATCTCGCCAAAATGCGCAAAGTCTATGCTTCGCGCCTCCTCGCTCTGGATGAGGCGCTGCGCAAGCACATGCCTGAAGGTACGCGCTGGACTTGTCCCGACGGCGGAATGTGTTTGTGGCTGGAACTTCCACCGGGATTTGACGCCAGCGAACTCTTGATTCACGCCAAAGAGCGGGGCGTCCTGTTTGCGCCCGGCCGTTATTTTTACGTGCAAAACCCGCTGCCCAACACGCTGCGTCTCGGATACGCTGGCTTGGACGAAAAGCAAATCGCGCGCGGTGTCGCCACGCTCGCGGATCTCCTGCGCGTCGAGATGCGCAAGCGTCAGCGCGGCGTGCGGCGCGCCGAACGAAGCCGCGTCGCGCTAGTCTGAAGAGATAAAGAATAGCGATGCAAGGTAAGAAAGAAACGAGGAATAGGGCAGGAAAACGGAGGGCCTGAATTTGACGGACACGATTACATTAGCGCCGAACCCGGTGAACAAATGCTTCGGCTGCGGAGGAGCGAACGACCGCGGCATGAAGCTGACGTTTGTTCAGGACAACGTAAATCGCCGGATCGTTGGAAAATTTATTCTAGGCGAGGCCTACCAGGGCGGCGGGGGGATGGGGCATGGCGGAATTATCGCCACGCTCTTGGACGAAGCCATGGGCAAAGTCTGCCGCTTCCGTGAAGTTCGCGCAGTGACCGCGGAACTGACTGTCCAATATCTGGAACCCGTAAAGGTGGATGAAGAGATCGTTGTCGAGGGTTACGAAACGGAGCAGAAGGGCCGCAATTTATTCCTCGCAGGCGAGATTCGCAATGCCGCAGGCGACGTGTTGGCGAGAGGCACCGGAAGATTTGTCGTGATAGGCCAGAAAGAAAAGGCCACGACCGAAGCGCGCTAGCGCGTAGAGGTGCGCGGAACGTGGAATTTTGGCGGCGAAAAATACGCCGATAAATTTGGGACAAGAGGAGAAACGATATGGACGCGAAGAAAGTGAATGGCAGCGGCGGTTCAAATGAATGGCCGACATTCGTAAAGAGGGTGGCGTGGCGCGCATGGCCTCCATCAAAATCATCCGGGAGATCATGCAAACCGTCACCATTCCGGTGATGGCCAAAGTGCGCATCGGACATTTTGCAGAAGCAGAAGTGCTCCAGGCGCTTGAAGTCGACTTTATCGACGAGAGCGAAGTCCTGACGCCCGCCGATGAAGAGAACCATGTTTGGAAGCATGATTTTCGTGTGCCGTTCGTTTGCGGCGCGCGCAATCTCGGCGAAGCGCTGAGGCGCATCGCGGAAGGCGCAGCGATGATTCGCACGAAGGGCGAAGCCGGTTCCGGCAACGTGGTCGAAGCCGTGCGGCACATGCGCACCATCGTGAGCCAGATGAAAAAGCTGACGATGCTGCGCGAAGATGAGCTGATGCACGAGGCGAAAGAACTCGGCGCACCGCTCGATCTTATCCGCCAGATCGCCAAGACGGGGAAACTCCCTGTGCCGAATTTTTCTGCAGGCGGCATCGCCACTCCTGCGGATGCCGCGCTCGTTCGGCGTCTCGGCGCAGAAGCTGTTTTTGTGGGCTCGGGGATTTTCAAGTCCAGCGATCCGGAAGCCCGCGCTAAGGCGGTAGTGAAAGCGACGACGCATTTTGACGATCCGAAGGCCGTGCTTGAAGCATGCGAGGAGCTCGGCGAGGCCATGCGCGGCATCGACGTTCGCCAGCTCGAAGAAAAAGACATGCTCTCAACACGCGGCTGGTAAAAGCAGCCCCCGATTTGCTTCCTTTGTAGGGGGCACGGCATGCCGTGCTCTCCGATCGAAATTCAATGGAGTCAATGACTTGAAGATTGGCATCTTGGCAGTACAAGGCGACTTTGCAGCCCACGCGGCGATGCTAGCCGCAATGGACGTGCAGACCATAGAAGTGCGCACCGTAGCCGACCTTGATAGCTGCGACGGTTTAATCCTGCCGGGCGGGGAAAGCACCACTCAATTGCAGTTTTTACAAGAAGAAGGCCTGTTTGAAGCTATCAAGAAATTTGCCGCGGAAGGCGGCCCCATCTTTGGAACGTGTGCCGGGGCGATTTTGCTCGCGACAGAGGTGAAGAATCCCGCGCAAACCTCCTTGGGTCTGCTAGACATGACTGTTTTACGCAATGCGTATGGCCGACAGCTCGCCAGCGACGTCTTTTTCGGTTCCAGCAAGTTGACAGTCGCCCCCATGGAAATGGTCTTTATCCGCGCTCCCGTAATTGACAGTGTCGGTCCAAGCGTGAAGGTTCTCGCCGAATATGGAGGCAAACCAGTGCTCGTGCGGAAAGCCAACGTCATGGCCGCGACCTTTCACCCCGAGCTTACCCAAGATACCTCCGTACACGGACGCTTCTTGGAGTTGATCGAGGCCAGTCCGAGGCGGTCGGCAGCTTCTGTCACGGGATAGGCTTGTTGGCTTTCCCTAGTTAGTCAGCAAGAGACAGCCAGGAGGGCTGTCCCACAGGTTTACACAATGCCCCCCTCCCCCTGGGTTTTGCATAAGTTCATTCTAAAGACGCTTAAAGTGCCCTGTTTTTATACACTTTTTACAGGTGCTGATTCTAAAGGACTTTAGAGTTGCATCAAAATTGTGCCGAGCTCCAAACACGGTTGGTGCTTCCAAAATAAAAATGGCAGCCTGAGAGGCTGCCGCGAATCGCAATTCTTCCTAGACATCTTAATAAAGCCACGGTAGAACCGGTTCAAGTGACAAATTGGCTTGCCTGGAATGGCGGCCGAAACACAAAGATAACGTAGTCTGAAAGGGATGGTTCGGGTTGCAGCCGGGACATCTCCCGGATACGCTGTTCCCCGAGGGACAGTCTGCGTGGAAGGTTACCGTCGAACTCGGGTCGTGTTTGTTTGCTTGGGCAATGCGTGCCGCAGCCCGATGGCGGAGGCCGTCGCTTTGCGGGATGCTGCGGATGTGATGGAATCGTCGAGCGCGGGATTGACGCCCCTCGGCCGCGTCGAACCCATGACGAGGCAGACGCTTGCCGCGAACGGGTTTGCCTCAGATAAATTAATTTCCAAGCCGATTTTACCTGCCTCGTTGGACGAGGCAGATATTGTCGTCAACATGAGCGGGATGCCGAAAGAGCTCGCCTTCCAGGACCACACCAAGGTTGAAGATTGGTACGTCGAAGATCCTTATGGCGAGGATGCAGACCTTTATCAGAGAATCTTTGAGGATATTGAGCGGCGCGTGACAGAGTTGGCGGAGCGGCTAAGAAACGCGGGGAGTAGCAGGAAATTAACGGGAAACATCAAAGGGAAGGGCACTGGCGGGCGACGGCGGCAGTAGAAGGCGATTAGGAGAATCGAGTTTGCGGCGAGAGAAAACCAGCGTTTCGCAGGAGGATTACCTCAAGGCGATTTGGGAGATGCTTGAGGAGGATCAGACGCCCATCAGCGCGCGGCTTGCGGAAGAATTGAAAGTGACGCCTCCGGCGGTGACCGCGGCATTGAAGCGCATGATGCGGGATGGACACGTCCGCGTGGAACGCACCGGACGAATCGATCTGACACGCAAGGGGCGGATGGTTGCCGAACGATTGGCTTTGCGGCATCAGCTTGCGGAAATGTTACTCACGGAAGTGATTGGACTCTCCTGGGCTAAGGCGCACGATGAGGCTGAGCTGCTTGAGCATGGAATTTCACCGGAAGTCGAGGCGCTCTTGCTCAAGCGATTTGGCAACAAGAAATCGTGTCCGCACGGCGTTCCGATGCGAGGTGGTGTGGCGAAGCTGCGTAGTCAAGGCGCTGTGCTGTTGGCGGACCTGCGCGCGAACGAACACGCGGAAATACTTTGCGTCTATGAAAAGGACGGACAGTTCCTTGAATTTTTGGAAGGGCTTCGATTGCGTCCTTCAACGAAGGTTGAAGTGCTGAAGCGCGAATATGATGAAACTATGACTCTGCGCTCGGACGGGCACACTATGCATTTGGGAAAGCCGGCCACGTCTCGAATTTGGGTGCGGCGGTTGGAATGAGTAAGTAATGCTCACTTCTTCCGTAGAGCGGTCCATTGTCCATCGGCTCGACCCTCCACTTTCATTCGCCCCTTCGCCGAATCTCCATCAATCCATCCGGCCAGGGTCGCAGTCATGGGCGCCGGCTTTGCACTCGGCCACGTTCCATTAAACGTAAGCTCGACATAGCCATTGCGCCACGTGCCGCTGATCGGCTGATCCTGACCAAACTCACCGGACCATGTGCCTTTCACCGCGTTGCCGTCTCGATGGAGGTTCATCGATCCTTCGTAACTGCCGTAATCGCTGGCGAATTTTACGCCCCATGTCCCAGAGGCTTCGCCGTCATTGGTTACCGCTTCCACTTGGGCGGGAATGACTTTCAGGTTGGAGAAATATGCTTCCTCCCCGGAATAACCCCATAAGGCAACACTGCCCTGCAGGTCCTGGCCTTTCAAGCCATTCACGGTCAAGCTCGGATTCTCCGATCCGTTGACATACAACTTCGCAATCCTTCCGTGAACTTCGATCTTTACCTTGGTCCATCTTTCAGGCTGTAGATCCGCATAGGATTCGTAAATCCACGGCCATTCTCTGCGCAACTTGTACCAATCGAATCCTGGCGCAGCGACGTATTGCACTGAGTGGTTCCGCATCGCCTGATCTTCGGAATGGGAATTCCCAGGGCGAAGGTAGAACAATTCATAGTGCGAAGCATCTGTGCTAGCCCGGAACGCGATCCCAATGAAGCCGGGCATCCGTACACCCGGAGGCGTAGTGACCTTCATGGCGATATCGGCCTCTATGGTTGCGTCCTGAATCTGGATTCCCTTGAGAAGGGCGAAGACATCTTCATTCGATTGTGTGGTCAGACGAACCGCTTTGCGTCCTTGGTATGCGACTGTTTCTGCCTTCCCGCCGGTCACGATCAGATCGTTCAGATCGGTCAGCGCGAAGCTCTGCGCCGCCTGCGAAGTTGGCTCCGCGGTGCCAAGGACCTGAGCGCTCGCGGAAAGAAACGTAGAGATGGAAATTAGTACGCCTCCGGCGGCACGCAATAAACCGGTTACCATAATGGTCCCGCCCAGCCCCGTAGCGGAAAGCGTGCGGGTTGTCATTCGATGGTCACCTCATTCTTCCCTGGAATTCCCGGCACATGAAGAGTCCGCGCGGGGTGTTCAGGCTGGAAGACTCACAAGCACTTCGCAGACCAACGCATGATCCACTTAAGCTCCGTGGAATGAAATGCATGCGTCGGATACGGCCTACGCGGGTGTTCAAGCTCGGACACAAGTGTCCGAAAATGAACAAGAATCGACGGCGATGCTCTCTTCGATGTCAATACGATGTTTTGCAGTAAATCGTCAAATTTCCAATTGAGAAAGCAGGACTTGAGCCTCGAGTTCGTCACTTCCCGGTCTGCGTACAATCGATGACCCGCCCGCCATTAGGTGCGTTGATCTAGGAGCGCTTTGAGTCTCGCGTAGCCGGCGCGGCTGACTGGGAGGCGGGTGCCGTCGGAGAGGATTGCGAGACGGCTGTCTTTTCCGTAAGGCTCGATACGGACCACGCGCTCGAAATTGACCACGTAGGAACGATGGACGCGGACGAAGTGTTCGGGGTCGAGGCAGGCTTCGAGGCTTGCGATGGTTTGTTGCTTCAGATGTTTTTTGCCTTCGCTGGCTAGAGCTACGTAGTCGTCTTGCGCTTCGGCGTAGTCGAGTTTTCGCACTGGAATGAGCGTGACGCGAGTGCCGTCGCGCACTACGATACGTTCGAGGAATTGCTTTGGCGGGCGCGCCGCTGCGGTCAGGTCTGGGGCGAGAAGCAGTTTTTCGCCTAGGCGGGATTTCGCGCGTTCGAGAGCGGCTTCGAAGCGTTCGCGCCCGATGGGCTTCAGGAGATAGTCGACGGCGTGAACCTCGAAAGCCCGCATGGCGTACTGGTCATAGGCGGTGACGAAAATGACGGCGGTTTCCGTGCCGATCAGCTCGAGGACATCGAATCCGGAGAGCTTAGGCATCTGTACATCCAGAAAAATCAGGTCCGGCTTGTGTTCGGCTACTGCTTTTACCGCCTCGAAACCGTTGGCACACTCCGCGACGACCTCAATCTCCGGACGCGTTTGGATCAGCTCGCGAAGGACGAGGCGCGCCAGGTCTTCGTCATCGACGATCAGCGCAGCAATCTTCCTGTCGTCCTTCTTGGTCAACTCTTCACCTCTTCGGAATCCGTTGGAAACGATAATTCCACGCGAAACTTTCCGTCTTCGGTGCTGACGCCCATGTTGGCTTCTTTGCCGTAGCGGGCTTCGAGCCTGTCGCGAACATTTTTCAGCCCGAGGCCGCCCTTCCGCGTCGGCGTCGACTCCGGATCGAACGTATTCTCAATCGCAAGCGAAACGCGGCCATTGTGGCTCTGGCCGGAAAGACGCACCATTCCTCCATCGGGCAGATTTGCGATGCCATGCGTGACGGCATTCTCGACGAGCGGCTGCAGAAGAAGAGGAGGCAACTGAATCGACTTGGACTCTTCTTGAATTTGCTCCTGCATCTGCAAGCGTTCGCCAAATCGCACTTTCTCGATAGCGAGATAACGGTGGAGGAGTGACAGTTCTTCCGAGAGTGGAACGCTTGTTTTCTCGCCGAGCCCGAGCGTCATGCGGAGGAATTCGGCAAGAAGAATGCACATTTCGCGAGCCTTGGCAGGGTCAACGCTGGTGAGCGCGCTGATGGAGTTCAGACTGTTGAACAAAAAGTGCGGGTTCACTTGCGCCTTGAGCGCCTTTAGCTCCGCCTCGCGCGCAAAAATACTCGTTTCGAGCGCCTTGGCTTCCGCCTTGCTGGAATCTTCCATCGCGAGAACCACATAGTGAGCCGCCACGGAAAGCAGATAAACCAAAAAGCCGAGGCCGTATAGGACGGTGGTCTGGGGAGCAAACCTCTGGTCCAGTCCTCGAAACGTTGGAAATTGCGAGGATGGGAGTCCTTTGCAGCGGCGCCGCTTTGCACATATACCAGGCTGAAAGACAGACGAATTGATAGACCAAACACAATGGCACAATGAGAACGACGGCGTCCCGCCAGCCAAGTTTTCCAGGCACGGCCATCAAATAGATGAGGATTCCCGCAAGCGGCGACCACGCGGACAGGTAAATTCCGTAACGTTTGATCGGTTTGAGGAGTGGATGCATAAAGACCGCTCAGTTGAGGATCTCGACGCCTCCAAAAATAACCGTGCCGGTGATAATAAGGGTTTTTCTTTTGGCACCGGTTGCGTCTGGGGCAGCTGAAATGTGTGTTTTGTCGGAATAACCGCCAAGGACCGGGGTGCTCATGGAATGGACGTTCCACACCTCAGGCACGCGAATCTCCGCGCCGCCGAAGATGCAGTTAACTTCGATGGTAGCCTCGTCGCCATCAATAACCGCGTCGCGCAGATCGAGTTCGGCGCCTCCAAAGATACAGGTGGCGCGGCCACCTCTGAAGGCTTGACTTTTAATGCGGCGCTCGATCCCCCCGAAGATCGCGGTGGCATTGAACACGTCGGGGCTGTAGTTGACGCGATCGCTCTGGCTGCCGCCTTTCACGACGATGGGCGGTCTCAGGGCTCCCCACATGAGAACGATGCCCACCGCAATGATCGCGAGCGGCCACATGTCAGAGAAATGGAGATGGGTGAGACCCAGATTGTTGAGTTGGAAGATGGCGCCGACGACGACTAAGATCGCTCCCCAAGCGCGATTCGAGCGAGTAAAGAGGTGTCCGACGCCGAAGAAAACCAGAATCATAGGCCAAAAGCGGAACAAGGAACCAATGACAAAGAAACCCATGTGATCGAGCAGGAGCGCAACGCCGGCCGCGACAATCAATGAGCCCCACACCAGGCCAACGCGGGAAGCCTCCGGCTGTCCCTTGCCCCCGATCATGATCCCGGCTCGCACTTGATGTTTCCGAGCCTCGTCTTTCTGGCCGTCGTCCGGCCGGGGTCGTGTATCGCGATCATCCATTATTGATCTCGCGTTCGCGGAATGTGGATTCACTCATCCGATTTGCTCCCGCCGGATATTCGGATTGCGATCGCAGCAAGGCGAGCCCGACGACGACGGCTACGACCGCCGTGAATAGTACCAAGATACGGGGGATGAGTGAGAAGTAGTCGATCTGGTGGAAGGCGAAGGCGCCGGCGGCGTTCAAGAAAGACAAGCCGAGCGAAGGTAGGAGGCCGAAAACTCCTTCATGGAGTCTTTCAGCGAGCCGCGCAAGGGGTTGCGCCAGGACTTCCAGGTCGGCCACCAAGGCTACAGACCCTAACGTTACCAGGATTGTGCCCAAGTAGCCCCTGCGTCCGTGCTCACTATTTTGCCGCAGTGTCATGCTTGCCTCCAAATCGGGCGGTTTGTCTGCCCATGGGCGAGACTACGCAGTGCCGGGGAGGTGTGCATTCGCTTTTCGGCGGACAGGGTGAATTTACCGGCCAGTGGCGGCTGTCATCGGCGGGAAACATGAGGGCGGGCAGCGCTTGGACGGGTACGAGATCCCTCTTGCAAATTTGCGCGATTCACCATAGGGTATGCGCACTAATGAACAGCGATGTTGCCTACCCTTGGTGCCGAGGAAGTCTTGCGGCGAACGGAGATGGTCTTGCAAATTGAAAACACACCCGCTCGACGTGGCGAACGGTGGCGCTGGCTTCTGTATGTTGCGCTCGCTCTTGCGGGCGGCTTGCTTACTTTCGTCGGGGCACGCGCGCAACAAAAAGCTACCGATGATGCTACTTTTCGGAACCTCATCGACGGCTATTGTGCGGCCTGGAGCACGGGAAACGCAGACAATCCAGCGCGGTTCTACGCCAAGGAGGACGGCCTCGTATTTTACGACCTCGCTCCATTTGCGTATCACAGTTGGAAGGAATACCACGAAGGAGTGAAGGCGGCGCTCTTTGACAACATGGAAAGCGGATCGCTGAGTGCGGGGAAGGATCTGAAGGTGCGTCGCCATGGCACGGTGGCGTGGACGACGCTTTCCATGCATTTGTCCGAAAAGACAAAAGACGGTAAGAATGTAGAAACACAGATACGCTATACGGGTATTTGGGAGAAGCGTCCCGGGGGCTGGCTTCTGGTGCATGAGCATCTATCCGCGCCGCTGGGTGGCAATTAAGGCTTAGGAAGGCTTGGGAGCGGGTGCTCTAGCCGTGTAAGACCGATGTTCAAAACATTGCAGTACTACTGGAACGTTGCACACGGGTATCGATTCAATCCTTGGAAGAGCCCGTACTTGCGCTGGCGGTTTGAGACTTTTCTCGGTAAGGAAGCGGCAAACCTGGACGCGCGAAAATTCTTCCGGCTTTCCTGGAAATACCGTTCAAACATGATGAATTTTCTAGACTGGGCCGCGGAACGGCGGCGTTCCCAGCGTCACATTCGTCGCCACGCCTGAGGCTCGCCTTTCTGTTGTTGGCGCGCGATCATCAAAAATACAATTCGAGGCTGGGACGCGCCGGGAGGCGTATGATTTGAATGGAAGGAGGATCCGCTTGTGAGCGAGTTGAAGATCCTCCAGAAAACCGAAGAGTTGCACGAAGGGCGCTGGTGGGAGGCGGAGGCAGGCGGGCGCGTGCATTGCTATCTCTGCCCGCGCCATTGCCGCATTCATTCGGGACAATCGGGGTTTTGTTTCATCCGCGTCAATCAAGGTGGAAAACTTTATAGCTTGGGTTATGGAGCGCCTGCAGCGCTGCAAGTCGATCCCATTCAGAAAAAACCGCTGAACCATTTTCTCCCCGGGACACGTGTGTTCAGTATGGGTACGGCGGGTTGCAACATGGGGTGCTTTTTTTGCCAGAACTGGGATATTTCCAAATCGCGGCAGGACCAGGTGCGTTCACAGCACGTCGCTCCCGAAGACGTGCCTTTGCTGGCTCTTCAACATGGTTGCGATTCTTTGGCGTTCACCTATAACGAGCCGACCATCTGGGGCGAGTATGTAATCGATATTTGTGAGGCAGCCAAGGAATATGGGCTGAAAACGGTGATGGTTTCGAATGGCTACATTACCTACGAGGCGTTTCACGATATCTATGACCACATTGACGCGGCCAATATCGATTTGAAGGCTTTCACGGAGGGTTTCTACGGGAAGATCACGCTGACGCATTTGCAGCCTGTTCTTGAAACGCTGGAATGGCTGAAGAAAGAGACAAACGTCTGGTTTGAGATCACGAACCTGATGATTCCGACTTTGAACGACGATCCTGCGGAAACGCGGAAACTCTCGGAATGGATTTTGACACACCTGGGGCCGGACGTGCCCTTGCACTTTACTGCGTTCCATCCGGACTTCAAGCTGCAAGATAAGCCTCGCACGCCGCCAGAGACACTTCACCGGGCGCGGGCTATCGCTCTGGAAACAGGTCTTCATTACGTCTACGAAGGGAATATTTTCAGCGACGGTGCTAACACGTCTTGCCCTAATTGCGGTGAGTTGCTGGTCCGGCGCTCCTGGCACGATGTTCTAGATAATTGTCTGGAGCAGGGTGCTTGTCCGAAGTGTTCTTTAGTTATTCCTGGAGTGTGGGAGAAGTCTGGGAAGCAGCTGTCAGGGAGGGCAAAGGGGAGAGATACGGCTGGAAATTACGAGCATTTGAATTTGTAGCCATCGACAAACAGGCGGCGAATTTAGCCACTCTAGCCGTGAAACGAGTAGTAGCCCGGGCCCACGCGCATTCCGTGATGCCACGCCACTGGAAAAACCCACCACACCAGCGTTCCCAGAATGGCCTGTCCCACAGTGAGTGGGATAATGTTGCGTTCTCGTGAGAAGAGCCAGCTCATTGCCGTGCCACCGACGAAAGTCAATGGCACGAGAACCGGATTGGGCCAGTGCAGCGCGGCAAAAACGGCGCCGGCCAGCACAGCGGCCCGGCGAGGGTTCTCGAGTGCACAGAGGAGGCGGTTCGTCAGATAGGAATTCAAAGCAACCTGTTGCAACAAACAGAAAGCGAAGTAGGCAAAGAAACGCCAAGGCTCGGTGACCCGAGGCGGCAAGCGGTGGAAGGCACCAAGCCATAGGCCCGCCGCACAAACACCAACGACCAATACTGGATAAATGATCAGTCCCTGGCGCGTTGCGCGCCAGAGATTGTCAGCCCGCCAGCCCAACGTTTTGGGAGTGTCGCGATGAACGGCAATGCTAGCTATAAGCCAGATGGGGAAGACAATCCACGAATTTGGTTTGGCACTCTGAAGCTGCCAAATGTACCAAGCAATGTAGCCAGCTAACCCAAGCGCCTCGACGAGCGTCAACACACGATAATTAGTTTTCGCCATCGGCCCCGGGTATGAAAAGGGTCGAATCGTCGGACCCGCTGAGCTTCAGTAAGCGCAGCGTGCTTTCGAACAACTGCTCGATTTCCGCCTCGCTCGCTACTTTTGGCGCCAGCAGTTTGTCCAAGTCGAAATCCGGGAATCCACGGCTAATTACACGCGTTGGCAAAGAAGCGCGCAACTGTTTGGAGCTGATCACCCCAGCTGCCAGCACTTCTTCAAACACAGTTCTCCGCATCGGATCAAGAAAATCACTTGGATGCAAAAGCCTGCAGATTTCCAGGCGCGTGCCGGGCTTTACGAGCACGGAACAGAGCAGCCGCAGAGTATTGCGCTCCATTAGTTCGCGCTTCAGCAGCTTGGGAATGGACTTCGTTTTCATATTATGCGAGAACAGAGGAAAGCGGTATCTCCGCGCGCGCCCAGAGCATCTGAATTGTGGAAATCATCGTAGATGAGATGATAGTAGAGAGAGCGAGGTTGTGTTCGGAGGAGCGGTCTGTATGGAACAGAGGCACCGGGTCGTAATTCTTGGCGGAGGATTCGGTGGTCTGAATGCCGCGCAGAAGTTGAAGCGCGCGCCCGTGTACGTCACGCTGATCGATCGCCGCAACTTTCATCTTTTCCAGCCGCTGCTATATCAGGTTGCTACGGGGTCGTTATCGCCGGGCGAGATTGCGGCTCCGTTGCGCGGCGTTCTGAACAAGCAGAAAAATACGCAAGTACTGCTGGGGGAAGCTGCGGATATCGAGCCTGATGCAAAGCGCGTCATTTTGCGGGACGGGGCTGTGTTTTCGTATGACTCCCTGATTGTCTCGACCGGTTCGCAGACTTCTTACTACGGCAATGATGATTGGCGCCGGTGGGCGCCCAGCCTGAAGTCCGTCGAAGAAGCCACCGCCATCCGGCACAAGATTCTTTACGCGTTTGAGTGTGCCGAACGTTCGGCGAACGAAGAAGATGCGCGGGCCTGGCTTACGTTCGTCATCGTCGGAGCGGGCGCAACCGGGATGGAGCTTGCTGGTGCGCTCGCGGAGATCGCTAATGAAACGCTGAGAAATGATTTTCGGCACATCAACCCTCGCGAGGCTCGGATTGTTCTTATGGAGGGCGGCCCGCGCGTTCTCCCAGCGTTTCCTGAAGACCTCTCGGCAAAAGGGGAAAAGCTGGTCTCTGACCTTGGCGTCGAAGTGAACAAGAATGTGATGGTGACATGTATTGATGCCGACGGCGTCACCTATAAATCCGGGGATGAGTCAAAACGTTTGCGGGCAAAGACCGTGCTGTGGGCCGGCGGCGTCACAACCAACGAGTTCGGCAGAAAACTCGGCGAACGCACTCGCGCGGAGACAGACCGTAGCGGACGCATCAAAGTCAATCAGGACCTCACTGTACCCGGCTATGCCGACATATTCATTGTTGGCGATCTGGCGCTTTCTTTGGGCAAAGATGGGAGACCGCTGCCGGGGGTCGCGCAAGTGGCCATTCAGGGCGGAACGTACGCCGCAAGAACCATTCGGGCCCGCTTGGAAGGGAAGAAAAACACAAGGCCATTTCACTATTTCAATAAAGGGGATATGGCGGTCATTGGCCGCGCCGCAGCTGTTGCCAATATATTTGGGTTTCATCTAGCTGGGCTGTTTGCGTGGCTCACCTGGCTTTTCATCCACTTGATCTACATCGTGGAATTTCAGAGCCGCGTTTTGGTATTCGTGCAGTGGGGCTTCGAGTATTTGACCTTCAGCCGCGGGGCCCGGCTCATCACCGGTATCGCCGCAACGGACTCGCTCGACAAACCGGCAGCTCTAAGCAACGTGAACAACATGGAGGATGGCCGCTGAGCTCCCCGGATGCAGTTCGCAGCGGTCAATGCTAGAATCACGCGGCACGAGGTGAGGAGTGACGATTCGCAGGCACGGTTTTATTTCTACGAAGCGGCTAGCCAAATCTGCAACACTCTGGGTAACAATCGCTTTTATCATTGCCGTAACGAACTCTCCCGCTCGGCCCCAAGCTGAAGCTCCGGACGCAGCAATCGAGCGCGGACGCAAACAGTTCGTGCAAGCGTGTGGGTTTTGTCATGGCCCTGATGCTACTGGCGCTCGTGGGCCCGACCTTGTGCGTTCCTTGCTTGTGGCTCATGACGTGAAGGGCGACCTTATCGGTGGAGTGATTCGCCAAGGCCGCCCGGATAAAGGCATGCCGGCGATGCCTCTATCGGATGAGCAGGTGAGCGATATAGCAGCTTTTCTTCACGCGCGCGCGGCCGAAGCGATTAGATCGAGCCGGTTGCCGAGCGTGTATCCGGTGGAGAGGTTGCTAACCGGCAATGCCGAGGCTGGAAAGGCGTTTTTCAATGGCGCCGGCGGCTGCAACAAATGCCATTCCCCGACTGGCGATCTAGAAAAAGTCGCAAGTAAGTACTCTCCTATGGATCTCGAAGCGCATATGCTTTATCCCGGGGGACAGCACACCACAGTGGTGGTGACCTTGCCATCAGGCGAGCAAATGAAAGGTCCGCTGGTGCACATCGATGATTTTATGACTGCGTTACGCGACGATTCCGGTTGGTATCGCTCCTTCTCGCGCGATCGCGTGAAGGTAGAAATTCAAGATCCACTGGCAGCTCATCGTGAACTGCTCGGCAAGCTGACTCAGGCGGACGTTCACAACCTCTTCGTGTATCTGGAAAGTTTGAAATAGAGAAAGTTAAAGTAGCGAAATACAAGGTCAGGACCCGAAATGCTTCTTCACTCCCGCTTGGCGATTAAAGGCGCGCGCGACAGAGACAATCTCACTGGCAGGTATGCGAGACACCGTTTCGCTATAAAACGGGCGAGTGCCGTGCTCGCGCTGCTGCTTTTGGCTCTAGCGCTGCGACCGCCGCTCGCTCCAGCACAAGGACTGGACCCGGCGGCGCTGCTCAAGCCTGCTACCGATACCTGGCCAACATACAACGGAGACTATTCCGGCGCGCGCTTCAGCACACTCGACCAAATCAACGCCGGAAACATTAATTCGCTGACCCTTGCCTGGGTTTTTCAGACGCACAGCGCAACGATTAAAGCGACTCCTCTCGAAGTGAATGGCATTCTCTACTTTTCGGTTCCTGACAACGTTTGGGCCGTCGATGCCCGGTTTGGCCGCCAGATTTGGCACTACGAGCGAAAGTCCGAAGGCGACAAGATCGGCCATCGTGGCCTCGCGATGTACAAAAATTGGCTCTACTTTACGACGCCCGACGCGCACTTGGTCTGTCTCGATGCCAAGGACGGCACTGTGCGTTGGATCGTCGAACTGGCCGACCCCAAGCTCGCGTATTTCTCGACGATGGCGCCGCTAGTTATTCGCGATCACGTGATTGTGGGCGTTTCCGGAGACGCTACGGACGTTCCCGGCTTCCTTGAATCGCTTGATCCAGAAACCGGAAACATCCAGTGGCGCTGGAACACCGAGCCGGACCCTGGGCAGCCGGGCTCGGAAACGTGGCCCAAGGATAGCGACGCCATCCACCACGGCGGCGGCATGACTTGGATGACGGGTACCTATGATCCCGGGCTCAATTTGCTCTTTTGGGGAACGGGCAATCCTAATCCCGTGCTCGTGGGAGAGGGACGCCCTGGCGACAATCTCTACACCTGCTCGATCGTGGCGCTGAATCCGGACACCGGGAAGCTCGCTTGGTATTTTCAGCCGTCGCCACACGATGTGCACGATTGGGATGCCGTCGAGACGCCGGTTTTGTTCAATGCTGAGTTCAAGGGAAAGCGACGCAAGCTTTTGGCGCAGGCGAGCCGCAACGGATTTTTCTTCGTGTTAGATCGTACGAATGGAGAGCATCTGGTGACTTCGGAGTTCATCGATCAAACGTGGGCGAAGGGCGTTGACTCTCGCGGACGGCCAATCGCCAAGCCGGAAGCCGCGCCAAGCCCGGACGGCGCGCTCGTCGAACCCGGTTCCGATGGATCCACGAATTGGATGGCGCCAAGCTTTGATTCGCAGACGGGATTGTTTTATGTCAACTGCCGCCGCCTCTTCAGCGTTTTCTACGCCACAGTTACCGGAAAAGCGGAAGGTTGGGGAGGCCGCGACCGCAACTTGTGGGCCAATTCCACGTTGCGCGCGCTCGACTACCGCACCGGCAAAGTCGTGTGGAACCACGAGTTGGGTGACGGAGAGAGTCTCGCGGGGATTCTTACGACGGCTGGACACCTTCTTTTCAGCGCCGATAACTCCGGCGATCTGCTGGCGCTGGATCCAGCCACCGGCAAAACTCTCTGGCACTTGAACGGTGGGGGACGCATGGCAGCCTCGCCGATGACTTACGAACTCGACGGGCGGCAGTTTCTTATTATCCCGGTGCAAGACATTCTGTACGCCTTCGCGCTGCCAGGATTTCAGAAGCAGGAGCATGGCGATACAACTCATAGCATTCGTTAAGTTTCGCTGAATATTGTCTTCAAAACTTATTATTTGACACTCCGGTGATGCGTTTGTAGCCTTTCACACTCACGACCTCGGTGCGCTATAGTGTGAATTGCGGCTCGATGCAGCGGTGCGACCTGCTAATGACGAGGTATGTGAATCGCGAGCCCAGAGCGCGGCAAGGTAATTCTGCCTAAGAGCAGCAAGAGATACATGGCATGAAAACTGAGTTACTCAAATCCTTGGGCCAGGTGTCAATCTCAAGAGACGGCGATGTTCTTGCGGAATCGCAGATTTCGGAGATTTTGAAAGATATTCTGACGAATATTACATTTATCGACATTCACACGCATTTGTATTCCCCGGCTTTTGGCAAAATGGGATTGTGGGGAATCGATGAGCTGCTGACTTACCATTATCTTGAGGCCGAACTATTCCGCTCTTCAGATATACCTCCGGAGAAATACTGGACGCTTTCCAAGCGTGAGCAAGCGGATGTCATCTGGCGGGCTCTTTTCGTCGAGAATTCGCCTGTTTCGGAGGCCACACGCGGCGTAATCGCTGTCCTCAAGGCTTTCCATTTGCCTACGGATAGTGCGGACCTGACTGACGCGAGGGCCTTCTTCGAAGGGCAAACCATCGAATCGCACATTCAGAATGTGTTCCGCATGGCGGGTGTCAGCGTGGTGGTCATGACCAATGATCCGCTCGACCCGGAAGAATCCGCGATGTGGTTGAAGGGAGTCGCCCACGATAGTCAATTTCGCAGCGTGGTGCGCCTGGATCGCATTCTGTGCACCTGGCCTGCGCACTGGCGCACGCTGGCAAGTCAAGGCTACCAGGTGGACGAGCAGGCCTCGGGGAAATCCGTGGCGGAAGTGCGGCGCTTCTTGATGGATTGGTACGGGCGTATGCAGCCCGTGTACATGGCGGTGTCGCTTCCGGACACTTTTGCGTATCCCCAGGAGACCGTGGGCAATCGATTGCTGACCGAGGCGGTGCTGCCTGCTTGCCGCGAATTGGATTTGCCGCTCTCGCTGATGATCGGTGTTCGCAAACAGGTGAACCCGAGGTTGCGTTTGGCGGGCGACGCAGTGGGTAGAGCCGATCTCCGGGCCCTTGAGAATGTATGCCGCGAATTTCCGGACAATCGCTTTCTGGTGAGTGTGCTGAGTCGTGAGAATCAGCACGAACTTTGCGTATACGCGCGGAAGTTTAGCAACTTGATGCCCTTCGGCTGCTGGTGGTTCATGAACAATCCTTCGATTGTGGAGGAGATCACTCGCGAACGCATCGAGATGCTGGGGACAAGCTTCATTCCGCAGCATTCCGATGCGCGGGTGCTCGAGCAAGTCATCTACAAATGGAACAACACGCGCCGGACGATGGCGCGCATCCTCTCCGACTCATATCGTCTTTTGATCCAGGACGGGCGTGGCGTGACGCGGGACGACATTCAGCGTGATGTCATCCGGCTTTTCCGTTCGAACGCCGAGGCTTGGATGGGCTTGCGCGCGCCTCTTTCTGACGCCACCAGGCAAGCCTAGAGCGCCTTTTCCTTGCGGACGAACTCTACCTTGTATGCTAGCAATGTTCGATTAAATGGGCACGCGGAGCAAGACTACGCCGTGAGCTGGTACCGTCACGGAGTACTCAGCGCCATCTAGCTTCATGTCGCTATGGCCCCAGAGGTCGCGCGCACGCCTGGGCGCAGTTTGCAGGCCTGCGTCCGACCACCTAACGGTAATCTGCGTTGGCGCGCTGCCGCGATTAAACAATCCAATCGCCTGACCACCGTCAAAAAGCGGCCTCGCCCAAACTTCTTGATCTCCGGATTTCGATATGCGTCGTCCCTGCCTGCCAGCCTTATCTTGATTGACGGCGATGACTTCGCGGTTCGTGAGAATCTCAAGAATTGCGGTACTCATGTTTCGTAAGTCATTGCCAGCGAGCAGCGGGGCGGCAAGAATCGCCCACAAGCTCATGTGCGTTCTGTATTCGTCATCACTCATTCCGCCGTTGCCAATCTCGAGCATGTCGGGATCGTTCCAGTGTCCCGGCGCTGCCCACGGTGCCAATTCGTCCTGTGCAAAACCAATTTTAGTCATCGAATCCCAAGTGTCGCGGATGTCGCCTGTGGTTCGCCACGCATTGCCGCCTACGTCGGCGCCCCACTTCCAAACGTCAGCGCGCCCATACTGGCAGAGGCTATACACGATTGGACGGCCAGCTTTTAGCAGGGCATCGCCCATCATTTGGTACACCGCGCGCATCTCTTCGTCCGTGTAGAGATTGCGCGCACCGCACCAGTCATACTTCAGATAATCGATCCCCCAAGCTGCATAGGTCCGCGCATCTTGCTCCTCGTGACCGTAACTCCCTTCGTATCCCGCGCAAGTATTCGGACCGGGCGAAGAGTAAATTCCAATCTTCAGGTCCTTGCTGTGTACGTAGTCGGCGAGCGCTTTCATGTCGGGAAATTTCTTGTTAGTTGTGATATTTCCGTGCGCGTCGCGGCCTGCTTCCCAGGTGTCGTCGATGTTGATGTATTGGTAGCCGGCCTCTTTCATTCCATTCGCGGCCATGGCATCGGCCATTCCGCGCACGCCCGTGTCATCCACGCGCCCCGCAAATTTGTTCCAACTGTTCCAGCCCATCGGCGGCGTTCGAGCCAAGCCGTTGTCGGGCACCTTATGCAGCGCCGGCAGAGGCTGGCGTGCTGGGTAAACGCCCTCGCCGGGAGGTGCCCGGTGAGCGACCATCTCGATGAGGTCCGCATCAGGGCGTCGTCTCGTGGCCACGTGCAGTTCCTCGCCGACGAGCTTGCCTTCGTATTTCACGCGCCGCTCGCTTGTTCCATCCATCATTTTGCCGGTGAGCGTAAAGCCATCTGGTCCGCCAGTGCTCTCGACAATCTTGTAGTAGAACTGTCCAGTGCGGATTGTGCCCGTTATGCGGGAGCTTTCCTGATGAAGATCCAGATAGGTGGTCCGAAGGGTGCCGTCCGGAAGGGGATCGCTGACCGCCCAGTTTCCAGTCAAGTCAGCGGCAAGACTCGGCACCGTGAGCAGGCCGAGCAAGAAGGCGCAAAGAGTCTTCATTTCCAGCGAAGACTACAACAATCAAGGCTCGTCCCAAAATGTTTTGTGCGCGGAATGCATTGAATTCTTCTGAAGGACAAGTTTAGAAAGACTAGAACGATTGCCTGATCGGCCGGCCGCCACAGAACGAAAGATTCTGCCGTAGCTCAAGCCGACAGTGCGGCGAACTCCGAGACCATGAAATTGAATCGGTCCTTGAGCGGGGCCCCCCTGGCACCCGGCTCCGGGAGGTTCCAGGAGAACTGCAATTTAGTCCAGCTAAACCACTCCTTTAAAATTTCCAGATTGACATCACTACGATTCCACTCCTAATGTGCCGTCATAGGTTCTATTCAAGTATCTGATAACGATTATTCAGAAGATTGATGATCAGAAGCGAGTGCTGCGTCTCCTTCGAGTGTTGGTGCGATAGGCGTAGCTGTGCGTTCGAGGCCCACGGCGCGCCGCAGCTGCTGGTCACGTCCGAGACGGTTCTCTCGGAGTGCCCGCGAAAGGGAAAGGCATCCATGAAGAGGAATGTGCTTATTGCTTTCTTCGTGCTTCTATTCGCTCCACTCTTTTCGCACGCGCAAGGGTTGGGGAGCATCCTCGGCCGAGTCACCGATCCTGCAGGAGCCGGTGTCGCGGGTGCACAGGTTTCAGCGACACAAGAAGGCACGGGATTTTCCCGCGCCGCAACGACCGATGCCGAGGGTTTCTTCGTCATTCCCTCGCTGCAACCCGCCGTCTACAACCTGGACGTCGAGGCCAAGGGTTTCAGCACCACAAAGGAACACGGGGTCACCTTGCTCGCGGATCAGTCGCTCACGGTGAACTTGGGTGTGAAGCTGGGTTCGGTTACGGAAGTCATCACCGTGACCACTAAGACCGTCCAAGTGGACACGTCAACGTCTTCGCTCAAGCAAGTCATCGAGGAGCAGCGCATATCCGAACTGCCTCTAAACGGGCGGAATGCTGCGCAGCTTACCCTCCTCGTCGCGGGCGCGGTCAATTCGCCCAATGGTGGCGCTGACCAGGGCGCCACGAAGACTTTTCCAGGCGCGGTGACATACTCCACGAACGGAACCAGGCAAGACAGTATCAGCTACCAGCTCGATGGAGGCAACTACGTCGACGAGTACACCAACGTCAATCAGCCATTTCCATTCCCGGACGCGCTCCTGGAATTCAGCGTGCAGACGAGCAATTACAGCGCCGAGTACGGTGAAAATGCCGGGGGAGTGGTCAACGTTATCACGAAGTCTGGCACTAACAGTTTCCACGGCGATGCCTTTGAGTTTGTGCGCAATCCGGCCTTCAATGCTCAGAACTTCTTTGCTACCCCCACTACTCCCGATCGCATCAAGCGCAATCAGTACGGCGGCACTGTCGGTGGACCGATAATTCACGATAAGACCTTTTTCTTTGTGGGATATCAACGCACGGCATTTCGCAATCTCGTTCTCGGAAGCTCCCACGTCGTTGGGCAGACGGACATCACCAACTTTCTTTCGCCCAAGACCGCGGCGTGCCCGGCTTGCGGAGCTCAAACGAGCGCTGCCACTGGGCCTGCAGGGACGCTGGACCCTGGCGTGGCTAAATTACTGGGTATTGACCCCGCAACCGGGACGTACTTGGGCTCTTCCGCAAAATTCAGCTTGGCTGGCCCCGTACGCGCAGGTTCCAACCCAACGGTGGCTTTTTCAAAACCTGACATCGAGAACTTCGATTCCGGCATCGGCAGAGTAGACCATTCCATTGGCAAGAAAGACAAAATCACCGGCCGCTACGAATATGACCGGTTTACCAAGGCTCCTGTGTTCAATCCGCTCGAGCTCGTCGCTTACACCGATGCCACATTTTCCATCGTTGCTCAGAATGCTCTCATCCACGAAACACACATTTTCTCGCCCGCTTTCTTGAATGACTTCCGGGTCAGCTACTCCCGCGAGGTCTCCACGAGAGGACCTGGCCCTAACGCCGCGAACTTGACGACCTTTGAGACCGCCCCGCTCCCTTTCGAGCCTACGCCCAGCGCCATTCAGGGTATCGGCGTACAAAACGGCTTTAGTTTCGGAGACAATCCCACCGGCATTTTTACCAGAAATAACTTCACCTACGCGGACGATGTCAGCTGGGAGAAAGGGAGGCATGACATCCACTTCGGAGGCATGATGGAGTGGAGTCAGGTGGACCTCAACAACCAGTTCAATCAGCCAGGCATCGTGAATTCGTCCAAGACAACTTTCATGTCACCGGACGACTGACTCTGAATCTTGGTGTCCGCTACGAGCCGGCTTTTCCCTGGAGCGATAACGGCGACCGATGGGCGCAGGTGAACCTTGCGGCCATGGCCGCGAATATCAGGTCCAAGGTGTATCCCAACGCGCCACCTGGCATCTTTTTTTCAAGCCAGAATGGCATCAGCGATCCTCAGATGCCCAAGAACGCTTTAAACTCCAGTCTGAACCATTTTGCCCCGCGCGTTGGCTTTGCCTATGACGTCTTCGGGGACGGCAAAACCAGTTTGCGCGGCGGAGGCGGCATCTTCTACGATTCTCGCGCGGAAGGCATGTTGAGCAACCGCTTCGTGGATGAATGGCCTTTCAGCCCGCAATTCATCCTATCCACCGCCGGCAACAGCTCACCGACTCCGGGCTCTACGGCCGGCTCCTTCAGCGATCCGCTTTGCACTTTGCCAGCGACGCAGGCGGCCCTGAACTGCTCTGGGGCGCAAGCTGCTTCCTATCCAAAGTTTCCGAGCCCGTTCCCGGCGCCCACGAACTTCGCGTACAATCCGCCGTTCAACGAGATTGCTGTGACCTATGATCCGAGTGGCGTTGATCACGTTACGACGGTCTATGAATGGAATCTTACTGTCGAGCGTCAATTGCCGGCGGGCTTTCTGGTGCGCACAGCTTACGTCGGTTCGCGAACCCTGCACATCCTCGAAACCCAGTATTACAATGCGGGCGTTCCGTGTAACCCCACAATTCCAGGAAATTGCAACGGCAAGGCAAATACCGGGCAGGCCAACCTTCTCGTGAACGCGGCCAGTGGGGGCCAGTTCAAAACCAACACCTTCTCCACAACCGTTCAGGCTGATATCAACGACGTCAATGCGAATTACAACGCGCTACAAACTTCCATCGAAAAGCGCATGTCGCATGGCTTTACCGTTTTAGCCAATTACACTTACTCAAAAAGTCTCGATGACCTTCCGTTTGGCGAAGGCGTCACCGGTTTTGATACCGGCTACTCCGCGCTTCCGCTGAACAATCCGAACCGCCACAGTTTCGACTATGGGCCATCGAGTTTCGACCACACCCATGTGTTTACTGGCTCCTATGTTTGGCAGTCCCCGAGCCTCACGGGTCGCAGTTCGTTGATCCACCACCTCTTTGGTGACTATGAGCTGGGCGGAATCGTCTCCGCCGCCAGCGGCCGCCCCATCAGCGTACTGCAAGGGAGCGAACTCTCGGGCACGGGTATTGGCAACGATCGGGGCACGTTTATTGCCGGCGTAAATCCTTATAGCGCCACTACGTGCGGCACCACCGCAAACTGCGTCAGTTGGCTCAATCCAGCGGCTTTTCAACCGACCAAAGTGGGGGGCGTCAATAATGCGGCCATCTTCGGCACCTTCGGAAACGTTGGCAAAAATGTCCTCCGTCTGCCACACACCATCAACTGGGACATGCAGCTCACGAAGAATATTTTGATCACCGAACGATGGAGAGTTCAGCTCCGAGCCGAGTACTTCAATATCTTTAACCACCCGAACTTTGCTCCCGAAAGCACCAGCACGGGCACCGTGAACGGTACTGACCAAATCAGTGCCTTCGACAAAATCAGCAGCAACACCTTCGGAACGTTCCGGGCTGGACAGGCCGGCGATCCTCGCATCGCTCAATTAGCGGTGAAGATCTTCTTCTAGCCACACCCCAAAGAGGAAGGGTCGGAGCGCCTTGACGTGAGGCGCTCCGATTTGTGTTAGATGGATACGAGTGAGGATGCATTTGTAAGATCGCCGGCTCAAACAGGGAGAGGCGCACACACTCTCGAGGTGACAGAAGATGAAGAGACTTTGCTTGCTCGCTATCATTGCAATTCCGTTCATCGTAGTGAGATCGGAGGAGCCAGTCCCCGCTGGCTTCGAACACTGGGCGCCCGCCTCGATACAGACCATCGACAAGGCGCTTGCTGCGGAGGTTGGCGCCGATCCTCATCACCCTGCTGTGAAGCAGCTTTCGGACTATCCCAATGAGGCGTTTTTGCTGGTTCGCCGGGAAGCCGATGGTTCCCCCGAGTGGCACGAAACTCAAGCCGATGTGTTCTTCGTGCAATCCGGTACCGCGACTCTCGTTGTGGGTGGTACGCTGCTCAACGGCGAAACGGTTGCGCCCCACGAAAGACGCAACGGCACCATTCAAGGTGGCGTCCAGCAGAAACTTTCGGCGGGAGATGTGGTACGAATTCCCGCGCGCATGCCACACCAGCTTTTGCTCGATGGCGCTCACGAGTTCACCTATTTTGTGATCAAGGTGAAAGGCTACTGATTCAGGCAGTCGTCAGCATTTGCCGAAAGAATCTGAATCATGCATCGGCGCCGGGTCCGACCGCCACGACAAAATACGAGGCCAGCGTCGATCCAACATTCTTGATCCCGTGCTCTTCGTTTGAGTGCACGAATCCCACCGAACCCGATCCGAGACAGTAGCTCGTGCCGCTCACTGTTATTTCTACGGTTCCCTCGCGAATCAGCCACATCTCGGAGTGCACGTGATGGTGCGGCGGATGCGGCGCACCGCCCGGAGCCAGTGTGGTCTCATGCACTTCGAGTGATTCGCCCGTTGCGAGCTTGCCCTTCAGCACGTGGCGACCCTCTGCACCGTTCGACGCGTGGACCGGCAGCTTCTCGAAAGGATACATCGCCGATGGCATCGATTTGTCTTCCTGGGCGGACGCCTCCAAAGGAAGCTCAAGTGTTGAGTCCTGCCAAAGGATCGTTTATCGCGCTTGATGCGAAGCAGGCCTCAGACATTTCCGCGGTTGGACCGGCCGTCGACGAGCGTGCTGCGCAGAAAACTGGCGATGGATTCCGTAAGTTTACGAGGACAATCGGTTTGCGCTGTCGCGAGCGCCAAACTTCTCGTCAAGCGATGGCCTGCGATGCGAAACTTTTGAAAGAAGTGAGAACTTCCCCGCAGCGCGTGTTGGGGAAGTATCGAATGGCCGAATCCAGATTCCACGAGGCGCTTAATCGCTTCCGTGTCATCCGCCTCCATAAGCACGCGCGGCATCACGCCAATCTCGGAGAAAAACTTGTCGATGACCAGACGTACATTGCTGCGCTTGGGATAGAGCAGAAAGGGGACGTCCGCGAGTTCCGAGGCTTGCATCGATCCGACATGGCTACTGCCCACCTTGTTTGCAGAAGGGCGCACGATGAGTAGTTCTTCGTCAAAAAGAGGGATGAGGCGAAGCTTGGTCTCGAAAACGGGGAGGGAGATGAGCGCCAAATCGAAACGCCGGTCGAGGAGACCAGCGATCATCTCTTCGGTCACGCCGACGGTCACGCGGATTTCCGCATTGGGAAAGCGCTTGCGTAGCTGTCTAAGCGGCCCGCCCAGCTGATAGATCAGGGTCGTAACACCCGTGGCGAAGTGGAAAGGGAGGACATCTTTGGCCAAATCGTTTTCAAACAGTTGCTGGATGTGGCCCATCATCTTCACGACTTCCTTGGCGTGCTCAGCAAGCCGCAATGCCGCAGGAGTGGGGACTAATTTTTTTCCTCGCCGCACAAAAAGCTCCGTGTGAAGTTCTCCGGCTAGATTATGAAGCTGGAGGCTGACAGCGCCTGGAGACAGATGAATTTTTTCCGCGGCGCGGGTCATGCTGGGCGAGTCCATGACCGCGAGGAAGAGTTCGAGTTGGTGGATATCCATAAACCTGCTCCGATTGGCGCCCCTGCTGAACGTAGGCGACTCGCGCGAAAAACTGATACACCTGCTTTACCATCCGTCAGTGGATGCAATGCATTCTACACTGCGGACAAGGGCTTGCGACAAGATACAGCCTCGCATCCTTGCAACCTTTGGCGAACATAGAAGAGCACGGTTTGTTCAGTCTCGCTGAACGAAAAGCACAATCCGAGCGACTCGTCATTGATTGACCCCAGTGGCCAAAAAGCCGCCGTCGACCGGCAATAGATGGCCCGTCACGAAACTCGCCGCGTCGGAAGCGAGAAATATCGCGGCACCTGTCAACTCTTCTAATTCTCCGAACCTGCGCATCGGCGTGCGCAACAGAAACTCCCGCCCGCGTTCGGTTCCATCGAGCAGCGCTGCATTCAAGTCCGTGCGAAAAACACCCGGCACGAGGGCATTCACGCAAACTCCCGACGTCGCCCATTCGATTGCCAGCGATTTCGTGAGCGAAGCAACGGCCGCCTTGCTGGCGCTATAGGCAGACACCTCGAATAACGCCACAAACGATGAAAGGGAAGCTATGTTGATGATGCGCCCGTACCGTTTTTCGATCATGTGCCGGCCAAAAACTCGGCAGGCACGCAAAGTCCCGTTCAGATTCGTTTCGATGATCGCGTTCCATTCGGCTTCCGGAAAGTCGAGCGTTGGCATTCGCTTCGTGCGGCCTGCACAGTTCACGAGAATCTGGGCGCTCCCCAATTCAGCGCAAACGGATTGCAAGAACCGGTCGAGACTAGCGTTGTCGGTGACGTCGCAAGTCAGCGCAAGCGACCGCCTTCCAAGCGCCGCAATTTCCGCGGCAGCGGCTCGGACGTGCTCCTCGCGGCGCCCTGTCGGCACGACGTTCGCCCCCGCTTGGGCCAGTCCTCGAGCAACGGTGAGCCCGATGCCGCTCGTTCCGCCGATGACCACTGCCGTTTTGTTCGTTAAATCAAGAAGCGGATGACCCATAATGCGTTCCTCCGATGCGAAGTCGCGTCGAGCACGTTCCAAACACAGCGTCTGATTGTAGAGTCAGGCGCGCAATTCCAGCATTGAATGCTGCTGAATTGATTGTTTAGGGATCTTGATTTGACGCAGGGCAGAGGTCGGATATCGCTCACTCGCACTTGCCGGAAGGGCATACTTCGCTTCTGAAACGTAGGATTTGCTCGGGCGTGGTCCTTACGATGGTGCCGGGGCCCGGATTGCGCGGTTCGCATCTTCGAATTCTGCCTGCCGATAGCGGCATGAGTGCCTAATCTTGCGCAACGCCCTGCAACTGGTGAAACTCCCATCCCGATGGAGCGAAAAGCGAGAAGGCAACAGGGTCAACTTTTTGCCAACTAATCGGAGCCGTAACTGGGCTGAGATTCTCGTCAGTCAACCGGGGCGCATGAATACGCGCAGACGAACATCCGATTGCTGAAACGACATCGATGCTTATCAGCACAGCTGATGGGGGGCAGAGTTGGCGCCTCGGTACGCTTGACGTACTTCGGACTCACGAAGACAGAATGCAGGACTTCGTCCGAATCTGTGAACGTAAGCTCTGCTCGCCCATCCTCATCATATGCTTCCAAAAGTACAGGTTTGCCCACGATGGCGCGTATCGCTTTCTGGTCTTCTCTCGGCAGCCCTTTCAGGAGGCCCGGTGGTAATGCGGCCAGAATGACTTTGGAGTCGAGAGTATAAGACTCCAGCATGGGAAAATGACCATAGGTCTGATAACGCCGTAAGCGGACATCTGAAAAAAATACCCCAAACCGAATGAAGGGGAGAGCGATGATTACCAATAACATCGGGGCCGGGCATTTTCTTCTGTATTTTCTTGTCGCCGGGGCCAAAACAATGTGGTAGGAGTGTATTAAGTCCCTGCCCTCAACTCTGCCCAGAAATCAAACTGAGGAGATTCGCAAATGAAGATCGAAAGAATA
>WNFP01000265.1_pt1 | contig 42458 bp, 45 predicted proteins | sample 5400201 | NCBI WGS metagenome assembly WNFP01 (sample SAMN13153355, study PRJNA577476) | soil metagenome | isolation source: 115 cm saprolite under Madrone tree | place: USA:California | collected 2016-06-14 | reverse complement strand
GCGGCTGATCTTGTTGCGGCTCCTCAAGAAACTTGGAAAGGGCGGGGAAGACGAATCTTAACGGAACTGTGATGATTTTGATTCGGCGGCGCAGCCTCCCTCAGAATTGCGGCACTCCTCCTGTTGAAGCGTTCCGAGAGAAATAGGCGGAAGAGTGCATGTGTGGGCCGCCACTACCCAACGGCTCGCTCATGCGTACACGCCCTAGCTAGCCCGCCTTGGCGGCGACCGCTTCCACTTCGATCAGGAGATCGGGATGGGCCAGCGCCGAGATGACCAGCAGGGTGGCCGCCGTCGCATGGCCCTTCAAGACTTCTTCGCGGATTGCGCGCGAAGCAGCCACGTCTGTCGCCCGGGTCAGGAAGACGTTGGTCTTCACAATGTCGCCAAGGCCCATGTCCGCGGCGTGCAACACAGCGATGAGATTGGCCCAGCTCCGTTTGGCCTGAGCCTCGAAGCCCAGTTCCAGCGATCCGTCGGGCTTGGCCCCCACCTGACCCGCGATATGCAGCCAGCGGGCGGGCCCGTCGACCAGCGCCCCCTGGCTGTAGCGCGAGAAGGGCTTGCAGATCTCCGGGGGATTGAACAGGCGCAGCATGAGCGTTCTCCTTGCGGTCGGAAGAGGGCGAGGTTATCTGTTGTCCCCATGACAGACAATCCGGTGCATGTGGTCGGTGGCGGGCTTGCCGGCAGCGAAGCAGCCTGGCAACTCGCGCGGGCCGGCCAGCCGGTCATTCTCCACGAGATGCGGCCGCTGCGCGGCACTGAGGCGCATAAAACGGACCAATTGGCCGAGCTTGTCTGCTCGAATTCCTTTCGCTCCGACGACGCAATGAACAACGCCGTCGGTCTGCTGCATGAGGAGATGCGGCGCTGCGGCTCGCTGATCCTGGCCACCGCCGACCGCCACAAACTTCCCGCGGGCGGTGCGCTCGCGGTGGATCGAGAAGGTTTCGCTGAAGAGGTGACAGCACGCCTGCTTGCCGAGCCACGCATCGCCATCGAGCGCGGCGAAGTTGCCGGCCTGCCACCTACCGAATGGGCTGACACCATCGTCGCCACCGGCCCCCTCACCGCCCCTGCTTTGGCCGGAGCCATCCGCAAACTCAGCGGCGAGGATGCGCTCGCCTTCTTCGACGCCATCGCGCCCATCGTCCATCGCGAGAGCATCGATTTCGATATTGCCTGGTTCCAGTCGCGCTACGACAAGGTGGGCCCGGCGGGCGACGGTGCGGATTACATCAACTGCCCGCTGGATCGCGCGCAATACGAGGCCTTCATTGATGCGCTGCTGGCCGGCGACAAGACCGAGTTCAAGGAATGGGAAGCCACCACGCCCTATTTCGACGGGTGCCTGCCCATCGAAATCATGGCGGCGCGCGGTCGCGAGACCTTGCGCTTCGGACCCATGAAGCCGGTGGGCCTGATCGATCCCCGCAGCAGACGGCGCGCCCACGCGGTGGTGCAACTGCGCCAGGATAATGCGCTGGGCAGCCTGTTCAACATCGTGGGATTCCAGACCAAGTTGAAATACGGCGAGCAGACCCGAATCTTCCGCATGATTCCCGGCCTCGAGAAGGCGGAGTTCGCGCGTCTCGGCGGGCTGCATCGCAATACCTTCATCAACAGCCCGCGGCTGCTGGATGCGCGCCTGCATCTGAAAGCGCGACCAGCCTTGCGTTTTGCCGGACAGATCACCGGCGTCGAAGGCTATGTGGAGAGTGCCGCCATCGGCCTGCTCGCGGGCCGTTTCATAGCAGCCGAGCGGCACGGTCAGGTTCCCGACGCGCCGCCGTCGACCACCGCCTTGGGCGCCCTTCTCGCCCATATCACCGGCGGGGCCGATGCCAAGACCTTCCAGCCCATGAACATCAATTTCGGGCTTCTGCCGCCCATGCCCGAACTGGCGGGCGGGCGCAAGGGCCGATCGACACGCAAGCCGGCGCTGGCCACCCGCGCGCTGGCCGATCTCGAGCGCTGGCTGGCCGCTACGCGGCTTGCTGCCTAGTCCGGATCAACGGCGGCGGTTGATCGCGGTTTCCAGATTGGGCAGAAAGGCCGCCAGGATGCCGATGGCCGGCAGGAACGAGCAGACCTGGTAGACGTAGTCGATGCCGGAAACGTCGGCCAACTGTCCCAGCAATGCTGCGCCCAACCCGCCCAGCCCGAAGGCAAAACCGAAGAAGAGACCGGCGATGGTGCCCACTTTTCCGGGCACTAGCTCCTGCGCATAGACCAGGATCGCGGCGAAGGCCGATGACAGGATCAGGCCGATGACCACGGTCAGGATGCCGGTCCAGAAAAGATTGGCGTAGGGCAGCATCAGGGTAAAGGGAAGCACGCCCAGGATCGAGAACCAGATCACGTATTTCCGGCCGAAGCGGTCGCCGATCGGCCCGCCCGCCAGCGTGCCGAAGGCGACAGCGCCCAGGAATATGAACAGATGGATCTGGGCGCTCTGCACCGAAAGCTGGAATTTGTGGATCAGGTAGAAGGTGAAATAGGTGCCAATGCTGGCCATGTAGAAATACTTCGAGAAGATCAGCGCCACCAGGATGGCGATGCAGAATGCGATCTTCCGACGCGAAAGTTCCGGATGTTTTGTCCCATGGAACTGGGCCCGCCCTCGTCGTGCGGTGAGGTGGCTGCTGTACCAGCGGCCGATGTTCCACAGCACGAGAATGGCGAGCAACGCGGCAAGCGAGAACCAGGCGATGCTGGATTGGCCGTGGGGCACGACGATGAAGGCGGCCAGCAACGGGCCTGATGAGGATCCGATATTGCCGCCGACCTGAAACACCGATTGGGCCAGGCCATGCCGGCCGCCGGACGCCGCCCGCGCCATGCGGGAAGATTCCGGATGGAAGACCGACGAGCCCATCCCCACCAGCGCCGCTGCGGCGAGCAGCAAGGCGTAACCATCGGCCTGGGAAAGAAGTAGCAGCCCGCACAGGGTAAAACCCATGCCGATGGCCAGCGAAAAAGGCATCGGTCGGCGATCGGTGTAGAGCCCGACCAGCGGCTGCAGCAGCGAAGCGGTCAGTTGAAAGGTGAGCGTGATGAGGCCGACCTGGGTAAAGCTGAGCTGATACGAGGTTTTGAGAATCGGGTAGATCGCCGGCACCAGCGACTGGATCATGTCGTTGAGGAAATGGGAAAAACTGAGGGCTGCGAGAACAGCGAAGACCGCGCCGTCGACCACCCCCTGCTGACGTACGGCCGCGTTGCTGCTCAAGGGATCGGCTCCCGCCTGCTCGATATCTCTCATAGGGGCATTATGCGGTCTCTATTGCGCTGCACCATTGCTTGCTGGCCATGGGAGGGGCGCAAATTTGCCGAAGCAGCAGCTCTAATAACCCCCGGTTACGCGTTTGGCGGCCAGGGCCCAGATGCGCCAAGGCGGAGTCTGTTGGACGCGCCCATCGAACGGGTCATAACTGGCCGCCGCCAGCCGACGCAGATATCCCGCGGCCAGAGTGACCGGCAGAAGAGCCGGCTGAAATCGACGCGGCACCTGCGCCGCGTGCTGTCGGGCGCGGGAAAGCCAATCTGAAGCCGCGCCGGCCACGATCCGCACCACGGGTCGCAAGGCAGGCGACGAGCCGCGGTCGAAAAGCTGCCCCGGGAGCAATCCCGCCTCGGCCATCAGATTGGCCGGCAAATAGAGTCGGCGCCGGGATGCGTGAAACGGCACGGCGCGCAACAGGCCCGTCAACGCCCAGGCAACGCCGGCCGCCTCGCCTGCCTCGCGCACGGCGGGCGTCGGCGCGCCCAGGATCTCCAACGCCAGTTCCACCAGCGTGGCCGAACTGCCCTGGGCATAATCGACCAAGCCGGCGAGGTCGGCCGGAGGCTCCGCCTCCAGATCGCGCTCGCGGGCATAGAGGGCAAACAATGCCTCGCGCCGGTCGCCGGTGGCAAAAAGCGCCGTCAGGTAGTGGTCGGCATCCTGCCGGCGCAGCATTTGGGCGCAATAAGACGCGATCTCCGCCATGACCCCGCGTTCCGTAGGGCGATATGGCCGTTGAAGCCACAAGGCATTGCGATAGAATGATTATAGTCTGTGATTCGCACGCAAGGGGCCGCCGATGAAAAATCCACTCGAAAACCTGCACAAATCCCTGGGCCTCGGCCTGGTGCTGACCGTGCTCGTGTTCCTGCTTCGCGGGCACTACACGATCGTGGGCGATTCAGCCTTCTGGCTATTCCTGTTCCGCTACATTCACGTGTTCTTCGGTATTCTCTGGATCGGACTGCTCTACTACTTCAACTTCGTCCAGATCCCGTCCATGCCCAAGATTCCCGACGAACAGAAGCCGGCAATCGGCAAGGTCATCGCGCCGGCCGCGCTGTTCTTCTTTCGCTGGGCCGCCGCCGCCACGGTGCTGTTTGGCCTGATCACCGCCTGGTTGAACGGCTATATCGGCCAGGCGCTGACGGTTCGGGCGCCGGCGCAGACGATCGGCATCGGTATGTGGCTGGCCCTGATCATGGCCGCCAATGTCTGGTTCGTGATTTGGCCGAATCAGAAGAAGGCGCTCGGCATCGTCACCGTCGACGCCGACGCCAAGAAGGCTGCCGCGCGCCTGGCCATGCTGGCCTCGCGCACCAATACGATGCTCTCGCTGCCCATGCTTTATTGCATGGTAGGCCAGAAGCTTTTCTAGAACTCATCTGCCGGGATGATGCGGAACAAGGTCTTTCGGGGCCCCGTTTCGCTGTCAGGGCACGGGGATTAGCGCCGCGGCAACGCGACGCCCCTCGGCCATCAGGACGTTATAGGTGCGACAGGCGGCGCCGGTATCCATGGGCTCGACGACAATGCCCACGGCGCGGATGCCCTGGCGCAGGGCCGGCGATATCAGGGTCATGCGCCTGCCTTGGCCGAACAGCAGCAGATCCACGTCATGCGACCGGCCGGCAGCCAGAATCGGCTCGAGGTTTTCCAGGTCCGCCTCGGCCGCCGACGTCACGGGCCAGGCCAGCGTGCGTTCGGGAAATACCAGAACGGCGCCGGCATAGAGCTGTCCAGCGATGCGGAAGCGCCCCTCGCCATAACTTTCGACGATTTGCCGTCCGCCCGGAATGAGCGGCGTCAGGTCCATCAGGCCACTGGCCTCACGGCCGGCTGTCGACGGCCGCTTTGGCCTTCGGACCGCGGCGCAAGCGGTTCTCGCCGAGGAAGAGCAGGATGGGCGCGGCGATGAAGATCGAAGACGATGTGCCGATCACGATGCCGAATAGAATGACGATGGCGAATTCCTGTACAGCGCCCGTGGCGACGAGGGCGAGCGGCATGGTCGCGAGAAACGTGGTGAAGGAGGTATTGATGGTCCGGTTCAGCGTCTCGTTGATGGAGAGATCGATCAACTGGCGCAGCGGCATGGCCTTGTATTTGCGCAGATTCTCGCGCACCCGGTCATAGACGACGACCTTGTCGTTGATCGAATAGCCCATGATGGTCAGGATCGCCGCCAGGCTGGTCAGATTGAACTGCAGCCCGGTGATGACGAAGAATCCCACTGTCTTGGTCACGTCGAGGACCAAGGTCACCACCGCACCGACGCCGAACTGCCATTCGAATCGGAACCAGATGTAGATCAGCATGGCCACCAGGGCGAGCCCGAGGGCTATCATGCCGCCGCGGAACAGCTCGCCGCTGACCGTGGCGCCGACCGCCTCGACCTGACGCAGCTCGGTACCCGGGAATTTTGTGAGCAGCAGCTGACGAACCTTCTCCACCGCCTTCTGCTGGGCCTCGTCGCCGCCGGCCTGGCGTTCCAGGCGGATCAAGACGTCCTGGGGCGTGCCGAACTGCTGCAATTGCGCCTCGCCCAGGCTGAGACCGTTGATCTGCGAGCGCAAGGCCGCGAAATCGGCGGGGCCGGTGGTGCGCGCCTCGATGGAAATGCCGCCACGAAAATCGATGCCGTAGTTCAAGCCAGGATAAAAGAACAGGATAATGGAGGCCGTGCTGAGTACGGCCGAAACCACGAGGCCGAGGATGCGGCCGCGCATGAATTGGATCTTGGTATTGTCGGGAACGAAGCGCAGACGAACCATGGTGATTCCTCTAGACGCGCAATGCCGCGGGACGGCGGCGGCGCAGCCAGACCGAGATCACCCAACGCACGAAGACGATGGCGGTGAACATCGAGGTGCAGATGCCGAGGCTGATGGTGACGGCAAAACCCTTCACCGAACCGGAGCCCAGTACATAAAGGATCGCCATCTTGATCAGCGTCGTCACATTGGAATCGAAAATGGTAGAAAACGCGCGCCGGAATCCGGCGTCCAGCGCCGCGATGGGGGAACGGCCGAGCTTGGTTTCCTCGCGGATGCGTTCGTTGATCAGCACGTTGGCATCCACCGACATGCCCAACGTCAGCAACATGCCGGCGATGCCCGGCAGCGTCAGCGTGGCACTCAACAGCGAAAGCAAGGCCATGGTCAGGATCAAGTTGAACAGCAAAGCGATGTCGGCGAACAGCCCGAACAGGCCATAAGCCAGCAGCATGTATGTGGCGACCAGGGCGAAGCCGATCACACAGGCGTAGATGCCGGCGCGGATCGAATCGGCACCGAGGTCGGGGCCGACCGAGCGTTCCTCGATGATTTTCAGCGGCACCGGAAGTGCGCCGTTTTTCAAGAGGGTTGCCAGATCCTGGGCGCTTTGCAGCGTGAAATTTCCACTGATCTGGCCGGAGCCGCCGCAGATGGCATCGCGGATGACCGGCGCGCTGATCACCTTGCCGTCCAAGACGATGGCGAATAGTTTTCCCACATTGGTCTTCGTCGCATCGCAGAAGCGCCTGCCGCCGATAGAATCGAAGGTGAAGGCGACCACCGGCTGACCGTCTTGAATCGTCGCCGCCGCCGTCTTCAGGTTCTCGCCGCTCACCATCACCTGTTTCTGCACCACGTAGTACGGCGCCTCGCCCCCGCGTGGCGTAGAGGCCAAGGGCAAGACTTCGTCGGTCGGCGGCAAGACGCCCGACTTTGCCGCCTCGGGCGCCACCGTTTCGTCGACGAAGCGAAACGTCATCTTCGCCGTCGTACCGAGCAACGCCTTGATATGTTCGGGGTCGCTGAGCCCCGGCAGCTGGACGAGAATTCGATCGGCGCCTTGTCGCTGAATGATCGGCTCGCGCGTTCCCGTATCGTCGATGCGGCGGCGGACGACTTCGATGGAATTCTCCATGGCGCCCTGCACCATGGTTTGGACGGTGGCATCGGTGAAACTGGCGGTGACGGCGCCGTCGGCGCCGATCGTCATATCCATGCCCTCAGTGGCGGACTTCAACAGGTCGCGCGCCTTCGCGGCATTGGCCGAATCGAGCAGCTTAACCTTGGCAACATTGCCCGCGACGCCGATATCGGTATAGCCGATCTTGGCCCCGCGCAGTGTGGTGCGGATGTCATTGACCACACTGTTCAAGCGCTCGCGGATCAGTGAATTGGTGTCGGCGGAGAGCAGCAGATAGGAGCCACCCTGGAGGTCAAGGCCGAGGCTGACCGTCGGATGCGGTATCCAGCTCGGAATCGCCTGATTGACGCGGGCGGGCAGAAGATTGGGAATGGCGAAAATGGTGCCCAGCGCCAAGATCGCCAGGATCAACGTCACCTTCCATCGCGCGAAATACATCATATCGTCGGGCCGTCCGCCTTCGTCTTGTCGCGCAACCGGCTAGCGGGCGTCGCTCTTCTTATCGGCGGAATTGTCCTGAACGCGAGCCGGCTCGGCGCGGTTGACCACGTCGCTGATGGCAACGCGTAGAATGCGAATGCGCACGCCATCGGCGATCTCCAGCTGCACCTCGCCGTTGTCGATCACCTTGGTAACAACACCCAGAATACCACCGGTGGTGACCACGCGGTCGCCGCGCTTCACGGCCGAGATCAGCGCCTTGTGTTCCTTGGCCTTTTTCTGTTGCGGGCGGATCAACAGGAAGTAGAAAACGGGAATGATCAGCAGCATGGGCAAGAGCCCGCCTATGCTGCTAAGGCCCGGGGCCGCGCCCGACGCCGCCTGGGCGTAAGCGGAGGTAATGAACATAGTTACTCCCGAGGAATGGCGATGAGCGGCGGACTATAGCGGCCCGACCCGGAAATGCAATGGCCGCCAATACTGGGCTTTCTTGGCCTGAATCAGGCTGCTAGGGTGCGGTCGCCATGGCTGATTCCCATCAATTGCCCCTGCTTCAGCGTATCGCCGATGCCCTCGAGCGCCTGGCCCCGGCTGCGCCCGCCTCGGCCGCCCTCGACAAGGCTGATGCCTTCGTCTGGCATGCCGACGGCGCCAGGCTCGAGGCTGTTGCCAAGGTCAGCCGCATCGATCTCGACCTGCTGCGCGGCGTCGATGGGGCCCGCGATATCCTGCTCGACAACACGCGGCGATTCGCCAAGGGCCTGCCGGCCAACAATGCCTTGCTCTGGGGAGCGCGCGGCACCGGCAAGAGTTCCCTGGTCAAGGCCGTGCATGCCGCCGTGAACGCCGAGGCAAAGGGCGCCATCGCCCTCATCGAAATTCATCGCGAGGATCTTGCCTCGCTGCCCCAACTCCTGGCGCGGCTGCGCGGTCAGAAGCGGCGCTGCCTGTTGTTCTGCGACGACCTCTCCTTCGATGCCGCCGACACCAGCTACAAATCTTTGAAGGCCGTTCTGGAAGGCGGGATCGAGGGCCGGCCGGCCAATGTTCTGTTCTATGCCACCTCGAACCGCCGCCACCTGATGCCGCGCGAGATGATTGAAAACGAACGTTCCACGGCCATCAACCCCGCCGAAGCGGTGGAGGAAAAGGTTTCGCTGTCGGATCGCTTCGGCCTGTGGCTCGGGTTCCATAACTGCGATCAGGATACCTATTTCGCCATCGTCGAGGGCTATGCCCGGCGCTATGGCCTGAAGCTGCCGGTCGAAACCTTGCGCGCCGAAGCCAATGAATGGTCCGTCACCCGCGGCGCGCGCTCAGGCCGGGTCGCCTGGCAATACATCCAGGACCTCGCCGGCCGATTGCGCCGCCAATTGGATTGAATCAGCCTCCGCCCCGTCGTCGTTTCGCCGAAAACAAGCGCACCACGCCTAACCTTCCCCATCGGCTCGCGGGCCCATCGGCCCGCAGGGGAAGGGATGGGGCTATCGGGTGGACACCCGGCCCGCCCCCATTGAAGAAGGGGGGCGGGGGAAGAGATAAGGGTGCCTCTTGCTGTCCCCGTACCCTTTCGTGTGCGCGGGTTAGGGGGGCCTGTGGTACAATTAATTTAAGCTCCGATGACGCCCTGGCTGCCCTGCAGATTTCCTGCAGAAGCAGGGCGCGATCGAGAGAGGGTTTCTCGCGCGGCTGGGCAGAGGCTCACCCCCGCCCCGGCCCCTATCGGGTGGACATACCTCGATTGGAGCCAACTCTCGGTCCGAAAGTTGCGAAAAATCGTGGGGTTTCGATTCCAAAACGAATCCAGCCGACCCCCCTGACGATTCCAATGGAATCGAAACATGGCCGAGGAGGAGATGTGTCCATTCGATAGGCGATGGGGTGGTGGTGGCCGCTTGCTGAGCGGATGGGGCGGCTTACGCGCCCTGGGGCCCGAGTTGGCCGAGCGGATCGACAGCCTGCGCGCCCTTGCGCAATTCGAAGTGCAGTTGCGGGGCGCTGACATTGCCGCTTTGGCCGACGCGGCCGATGACCTGGCCGCGCTTCACCTGATCGCCGCGCTTGACCAGCAGGGCATCGCAATGGGCGTAGGCGGAAACCCAGCCATCGGCATGACGTATCAGCAGCAGATTGCCGAAACCGCGTAATTCGTTGCCGGCATAGACGACGACGCCACCGTCGGCGGCGCGCACCGGCGTTCCCAAAGGTGCGGCGATATTGATGCCGTCGTTGTGCGAACCGCCGTCCTTCGGGCCGAAGGGCGAGACGATCTTGCCGTTTACCGGCCAGAGAAACTTGCCTGAACCATGGCCGGCAGGCTGCGGGGGAACCGCGGCCATCTGGGTCGATGTCGATGCCGCCGACGCTGGATTGCCGGTGGAATCGCTGCCCGTGGTGACGGTCGAGGTGGCCGATGGCGCCGGCGCAATCGGCGCCAAGGCCGGCGCGGTCCCGCTCGAATCGCTGATCGGCGGGAGCGTGGTCGCTGACGCCGGCGGAGGCGGCGCCGTGGAATTCACCGCCGGCAGCGGCGGGGGCGGCAAGGCCACGGCCGCCGTCGAGGAAGCCGTTGAAGGCGGGCCAGGAGGCGTAAGCGACGAGCCTGGGGCAACCGTGCCGCCAGGCGGCGGCGGCAGGGCCTCCGTCGTCACCTTGCTGGACCCGGACGCCGGCAGGGTCGGTCCCGGCGTCGCCGGCGGCAGTGTCTCGGCCTGGGCCGCGGCGCCGGAATCCACGGCGCTGCCGGGCAAGGTCAGCTGCTGGCCGACCCGGATTCTATAGGGTGGCGCGATCCCGTTCATTTCGGCGAGAGCGGCAACGGTAGTGCCGTGATGTTTGGCGATGCGATAAAGGGAATCCCCGGGCACCACCACATAGCTGCCGGAAACGGGTACGACCAATTGCTGCCCGGGACGCAGGTCATAAGGATAGGTCAGACCGTTGGCCTGGATCAGCACATCGAGGGGCACGCCGAATTGTTTGGCCAACCCGTCGATCGTATCGCCCGAGACGACCGAATATCTCTGTCCGCCGAGGGTAGCGACCGGGGCCGAGGGCGGTGGCGGGCCGGTTTCAATCTGGCGCGCCCCCGGGTCATAGGTGACGCCGGAACAGCCGGCCAGCCCCAGCAACAGCCCGAGCACAAGCAGAGAGCCCGTGAATAGGCGGGGCATGGTCATTGACGCGCCCGCTCCTGCGGCAGCCCCGGCAGCAAAGGCACGAAGCGTACGTCGCATAGTTTCTCCGTTTCGATCCCCCCTTCGCCGCGCCGAAGCTTGATCAACTCCTGATCGCCCCGCTCCGGCCCCAGGGGCAGAACCATGATGCTGCCAATGGCCAGTTGGTCGAGCAATATTTCGGGCAATTGCGGCGCGGCCGCCGTCACGATGATGCGATCGAAAGGCGCCTGGGCCGGCCACCCCTTCATCCCGTCGCCGGCAATGCTGGTGATGTTGTTGATCCGCAAGGCGGCGAAGCGCGCCTCCGCCTCGCGCAACAGCGGCTGGTGGCGCTCGATCGTATAGACGCGCCGGGCAAGACGGGAGAGCACCGCGGTCTGATAGCCGGAGCCCGTGCCGATCTCCAGCACCTTGTGGCGCGGCGTCACCTCCAGGGCTTGGGTCATCAATGCCACGATCTGCGGCTGGCTGATGGTCTGGCCCTGGCCGATGGGCAGCGCCTTATCCTCATAGGCCTGATCGTGAAAGGATTCCTGGACGAAGTCCTCGCGGGGAATGCGCTCGATGGCGGCCAGGACGGCAGTGTCGGTGACGCCGCTGCGGCGCAGCGCCATGATAAGGCGGATTTTGCGCGCGGCGAGGCTCACCCGAAAGCCTCTGTCAGACGGCGGACCATGCCGCGATGGGTCAGATCGAGGTGCAGCGGCGTGACGGCAATTGCCCGCTCGCGCACGGCACCCAAATCCGTGCCGTGGCCGACCGGATTGTCGCTGGTGAAATCGCCGATCCAAAGATATTTCCGGCCGACGGCGTCAGTGACGGGCGTCACCTCGATATTGGCGGCGCGCCGGCCCTGGCGCACGATCTGGACGCCCGAAACATCGCCCTTGGCGATATAGGGGAAATTCACGTTCATCAGCACGCCCTCGGTCCAGGCTACGCTGATCAGGCGCCGGATCACCTCCGCCCCGTGTTTCAGCGCGACATGCCAGGCGATGGTCTGGCCTTCGCGCATCTGGCTGAGCGCGATGGAGGGAATCCCCAGCAGCGTCGCTTCCATGGCGGCGGCGATGGTTCCGGAATATGTGACGTCCTCGCCCAGGTTGCTGCCGCGATTGACGCCCGAGAGCACCAGATCCGGGCGCCGGCCCTCGATCAGCCGGTTGACTGCCAGCAAGACGCAATCGGTGGGCGTGCCGTCCACGGCGAAGCGCCGCGGCGAGACGCGGCGAACTTGCAAAGGCCGCCGCAGGGTGAGCGAATGCCCCGCCCCGCTCTGCTCGACTTCCGGCGCCACGACCCAGACATCGCGGCAGAGCTGGCGTGCGATTTTCTCCAGGACTTTCAGACCGGGTGCGTTGATCCCATCGTCGTTGGAAACGAGGATGCGCGCAGCTTTCAATCCCGGCGCTGCCTTAGGCATGAGGACCGATGGCGGCAAGTCCGCCCATGTAGGGTTGGAGTGCTGCGGGAATGGCAATGGAGCCGCCGGGCTGCTGATAATTCTCCAGCACGGCGATAAGCGTGCGACCGACGGCCAGCGCCGAACCGTTCAAGGTATGGACGAAGCGCGTGCCCTTGCTGCCGGCCTCGCGAAATCGCGCCTTCATGCGCCGGGCCTGGAAGTCGCCGCAGTTGGAGCAGCTCGAAATTTCCCGATATCGCCCCTGCCCCGGCAGCCAGACTTCAATGTCATAGGTCTTCATCGCCGAGAAACCCATGTCCCCGGCGCAGAGCATGACGGTGCGATAGGGCAGATCGAGGCGCTGCAGCACCGTTTCCGCGCAGACGGTCATCCGCTCATGCTCTTCGGCGGAGCGCTCCGGATGGGCGACGGATACCAATTCGACCTTGCTGAATTGATGTTGGCGGATCATGCCGCGGGTATCTTTGCCCGCCGCCCCTGCCTCCGACCGGTAGCAGGGAGTATAGGCGGTGAAGCGCAGCGGCAGAGCGTCCGCGTCCAAAATGCTGTCACCCACCAGATTGGTCAGCGGTACTTCCGCCGTCGGAATCAGCCAGAATCCGCCCGAGGCAGTAAACAGATCCTCGGCCAGCTTGGGCAATTGGCCGGTGCCGTAGAGTGCCCAATCGCGAACCAGATGGGGCGGCGCGATCTCGGTATAGCCGAACTCGCCGGTGTGAATATCCACCATGAAGGAGGCGAGCGCCCGCTCCATCCGAGCCAGCGCGCCCTTCAGCACCACGAAGCGAGCGCCGGAGAGCTTGGCCGCAGCCTCGAAATCCATTAGCCCCAGGGCTTCGCCCAGTTCGAAATGCTCCTTCGGCGCGTTGAGGCGGGGCAGTGCGCCATGGCGGCGAATCTCGAGATTGGCGGTTTCATCCAACCCGTCGGGCACGCCGGGCGCCGGCAGGTTCGGGATAATCGAGAGCCGGCTTTCGATCAGATCGGCCAGTTCGCGTTCCGCTTGCTCGGCCGCCGGCATCGCCTCCTTGAGACTCGACACCTCCGCCGCGGCGGCACTGGCGGCGGTCTCATCGCCCTTGGCTTTCAGGTGGCCGATCTCCTTGGACAGGCTGTTGCGCTTGGCCTGCAGCTCCTCCGCGGCCTTGACGAGGCGGCGGCGCTCCTGATCGAGCGCCAGAATCTCCACGGCCATTGGCGGCAGGCCACGGCGCTTGAGGCCCATATCGAAGGCCTCAGGATTGTCGCGGATCGCTTTCAAATCGTGCATGGGGGCAGCGAATCGCTCGTTTGCGCTGCACAGGTTATAGGCCGCCCGACTCGCCAAAGTCCACTTGGGGCTGCCAGAGCCCAGCGTTCGGTCAGTCCTTCTTCAATTCCTCATCGAGCGCCTGCTCGCGCTCGGCGCGCTTTTTCTCGACCAATTTGGCCGACCAGATGGAGATCTCGTAGAGCACGATAATGGGTATCGCCAAACTCATCATGCTGAAGGGATCGGGCGGTGTCACGATGGCGGCCACGGCGAAGACGCCGACGATGGCGTAGCGCCGCTTCTTGCGCAGCCCCTCGGAACTCACGATGCCGACGCGCGCCAGCAGGGTCAACAGCACGGGAAGCTGAAAGCACAGGCCGAAGGCGAAGATCAGCTTCATCACCAGCGAAATGTAGTCGCTGACCTTGGCATCGAGCTGGATCGGCAGGGTCTCGGGCCCGCCCGGCTGCTGAAATCCCAGAAAGAAACGCCAGGCCACCGGCAGCATCACGTAATACAGAATTGCCGCGCCGATCAGGAACAGGACTGGCGTGGCGACGAGGAACGGCAGAAAGGCCGAGCGCTCATGCTTGTAGAGCCCCGGCGCCACGAAAATCCAGATTTGCGACGCGAAGATCGGAAAAGTCAGGCAAGCGGCACCGAAGAAAGCGACCTTGACCTGGGTGAAGAACACTTCGGTCAGATCGGTGTAAATAAAATGCCGGCCCGTCTCTTTCAGCAGGATGTTGGCCAGCGGCTGGGCCAGGAAATTGAAGATGTGCTGTGCGAAGAAGAAACAGACCAGGAAGGCCACGACAAGGCCGACGATCGAATAGAGCAGACGCCGGCGCAGCTCGACCAAATGGTCGAGCAAGGGCATCTTCTTGTCGTCTTCCGCGCCGTCCAAGATCATGCGCTCTTCTTCAGATCCTCGGATGCGACGGCCGGACCAGCGCTGGGCGCCGGCGCGGGTTCACTTGACGTGGGTGCGGATACGTCAGCCGACGGCGTCACCGCCGTCTCGGGTGACGCACCTTCCGGCGGCGGCGGCACGATGGAATTCGGCGGCGCCGGCGGCGCATCGTTGATCACGATATTGCTTGGGCCCGGCAACTCCGCGGCGGGCTGTTCGGCCGTGGGCCGGTCGGCCAGCAGATCGCCTTGCAATGAGGCCTTGATCTCACGGAAGGGATCGACGGTCTCGCCGATGGTATTGTCCATGCCCTCGGTCATCGCCTGGGTGATGGTGCGGCGCGTCTCGTCCAGTTCGGCCTCGCGTACCAATTCATCGACGCCGCTGCGGAATTCGCCCGCCAGTTTGCGCCCCGCGCGCAATAGCTGCGCACCCGTGCGTATCGCATTAGGCAACTCTTTCGGGCCGAGCACGATCAGTGCCACCACGACCAAGATGGCGATATGCGACCAGCTCAGGTCGAACATGAATCTGCCCCGGCGTTAGGCCTTCTGCTTAGCCTGCCGCCTTGTCCTTGTTGACGGTATCCGCCTCGATGGCCTTGTCCGCACTCGTGGGGTCTGCAGGCTTGTCGTCCTTCAGACCCTTTTTGAACGCCGTGATGCCCTGGCCCATATCCTTCATGAGCTTGGGAATTTTCCCGCCGCCGCCGAACAGCAACAGTACGACGGCGAACAACAGCAGCAAGTGCCAAATGCTAAACGATCCCATAAGGGGTCTCCTTAGGCGCCAGAGGGCGCGAATTCCGGCGGACTATGGCAAAAAGGCCCCGCCGCCGCAACGCCACATATGCCGATGATCCGAGGCCGCACCAGATTGGATCAGGGCGACAATTCAATATCTTGGGTGGAGCGACTACCCAATCAAGCGGTTATTGCCGGCCGGCCCCAGACGGCTGGCGAAAGCAGCCCGCGGTTAAGGCCCGGGCTGAGCATCGCCGAAAAACCGCCGAAAGCGCTGCGAACGTGAAAAGCCCCGATCAAAAAAATTCACGCTCGTCAGGGAACCGTCGGGCAATTCAGAATTGGGATTCATATGTCGAGTTCTCTGCCTCCGATGCGCCCGAGCCTTTTAGCGCATCAAGCACCGGGGGCATCGTCTTCTTCGCCCTCGTCGTCCTCCACCTCCGCTTCGGCCGCGGCGACCACGGAATCAAAGTCATGGGGCCCGGCGCCTTCCTCGATTTCTTCGCCCTCCTCTTCTTCGCCCTCGCCCGTATCCTCCGGCGGCGCCATGGCAGCCATCGCCTGGGCCCCCAGGGTTGAAATGGCTGAACGCGCATCCAGCAATCCCGCCGCGCGCAATTCCTCCAGTCCGGGCAAGGCCTCGCGGCTTTCCAGGCCGAAGTGATCGAGGAAGCCGTCGGTGGTGACCCAGGTAACAGGTCGGCCCGGGGTCTGACGGCGCCCCTTGGGTCGAATCCAGCCGGCCTCGAGCAATGTGTCCAGCGTGCCGCGGGAGAGAGCAACGCCGCGAATTTCCTCCACCTCGGCGCGGGTCACCGGCTGCTGATAGGCGATGATCGCCAGGGTTTCGATTGCCGCGCGCGACAATTTGCGGGTAACCGCGGTTTCGATCTGCAGCTTGTCCGCCATGTCGGGCGCCGTGCGGAACGCCCAGCGATCCTCGGCCTGGATCAGATGAACGCCGCGGTTGGCGTAAAGGCCGCGCAATTCCTCCAGCAGACCGGTCAGATCGGCCCCTTCGGGCAGGCGGCCCGCCAGGGATTTTTCGCCGACGGGCTCGGCCGAGGCGAACAGGATCGCCTCCAGCAGGCGCAGCAACTGAAAGCGGTCTTCGCTCATGACGCGGCAGGTTCCTCGTGACCTTTAAGGTAGATCGGGCCGAAATTGCCTTCCTGGCGAATGCGCAGATGGCCGGCGCGCACCATCTCCAGGCTGGCGGCGAATGTGGCGGCGATGGCCGAGCGGCGCACCAACCCATCGGCAAGGCCGGCGGGCAGGAAGCTCGCCAGCGAGGTCCAATCCATCGCCTTGCCGATCAGGCCGCTGAGCCGCTTCAAGGCATCGTCCATGGAATAGAGATCGGTCGCCAGGATATGCAGGGCGCCTTCGTGCCGCCGGCCGGAATGGCTGCCATAGGCTTTCAGAAGATCGTATAGCCTGGCCGAATAGACCGGGCGGGCAACGATGCGGAAGCGCTCCGGTGCGCCGCGGGGAAAAATATCGCGGCCGAGTTGCGGGCGGCCCATCAACTTTGCGCCGGCCTCGCGCATCGCCTGCAACCGCTGGAGCTGAAAGGCTAGGGCCGCGGCGAGCTCGGCGCCCGTCGGTTCGCCTTCGCCCTCCGGCTCGGGCAGCAACAGGCGCGACTTCAGGTAAGCAAGCCAGGCGGCCATCACCAGGTAGTCGGCGGCTATCTCCAGGCGAAGCTGGCGCGCCCGCGCGATGAACGCCAGATATTGATCGGCCAGATCGAGGATCGAAATCTTGCGCAGATCGACCTTCTGGTCGCGCGCCAGCAGCAGCAGCACGTCGATCGGCCCCTCATAACCGTCGAGATCGAGGAGCAAGGCATCCTCCGGCGCAACCTCGTTGCGCAGATCTTCCTCGAAAGGTTCGTCGCTGGGCATCATCGCGGTCAGGTGAACCCCATTAGTGCCAGTTTGCCGCCGACACCGGTAAGCGACACGATGGCGTTATAGAGAAATTCGAGGGGCGGGAACAGCAGCCGCGGCAACAGGTTGAGATCCATGTTCAGGCTCTGGCCCAGAATGGGCAGCCCGATCACCAAACCCAACAGGATTACCATGCCGAAACGCTCCAACCGTGCCAGGGGCTTGCCCAGCGCCCGCGGCAGCAGGCCGACGGCCACCCGGCCGCCGTCCAGCGGCGGCAGGGGGATCATATTGAAGATGGCGAGGACCAGGTTTAGCAAGATCGAGCGATACAGCGTCTCGCCCGCCCACTGCGAGGCCAGAGCGGGCAACACGAAGGCCAAGTGGACCAGTGCCGCGGAAATGACGGCGAGAAGGATGTTCATGGCCGGCCCCGCCGCAGCCACCAGCACCATGTCGCGGCGAGGTTGGCGCAACCGCTGGAAATTTACCGGGACCGGCTTGGCATAGCCGAACAGAAAGGGGCTATGGGCCAGCAGCAGCATAACCGGCAGGAGGATTGTGCCCAGAATATCCACATGGCGCAGCGGATTGAGTGTCACCCGCCCCAGCCGATAGGCCGTGTCGTCCCCTAAGCGCCAGGCCGCGAAACCATGGGCGGCCTCATGCAGGGGAATGGCAATCAAAATCGGCAGAGCCCAGACCGAGGCATCGCGCAGGCCACTGGCAATGCCGGCGTCAAGCATGCGGGCTACCGGCCAATAACTTTTCGACGCGCGCGGCCAGGACCGCCGTATCGACGGGGGCGCTTGGGCGCGCCTTAGTCCCTTGCGCCAAGCGGGCCTTCGCTGCCGCACCGATTTCCGGAACTGCATCGGCCAACGCCTTCATTTCGGCCATTTTTCCGTTGCAGTGAAGGGCCAGGTCGCAACCGGCGGCCAGCGTCGCCGCCGCGCGTTCGGTGATCGAACCGGCAAGGGCTTCCATCGACAGATCGTCGCCGATCAATACGCCATCGAAGCCGATATGACCACGAACGATCTGGGCCACCACCGCCGGCGAAGTGGTCGCCGGCCGATCCGGATCGATCGCGCGGTAGACCACATGGGCTGTCATGGCCCAAGGCATGTCGGCCAGCGCCTTGAACGGCCGGAAATCGCTAGCCTCCAGTTCTGCGCGGGTGATGTCGACCACGGGGACGCTGAGATGGCTGTCGACCATACCGCGCCCATGGCCGGGAACATGCTTCACGATGGGCCTCACGCCGGCGGCCTGGAATCCCTCACAGGCGGCGCGACCCAGGGCGGCGACAGTTTCCGGATCGCCAGAATAGGCGCGGTCGCCGATCACGTCATGGGCGCCGGCAAACCGCAGGTCGAGAACAGGTGCGCAGACCGTGTCGATGCCCAAATCGGCAAGTTCGTCCCCGATGAGCCGAGCGTTCATGCGCGCAGCCTCGATCGCCGCGACGCGATCGATGGCAGCCAATTCCCCGAAACGGGCGGCCGGCGGTGCTGCCCGCCAATGGGGCGGCCGCAAGCGCTGCACTCGCCCGCCCTCCTGGTCAATCAGGACCGGCGCATCCGCCCGGCCCACGGCCTGGCGCAATTCAGCGATCAAGGCGCGAACCTGATCCGGCGCCTCCACATTGCGCGCGAAGAGAATGAAGCCCAGAGGATCGAGACGGGCGAAGAATTGCCGTTCCTCCACCGAGAGCCGAGGCCCGGCGCAGCCCAGGATGACGGCGCGGGGCATCAAATCGGACGCAGATTCCGCTTCGGCGTGCGGCTCAAATCCGGAGCGACAGCTCCGCTCACGGCTTGATGAGGCACTGTTGCCCGCCTGATTTCAGTTTGTCGCAAGCGGCCTTGGCGGACGCCTTGTCGGCGAAGGGCCCCGCTTGCACGCGGTAGTAGATGCCCTGACTGCCCAGATCGGCCCGCACGATATGAACTGTCAGCGCGCTCAGAACGTCGTTGTGCTTGGCCAAGATTCGGGTCCAGGCCTTGTTCGCTTCGGCCTCGCTCTTCAGCGCCGCCAGCTGAATATGGAAGTTGTCGGCAACCGCCCCGGTCTGGGTCGTTGCCCCCGCCGTACCCGAGTTGTCGACCATGGTGGCTGCCGGCACACTAGTCGCCGACAGAGGCGTAGCCGGCGAGAGCGTAGGCACGCCTGACAGATCGACGTCGGGGGCCGTGGTCGCCCCAGCCGTCGAGGAGCCCGTGTCCGCCGTGGTCGTGGCTGTCTGTTGCGTGGTCGTTGTCTCGGCCGCGGTCCCTGTCGTCGTGCCGGTCGATGAGCCTGTGTCCGCCGTGCCAGTGTTCGCCGTGCCAGTGTTCGCCGTAGACATGGTTTGTTGCGTGGCCGTCGTCCCGTTGGTCGTGCCGCCCGTCGTCGTGGCCGGCGCGACCGGAACTGGCGGGAGGGTCGTCGTGGTTTCCGTCGCCGCCGGCGCGGGTGGCGTCTCGCTGGCGGCAGGCGCGGGGGCTGGCGGCGGCGGGGCCTGGGGCGTTTCAGGGGCCGGCAGTAGCACTTCCGTCTTCGGCTGGGTATTGGCGCCGGAAATCTGGTCGTAGACTGTCTTTTCCTGTCCGGACCGGGTCGCGGCACCCTGGTCGGCGGGCGGCACTTTGGGCGGTGTCTGATCGGCGGCGATCACCGGCACCGGGCCGTTCTTCGGCGCGTCGAGGATGGCGCGATAAGCCCACCAGACGATACCGGCAAAGACGACAATGGCCGTCAGCGACAGCGCGTAGGCAAGCCAGCGCGGCCGGCCGCGAGCCGCCTGTTCCTGATAGGCGATCGCGTCTTCCCCCAATGCCGAGCGGCCGGCAGGCGTCGGTGGGATTTCCGGGTCGGCCCCGGTCAACAGATCGGGCTCCTCGAGGTTGTCTGCCCTCGCGGCGACCGGCGGTACACGCTCGCCGAGAGGGGAGGAGAACTGCGGCTCGGTTCGCTCGATGCCCGTCGCCGGGTCCTGGCTGCGAACCTCGCCACGCAGGCGGCGCAGGGTCGCCGCGACCGCTTCCTGCAGATCGTCGGGGGTCCGATTATCCGTCGCCATCAGCGCATCTCCTCAACCGGTTCGACCCCGAAAATTCCGAGGCCGGAGGCGATCGTCAGCGCCATTGCCTTTATCAAGGCAAGGCGCGCTGCGGTCAGGGCCGGGTCATCGGCGATGAGGAAGCGCAAGCTCGCCTCCTCCTTGCCTCTGTTCCACAGCCCATGGAAGGCCGCCGCCAGGTCGTAGAGATAGAAGGCGATCCGATGCGGCTCGTGCGCTTCGGCCGCACTTTCCACGACTCGCGGCCAGCCTGCCATCAATTTGATCAAAGCAAGCTCGCCCGAGTCAGTCAAGCGATGGAGATCGGGCGTCACCGACTCCAGGCCCGGAAACTCGGCGGTGGCGTTGCGCAACACCGAGCGGGAACGCGCATGGGCGTATTGCACGTAGAAGACCGGATTGTCGCGCGATTGCTCGGTCACCTTGGCCAGGTCGAAATCCAGCGGCGCATCGTTCTTGCGCGTGAGCATGATGAAGCGCACCACGTCCTTGCCCACTTCCTCCACGACCTCGCGCAAGGTCACGAAGGTGCCGGCCCGCTTCGACATCTTCACCTGCTGACCGTCGCGCAGCAGACGGACGAGCTGGCAGATCTTGACGTCGAGCTCGCCTTCGCCACCGGTGATCGCCTTCACCGCGGCCTGCAGGCGTTTCACGTATCCGGCGTGATCGGCACCCCAGATATCGATCATCGTTGACGTTCCGCGGCGGAACTTGTCGAAATGATAGGCGATATCGGCGGCGAAATAGGTCCAGCTGCCGTCGGATTTGCGCAAGGGGCGATCGACGTCATCGCCGAATTCGGTGGCGCGGAACAGGGTCTGGGGCCGCGGCTCCCAATCCTCCGGCACATTGCCCTTCGGTGGCTCGAGGGTGCCGACATAGAGCAGGCCGCGCGCCTGCAAGGACTCGAGCGCCTGATCGACGCCACCGGAGTCTACCATGGCGCGCTCAGAGCTGAACACCTCCTGCACCACGCCAAGCACCTTAAGATCCTCGCGGATCCAACCCATGATCCGCTCGATGGCGAAACTGCGCACGGGTGCCAGCCACGCCTGCTCGGGGACATCGCGCCATCTGGCGCCGTCGCGAGCCGCCAGGGCTTGGCCGACCTCCTTCAAATATTCGCCGGGGTAGAAGCCTTCCGGGATTTTCTCGATCGTTTCGCCCAGGGCCTCCCGGTATCTGAGATGGGTGGAGCGAGCGAGCGTATCCACCTGGGCGCCGGCATCGTTGATGTAATATTCGCGCGTCACCTTGTAGCCGGTTTTGGCGAGCAGGGCTGCCAACGCATCGCCGACCACTGCGCCGCGGGCATGGGCGATGTGCAGCGGCCCGGTGGGATTGGCCGAGACATATTCCACATTGACCGCCTTGCCGGCGCCCATATTCGACGCGCCGTAGTCACGGCCGGCGGCGATGACATCGGCGATGCGCGCCTGCCAGAAACCGTCGGCGATCTTGAGGTTGATGAAGCCCGGCCCGGCAATTTCCACCCCAGTCACTTCGGCGAGATTGGCGAGGCGAACCGCCAGCTTGTCGGCAATCGCGCGCGGCGCCAGCCCGGCTGGCTTGGCCAGCACCATGGCGGCATTGGTCGCGATATCGCCGTGGCTCGCCTCGCGCGGGGGCTCGGCGGTGACGCGCGACGTATTGAGGCCGGCGGGCAGATCGCCGGCGGCGCTCAACGCCTCGATCTCGGCGACGATCCTTTGACGGAAAAAGGCGAAGGCGTTCATGACGAAAGTGGTTCCGTTCCAGTCAAGCGGCCGCGGGCTTCGAAGGCGTAACGATCGGTCATTCCCGCGATGTAATCGGCGACAAGGCGTGCGGTCTGGCGTGAGCCCGGCGTCCCCGCCTCGGCCTGCCATTCCGGCGGCAATCGCTCGGGCGCCGCGAGATATGCATCGAACAGGTCACGCACCACATGCGAAGCCTCGGTCGTCGCGCGATAGACCTTCTCGTGGCGATACATTCTTTCGAACAGGAATCGTTTCAGCGCCCTGTCGTTCTCGCGCATCGCCGGCGAGAAGGCGACGACCGCCCGATCCAACCGGCGAATGTCCTCGACCGTGCTCGGCTTGGCATCGGCCAGGCGACGGCGCGTCTCCTCTATCAGGTCGCTTACCATGCGGTCAATCAGCCGGCGCACCGATTCGTGAATGAGGCGCGAGGTCTCCAGTCCGGGATAGTGCTCGGCGACCTCGGCGAAGACCGGACCCACCAGCGGCACATCGGCCAGGTCGGAAACCGGAAAGAGCCCGGCCCGGAGGCCATCGTCGATGTCATGGTTGTTATAGGCGATGTCGTCGGCCAGGGCGGCAACCTGGGCCTCGACACCCGGCCAGCCGCCGAGTTCGAGATCGCGCGCTGCTTGCGAATACTGGGCGATGGTCGCAGGCACACCGCGGGCCCTGATCTTGGCCGACGCACCGGGGCCTGTCAGCGGCCCGTTATGCTTGGCAATTCCTTCCAGGCATTCCCAGGTCAGGTTCAGGCCGTCGAATTCGGCGTAGCGACGTTCCAGATTGACCAGGATGCGAAAGGTCTGCTCGTTATGATCGAAGCCACCGAACGGCGCCATGGCCAAATCCAGGGCCTCCTCCCCCGCATGGCCGAAGGGGGGATGGCCGAGATCGTGGGCCAGTGCCACCGCCTCCGCCAGATCCTCGTCCAGGGCCAGGATTCGGGCGATGGAGCGGGCGATTTGAGCAACCTCGATGCTATGGGTGAGGCGTGTGCGGTAATGGTCCCCCTCGTGATAGACGAAAACCTGGGTCTTATGCTTCAGCCGGCGAAAGGCGGTCGAATGAAGGATCCGGTCGCGATCGCGCTGAAAAGCCGAGCGCATCGGGCTCTCCGGCTCGGGCTTGAGGCGGCCGCGGCTCTGCTCCGGGCGGCTGGCATAGGGGGCAAGGGCCGACATCGGCGGGACAGTATCGGCTGGCCTGGGGTTTGACAAACCGGGCTTCGTCCTTACATTTAGGTGCTGACGGCTTGGCTTACAGCCCAGCCCATGGCGATGGAAGCGGCAAGGCAATGAACGAGATCAGCCCGATCAAGCAGGTGAGCCTCACGGAAGCGGCGGCGCGGCGCATCGCCCAGCTCGCCTCTACCGAGGGCAACCCCAACCTCATGTTGCGGCTGGCGGTTTCCGGCGGTGGCTGCTCGGGCTTCCAATACGGCTTCTCCTTCGACGATACCCGGCATGAGGACGATGCGGAGTTTCAACGCGATGGGGTCAAGCTGCTGATCGATGCGACCTCGCTCGAACTGCTGGCGGGGGCGGAGATCGACTTCGTCGAGGATCTCGTCGGCGCCTCGTTCCAGGTTCGCAATCCCAACGCGACCTCGTCCTGCGGCTGCGGCACCTCGTTCGCCGTCTGATTGGCGTAGCGAGCGGTGATTCGCGTCGCGGCCTGGAACGTCAATTCCGTCCGCAGCCGGATCGGTCATCTGACATCCTGGCTTAGGGCCGGCAAACCGGATCTCGTCCTGTTGCAGGAGTTGAAAAGCCTGAGCGATGGCTTCCCACGCGTGGAAGTCGAGGACCTCGGCTACAACCTCGCCATCGTCGGCCAGAAGACATACAACGGCGTCGCCATCCTCTCGCGCCATCCCATGACCGTGGAGGCGGAGCGCCTGCCTGGGGATGACAAGGACGAGCATGCCCGCTATGTCGAAGCAGTGGTCGAAGCTGACGGCAAGGTGCTGCGCGTGGCCAGCATCTATCTGCCCAACGGCAATCCCGTCGACAGCGACAAATACCCCTATAAGTTAACTTGGCTCGACCGTCTGCATGATCATGCGCGCAGGCTGCTGGCCTACGAAGAAGTGCTGGTCCTGGGCGGCGACTATAATGTGGCGCCTACCGACGACGATGTGTACGACCCCGTCGGCTGGCAGGACGATGCGCTCTGCCGGCCGGAGACCCGGGCGCGATTCCGCCGCCTGCTTAATCTGGGTTTGGTGGACGCCTATCGGGCGCTCCATTCGGAGCCCCACCGCTATACCTTCTGGGATTATCAGGCCGGACGCTGGCAAAAGGACGAAGGCCTGCGCATCGACCATCTGCTGCTGTCGCCCCAAGCCGCCGACCGATTGGCGGCCGCCGACATCGACCGCGATCCCCGCAAACTGGAAAAGCCCTCGGACCACACGCCCGTCTGGTGCGATCTAGATCTGTGATGCGTCTCCGCGAGCACTCCCGCTCTCAGCCATCCCCTTCCTAATTCTCCCGCCCCCAATAAAGGTGGCGGTGGAGCGTCGCGGTGTACGAGGCCCAAATCTCATCCCTGGAAGCCTGGCCCCTTCGGCATGAGGCGCATGCCACTTCGGAGATGGCGGTAGGGCAAGAGTCGGTGATCGGCGAGGTTCGGGCCGGGCGCGGCCACGATCAGGATCTCCTCAGCGATGGGCTGGAAATCGCCCCGGAAATGGACCGAGCTTTTGAGGGCCAGGATCTTCTGCGCGCGGGGCTCAACGCCCAGGTGGCGGAAGATGGACTGGTCGGCCGCCTGCTGTTTCCGGCTCGACACAACGATCCGCAAGTCTTTGATTTTCAACAATACCATGGGACCCAGATTCATATGATTGCCAGCATAGACAGGCCCCGTCGCAGCGAAACGCCCATCGCCCAGACGCTCAACCGTGAAACGCCCCGCCATGGGCTGGCGATCTGAAATGCGCGATCCCTCGCCGATGGCAATTTCGAGTTCCGCCCCCTCGCCCGCCTCATGGGCGGCAGCTGCGGCACGAGGATCGTAAAGGATCCCGGCGACCGCGCCCTGCGCATCGTGGCGCAGCAGGGCCTCCATCAACCCGACCGTATCCGAATTGCCACCCGCTCCCGGATTGTCTTGGGTATCGGCCAGCACTACCGGCCGGTTGGCCCTGACGGTGATCCTCTGCGCGCGTAGCACGGCTTCGTCGGGTTCGTAGATCGTGCCGGCGAAGTCCCCCTCGGCCTCCAGCACTGCCGCACTCAACCGATCGGCCGCGCGGTCGGCGGCGATTTGGGATTCTGCATATGCAAAGACGGCGGGCCCGCACTTGCGAATGTCGGCCGGCGGAAATCCCGGCGTGAAGGATAGGCTCGCCACATCGCCGCTTTCGATTGCCGCCCGTTCGCGAAACAACCGCGCCGCCGGATCGGCGAGCGTGCATTGCCAGCTGAGCGGAATCAGAAATGGCAGCTGGCGCAGGGACTTGGCAAGACGGCCCTTGGCCATGATCCGATCGAGCAGATCCGCGCAGTGCCGACCGGTCTCCGCCATGTCGACATGGGGATATGTGCGATAGCCGATCATCGCAGTCGCCAACTCCACCATCGCCGGCGAGATATTGGCGTGAAAATCCAGAGAGGCGACGACGGGCAGGTCTGGCCCGACGACGCGGCGAATGCGGGCCAGCAATTCCCCTTCGCCGTCTTCCAGATGCTCGGCCACCATCGCGCCATGAAGATCGAGCAAGAGCGCATCGATGGCCCCCGCCCCGGACAGCCGCTCAACCAACTCGCTGGATATCCGCTCAAATGCATCTTTGGTGACCCGACCGGAGGGTGTGGCGGAGCACCAGAGTAGCGGTCGCAGGTCATGGCGGGCACGCTTCGCCGCCTCTATGAATCCGGCAATCGGAATATTGACCCCGGCGACGGCATCGAAAATCCGGTCGCCGCGCGACAAGCCGGGCCAGCCGCTTTCCTCGACGAAATCGTCATAAGTGGCCGGCGTCGGCGAAAAGGTATTGGTCTCGTGCTGGAATCCGGCGATGGCGATGCGGGCCAAGATGATCTGTTCCTTAGAGTTCGATCAGGCGGTCAGGCACGTGATTGGCTTGGCTGGGCGCGGCCGGGAAATGCCGCCCGAGCACGGCCCCAAGATCACGAATCGCCGTCTCCAATGCTGCAGCTACCTTGCCAGCACGTGCCGTGGCGGTGAAGGCGTCGACGATGCGTTGCCACTCGGCGGTCCCCACCAGGGAATCGATGCCATGATCGGCGACGATCTCGACCTGACGCTCGGCCAGCGCCACCAGCAACAGCACACCGTTATGGGTGGGCAGCGCGCCTAATCCACGTTCGAAAAACAGGAGGCGGGCGAGGCGCCGCACCAGCATCGCCCGCTTGCCACGCGGCGCAAGCCAGGCCGATAGCGGTGTTAGTTCGAACAGGGCATAGGCGATGGCAAAGGCCGCGCATTGCAGGCCGAGAGCGATCACTACCGATATCCAGGGATCCCAAAATGTCGCGGCCAAGGCGACCGCAAGGGCGGACACAAGACCGGCGCTGAGGCTGACCGCGTGATGGCGTTCGGCGCGGCGCACGATCGCGGCCGCGAACTCAGCGCTGGTGGCCTGCTCGGCTTCGCGGATCGCCGCTTCGATGGCGCGGCGACCTTCGTCGGAGATCGATTGCATGGATTTCACCATCCGCCGGACGCGCCCCCGCCACCGAAGGAACCCCCGCCGCCCGAGAAGCCGCCGCCGCCCGAAAAGCCACTACTACTCGAGAATCCGCCGCGGCCGAAGCCCCCGCCCATATAGGGATACACCGAACCCCAGCGTCCTCCGCCTCGACGGCGTCTGTTTATCATGATGATAACGGCAATGAAGATGATGAAGGGGAGGAAACCCTTTAGGAACGGAGTCACGCTTGAGTTGTTGGGCGATGTTTGCGCCGGGGCCGTCACGCCTTCGACCTTGCCGCCCAATCCCACGATGATCGCATCGACGCCGGCCCCTATGCCGCCCGGGATATCGCCACTGCGAAACCTTGGGACGATGATGTTGTTGACGATCCCATTGGCGGTGGCATCGGGCATTTCGCCCTCGAGGCCGTAGCCGACCTCGATCCGCAATTTATGATCTTTCGGTGCCACGATCAGGAGGACGCCGTTGTTCTTGCCCTTCTGGCCGATCCCCCAACCGCGGCCGAGCGCCAGGCCCCAATCCTCGATGGTATCGCCGCCCAGATCGGGCAAGGTCACGACCACAAGCTGGATGCCCGAGGATGTCTCGAAGCTCGCCAACTCGCCCTCGATCTGGTTGCGGGTCCAGTCGTCCAGGACGTGGGCCGCATCGACGAGGCGGCCGGTGAGCGGCGGTATCGCCGGATCGGCAACGGCAGGCAGCGGCGCGACAAGCGCCAGCAACGCAATTGCCATCGCAAAGCGCATTGCAGTCGTCTCTCTACGGTGTGTTGAAGTTGACCGCGGGGACGGCGGCCGCCCTGTCGTCGATGGTGAACTGCGCCATCTCCTTGGCATCGGGATAGAGCAGCCAGGCCCACCAGCGGCCGGGGAATGTCCTGAGCTCGGTATTGTAGAGTCGAACGGCGTCGATATAGTCGCGCCGCGCCACTGCGATGCGGTTCTCCGTGCCTTCGAGTTGGGCCTGAAGCGTCTGGTAGTTGGCGTTGGCCTTCAGCTCTGGATATTGCTCCGACACCACCAGCAGGCGCGAGAGTGCGGAGGTGAGCCCGGCCTGGTTCTGCTCGAAGGCTTGCATTGCCTGGGGATTGGTCAGCACATCGGCAGGCAGCTGCATCTGGCCGACCTTAGCACGGGCCTCGACCACCGCCTGCAGAGTCTTGCTCTCGAAATTGGCTGCGCCCTTCACCGTGGCGACCAGATTGGGAATCAGATCGGTGCGACGCTGATACTGGTTCAGTACCTGGGCCCAGGCCGCCCTGGCCTGTTCTTCGTATGTGGGAATCGAATTGACTCCGCAACTCGCGATCAACGGCAATGTCAGCGACAGAAGGACCAGCCCCGCAATCGCGCGGGCCATCCGCGGCAAATGCAGGGACCTAAATATCCGCATAGACATGGGTCTCTGCCTTCCCGCCCGGATGGGTAACGGCACCCTTGTCCGCGTCGCCCACGGTCTGGGCATAGCGCCAGATGGAACCGGATTGATAATCATGGCGCCGTGGCTTCCAGGCCTCGCGCCGCGCCGCCATATCGCTGTCGCTGACATCGACGTTGAGAATGCCCTTTTGCGCATCGATGTGGACGATATCGCCGTCCTTGATCAGGCCGATAGGCCCGCCCACCGCCGCCTCGGGTCCGACATGGCCGACGCAGAATCCGCGCGTGGCGCCCGAGAAACGCCCATCGGTGATGAGCGCGACCTTGTCGCCCAGGCCTTGGCCATAGATCGCCGATGTGGTCGCCAGCATTTCGCGCATCCCCGGCCCGCCCCGCGGACCTTCGTAACGGATCACCAGAACTTCGCCTGGCTTGTATTTGCCTTCGCGCACGGCGAGGAAGGCATCTTCCTCGCAATCGAAGCAATGCGCCGGACCGCTGAAACTCAGATTCTTCATCCCGGCGATTTTCACGATGGCGCCCTGAGGCGCCAGATTGCCTTTGAGGCCAACGACGCCCCCGGTAGTCGAGAGGGGATTGTCAGTCGGCCGCACCACATCCTGGCTGGTGGGAAAGGCGATGTTCTTCAGATTCTCCGCCATGGTCTTGCCGGTGGCGGTTAGGCAGTCGCCGTGCAGGAAGCCCCCTTCCAACAGTGCCTTCAGCAAGACGGGCACGCCGCCCACGTCGTAGAGATCCTTGGCCACATAGCGCCCGCCGGGTTTCATGTCCGCGATATAGGGCGTGCGGCGGAATATCTCGCAGACGTCGCCAAGATCGAATTCGATTCCTGCCTCGTGCGCGATCGCAGGCAGATGCAGACCGGCATTGGTCGAGCCGCCCGAGGCGGCGACCACCATGGCTGCGTTTTCCAGCGACTTGCGCGTGACGATGTCGCGGGGGCGAATCTTGCGGCGGAGCAATTCCATCACCGCCTGGCCCGAGGCTTCGGCATAGGCGTCGCGGCTCTCATAAGGCGCCGGCGCCCCCGCCGAGCCGGGCAGGGCCAGGCCGATCGCTTCGGACACGCAGGCCATGGTGTTGGCAGTGAACTGGCCACCGCAGGAACCGGCCGAAGGACAGGCAACGCATTCCAACTCATGGAGATCGGCATCGCTCATCTTGCCGCTGGAATGAGCGCCGACGGCTTCGAACACGTCCTGGACCGTGACGTCGCGCCCGCGGAAGCGGCCCGGCAGAATGGAGCCGCCGTACATGAACACCGACGGCACGTTGAGCCGCACCATCGCCATCATCAGTCCCGGCAAGGACTTGTCGCAGCCCGCCAGCCCGACCAGCGCGTCGTAGCAATGACCGCGCACCGTCAGCTCGGTGCTGTCGGCGATGACCTCGCGGCTGACGAGCGACGACTTCATGCCGGCATGACCCATGGCGATGCCGTCGGTCACGGTGATGGTGGTGAACTCCCGCGGCGTGCCGCCGGCGGCCTTGACGCCTCGCTTCACCACCTGGGCTTGGCGGCTGAGCGAAATATTGCAGGGAGCAGCCTCGTTCCAGGTGGTGACCACGCCGACGAAGGGCTGGGCGATCTCCTGCTCCGTCATGCCCATGGCGTGATAGTACGATCGATGCGGCGCGCTGGCCGGGCCGATAGAGACGTGGCGGCTCGGCAGCTTGGATTTGTCGGTCTGGTTCATGGCTTGGTTTCTTCCCTGATCTGGCGCTTGGGCAACGGCAAAATAGCCGGGCCTATCCATGCCTTCCAATGCTTAATCCGCCAAGGCCCATGCCGGCTTGCTGTTAGGGTAAGTAGCCTTTAGCCGTTCAGCCAGTCGTAAACGGTTGGGTTGTCCGCGCAGGACCCCAAACCGCATTCCAACAAGGTGGAGGCGAGATTGCCGGCCACCAGCAGGGCGAAGAGCCAGAAGCTGGCCGCGGCTAGTCGATCGACCGGCTTCGAGGCGCGCTCCGGCGACGGGTTGACGCCCTCCAGCAACAGGAGCAGGCCCGCATAGAGCATGCTGCCGGTGAAGGCCGCAAGTGCCCAGCTATAGAAATGCAGCCCCAGCATCGTCGTGCCATAACCCGGATCGCCAGGTCGGATATGCAGCAGAACCTGGCGCAGCGATATGCCGGCCCCAATGACGGCGCCGATTAGCATCAGGCCGTAATGGGCGGGCGACGAGCCGAACCGGATGTTACCGGATGTTAAAGAGGAACCCCAGCCCCAGCGCGACAAAGGCCCCGCGCTGCAACAGGCAGAGCGGACAAGGTAGTTCACCCAGCACGAGTTGATAGATGAAGGCGACGAGGAGAACTCCGGAGATCCCCAGCAAGCCCAAAACGTTCAGCGATCGGATCGGCATCCCCCACAGTCCTCCCGGCGGCCTAGAATGAGAGGCCCAGAAAATCGCGGGCGTGGTGTTTGAGCCAGGCCAGCAGCACGAGTGCCAGGACGAACCAGACCCAGATGCTGGCGCGCCGGCGCCCGCCCATGTCGAGAGCGGTCGCGATCAAGCCAAGCAGGAAAGGCAGCGCCATGACCATGGTCTATGGAAAACACGGAATGGATGCGCCGGCAAGCCACCGCGTCTAGGCCTTTACCCCCAAGCGGCCATGGCCGAGTCTCTGGGCGCCATTTTCCGGAGAGATCATGTAAACCCTCGATACGACCCAAGCCGGGCATTCGGATCATCGGCAAGAACAGCATGGCGGTCGGGGCGACCGGACGAGCGCCGACGATATCGTTTACTGCCGCCGGGCGCCGCTCTCAGGATATCGCCGAAGCGCTGAACAAGGAGCGTATCGGCATCGGCTATGGCGACTTCTTTGCCCGGCGCTGCATCGAGGCGCTGGGCCTGACGCCAGAGGATGGCGTCGTGCGCGTCGGCATCGCCCATTACAACGATGACGGCGACAACGACCGCCTGTTGGCGGCACTCGACCGGTTGCTCAGCGCGAGGCAATCCTCATGCGCCCGCAGTTGCGGGAGATCGGGCGCACTGGTTCTTGCAGCAGGAAGATCTCCGGCCTCGCCACCATATCGGTGATGTAAAAGTCGAAGCTGACGGATTGGCCGGGCTTGACCTGTCCATCGGCAAAGTCGATCGCATCGAATGGCTCATCAATGACCCTGGCGTGATGGAATCCGCTCGACACCACCGGGGGCAGGCGGGTGTAACCCTGCGCGAAGGAAAGACCGTCGCCGTAAGGGCTGGGCTCGGTCGGCGTGGTGCGCAGTTCCATGCGGTACTGGCTCCAACTCCCGCCTGTATGATTGATCGCGATCTTGGCGATGGCGAATCCGATGATGTGCTGGCTGCCGATGCGATTGCCGAAGCCGACATTCATGCCGCGAATGACCAGAATGGGCGTGTCGCCCGTAACATCTTCCACCACGACGAAGGGATCTTCCAAGGTGCCGGTCCCCGTCACCTTGAGGATGGTGAAATCGCCGTGCTCATCGCTGAAGGTAATGCCTTCGACCGTGATGGACGCCGCGAGCGCCGATCGTGCTGCCAGCGAGGCGGCCAGAAGCCATACGAGAGCCACGCGTTTCATGCGATGATCGTTCTCAATTGAGATTCTTCAATCGCTCGACGGCAACCAGCAGTTTATCCCGCTTCGAAATTTCTTCTGCCAGGCGCTCACGTAATCCCCCGACCACTTCCGCCGGCGCCTTAGCGACGAAGTCGGCATTGGCCAATTTTTTCTCCGACTTGATCGCTTCGGCCTCGCAGCGATCAATTTCCTTTTTGATTCGGACACGCTCGCGCTCGACGTCCAGATGGCCGGCGAGCGACAACATGACGGTGGCGTCACCTACCACCAGCTGTACTGTGCCACGCGGAGAGTCCGAGGCAGCGCGAATCATGACCCGCGCAAGATGCTGGATCAGCGCACGGTAACGATCGAGCCGCGGGCCTGCGTCGCGGATCCACGTGTCGAGCTCGGCCCCGGGCGAGACATTCAGTTCCGCGCGCAGGGCGCGGATTTCGGAGACCAGACGGATGACCCAGTCAAGGTCCGCCGTGGCCTCGCCGTCGATGAGATTGGCTGAATAACTCGGCCACGGCGCCACGATGAGCGGCCTCTCGCCGCCGAGCGCCTGTTGCCACAGCTCCTCGGTGATGAAGGGCATGAAGGGATGCAACAGATGCAGTAATTGCCCCAGCGCCCAGGCGACCGCCGCCCGCGTCTCGGCCTTTGCCACCGCGTCGCTGCCGGCGAAAATCGGTTTGGCGAATTCCAGATACCAGTCGCAGAACTCGCCCCAGACGCCGTGATAGAGTGCGTGGGCGGCTTCATTGAATTTATATTCGGCCAACGCCTGATCGACGCGTTCCGCGAGAGCGACGATCCGCCCGACGGCCCAGCGATTTACTTCCTGCCGGCAGGATGCCGGATCGAAGGATGCCTCGAGCCGGCATTCGTTGACTTGACAGAATCGCGCGGCGTTCCACAGTTTGGTCGCGAAATTGCGATAACCCTCGACTCGGCTCTCGGCCATCTTCACGTCGCGCCCCGGCGCGGCAAATGCAGCAAGCGTGAAGCGCAAGGCGTCGCAACCGTATTTGCCGATGAGGTCGAGGGGATCGACGATGTTCCCCTTGGCCTTCGACATTTTCTGGCCGTGCTCGTCGCGCACGAGAGCGTGGATATAGACGGTGTGGAACGGCACTTCGCCCATGAAATGCTGCCCCATCATCATCATGCGGGCGACCCAGAAGAAGATGATGTCGAAGCCGGTCACCAGCACGTCGCCGGGGTAATAGCGGGCCAGCTCCGGCGTCTTCTCCGGCCATCCCAATGTGGAGAACGGCCATAGAGCGGAAGAGAACCAAGTATCCAGCACGTCCTCGTCGCGCTCGAGGGCGACGGCCCGGCCATAATGCTTGGCGGCGGTCGCATGCGCCTCCTCATCCGTCATGGCGACGAAGATTTCCTTGTCCGGCCCATACCAGGCCGGCACCTGATGACCCCACCAGAGCTGGCGCGAGATGCACCAGGGCTGGATGTTGCGCATCCATTGGAAATACGTGGCCGTCCATTGTTCCGGCACGAAGACGGTGCGCCCCTGCTCCACCGCGGCGATGGAGGGTTCAGCCAGCTTGGCGGCGTTCACATACCACTGGTCGGCCAACCAGGGCTCGATCACCACCCCCGATCGATCGCCGTGGGGAATGGTCAACAGATGCGGCTCGATCTTTTCGATCAGGCCGGCGGCCTCCAGATCCTCGATTACCTTCCTGCGCGCCGCTTCGCGGGAGAGGCCGCGATAGGCGGTCGGCACATTGGCGGTCAGGCGCGCGTCGGCATCGAAGACATTGATCATCGGCAGGTTGTGGCGCTTGCCCACCTCGAAATCGTTGAAGTCATGGGCCGGCGTGATCTTGACCGCGCCGCTGCCGGCGGCGGGATCGGCGAGCTCGTCGGCGATCACCGGAATCAGGCGATCCACCAGCGGCAGGCGAATCTCTCTGCCGATCAGGGCGCGATACCGCTCATCATCCGGATGAACGGCGACGGCGGTATCGCCCAGCATGGTTTCCGGCCGGGTGGTGGCGACCACGATGAAACGCCCCGGCTCGCCCTCCACCGGATATCGGAGATGCCAGAGGTGGCCCTTGATCTCGCGCTGATCGACCTCGAGATCCGAAATGGCCGTGTGCAGCTTCGGGTCCCAATTCACCAACCGCTTGTCGCGATATATCAGTCCTTGGCGATGCAGATCGACGAAGACCTTGCGCACGGCATGGCTCAGCCCCTCATCCATGGTGAAGCGCTCGCGCGCCCAATCGGCCGATGCGCCAAGCCGGCGAAGCTGGCTGATGATGGTGCCGCCGGATTCGCGCTTCCATTCCCAGACCTTTTCCAGGAAGGCCGCGCGGTCGATGGTGGTGGAATTGGCGCCGGCGCCGGGGCGCGACAGCACGATCCCCTGCTCGGCAAGCTGTCGTTCCACCACCATCTGGGTGGCGATACCGGCATGGTCGGTGCCGGGCTGCCACAGCACATCGCGACCGCGCATGCGCTCGTAGCGGACGAGAATATCCTGCAAGGTGAAGGTCAGGGCATGGCCCATATGCAGGCGGCCCGTCACATTGGGCGGCGGCATCATGATGGTGAAGGGCTGGGCCGGCGACGACGGATCGCTGGCGAAATATCCGCCCTGCTCCCAGCGCGCATAATGCTTGGCCTCGACCTCGGCCGAGTTGAATGTTTTTTCGAGCATGGTGGCTTGTTTAAGGGCCGGCAACCGGGCTGGCAAGGGCGGGCGCCGTCATAAGTTCATTCGGTTCGCTGACGGATCCGCTCGATTTCCTGTTGAACCAAGCGTTCGACAATGTCTTTCAAGTTGGCGTTCAGCCATTCCTGGACTTTCGGTTCAAGCGACTGGCGAACGAGTTCTTCCAGCGTCGGGCCGCCATCGCGCGCCGGGCTGCGGGCCAGTTGAGTGAGCACGGCGTTGGATTTGATCAAGGTTTCGGCGGAAACCGGTCCGTTCGACGACGCCATGGGCGCTTGGGACGGTATGGACATCTGGGCTGGGGCCGGCGTCGGAGCCACGCCGATTTCAGGTGAGCGCGGCGGCAAGGCGTCGGTTAGAAGGAGGACGTCGAGCGGCCGAGAATTCGAACGTTCGACAGAAGCAACCGCCGCTTCAGGCGCCGCGTCGCCCATCGGCCGGTCGACTGCCACGACCGTGCCATCCTCCGCCAGCATCTGCGTCAGAACCAACGCCTCGCAATCGGCTGGCGGCTGATCGCCGAGGATGCCGCGGACCGAGGTCGGTTCGGGTGGCATCTCAGGCCGGACGGGCTGCGGCACCGGCGGTGGCGACGGCTCGGAAGCGGCAAGTGGCCGCGAGGCAGTCGGTGATGTGGCTGGTGACATCTGGGCCGGGGGCATTGGGGCAACCGGCGGCCGTGTCGCCGCTGGAAGCGTCACAGGTTGTGGCGCGGGGAGCGACCCGTCCTCCGAGATGATGCGACGGATGGAGGCGAGGATCTCCTCCATCGACGCCTCCGGCGTACCGCGTGACTCGCTCATGCCTTCCTGATCCCCTGTTAGGACCTTCGCCATCCTGACTCAATCCCGATCCCCTTGGCCCGATCCCCTTGTGAGAATAGCATAATTGGAGACCCGGCCAACAAACTGCCACTATGCGCCGGCGCGGCCGCCGGGTCGACATCGCCCGGATCGGGCAGCGGCAATCTAAAAGACGAAACCGCGCTTGCCTTCGAACCCCGGCAGAGGGTACACCGCCGCATCGAAGATGGCCCGGTGGGACAGGATATTGGCGCGCTTGGTATGAAGAATTGCCCGCCCGATCCCATTGGCGACGACCACGGCGACCAGCCTTCCCCCATCGGCCAGTTGATCGAACAAGGCCTGCGGGATGACCTCCGCCGCGCCGTCCAGCAGGATGAGGTTATAGGGCGCGCCGCGCGGCCAACCCTGGTTCAGCGGTCCCTCGGCTTGGGTCGCGCCGATCACGGCCAGCCTGGCGAACTGCTCGCGCCCCTTGGCGGCTAGCGCCGGATCGCTTTCCAGCGCCACGACGGATCTCACCAGCGGCGCCATGACCGCCGCGCCATAGCCCGTGGCCGAGCCGACCAGCAGCGCATTATCGCTGGGCGAGGCCTCGGCCTCCTGCACCAGACGGGCAAAAATCATGGGCTCCATGAGATAGCGCCCCGCTGCCAGTGGAATGTCTTCATCGACATAGGCGGCATGGGCACGCTCGGCCGGCACGAAGCGCTCGCGCGGCACCACAGCCAAGGCTGCCAGCAAGGCGGCATGGGTCACTTTATTCGTGCGGATCTGGCTTTCCACCATATTCCGGCGCGCGGTTTCGTAGTCCATCGCGTCCTCCTTTAGGCGCGGCATCATAATGTCCCGCCCCGGCCTATGCCATAGGCGCGGAAGTTTATGACGAACGGACCACCAATGCCCCGCAACCGCTCCATCATCTCGTTGGCGAAAACGAAGCGAAAGAATTGCGCGCCGGTAGTAAGAACTGTCTGTTTCATGGTTCTCGGTCCCATTTTGCGCAGCCGGAGCATAGGTGGTTTTCCCGGCGCAGTTTGCTAGATATTCTCTCGCAGGCCTATCTAGGGCTGGCCACATCAATTGACTCGACCGCCAGCTTTGGGCGAGCTTGCATGACCGACGCCCACCAGGAGAACGACCTTGCGCAAGCGCTTTCGCGGCACAGCCAGCTACATAACCTCGCGCGATCTGGAGGTCGCGGTCGACGCCGCCGTCACGCTGGAGCGCCCGCTGTTGGTCAAGGGCGAGCCGGGGACCGGCAAGACGATGCTGGCCTTCGAGATCGCCGGCGCGCTGGGCCTGCCCCTGATCCAATGGCATATCAAATCGACGACAAAGGCCCAGCAGGGCCTCTACGAATACGATGCCGTGTCGCGGCTGCGCGACGGGCAGTTGGGCGACCCTCGGGTGCACGACATCGCCAACTACATCGTGCAAGGCAAGTTATGGGACGCCTTCCAGGCGTCGGAGCCCGTGGTCCTGCTGATCGACGAGATTGACAAGGCCGATATCGAATTTCCCAACGATCTGCTGCTCGAACTCGACCGCATGGAGTTCTTCGTCTACGAGACGCGCCAAACGGTGAAGGCGAAGCACCGGCCTGTGGTGATCATCACCTCGAACAACGAGAAAGAACTGCCCGACGCTTTTCTCCGCCGTTGCTTCTTTCACTACATCCGTTTTCCCGGGCCTGAGATGATGGAGCGTATCGTAGCCTCCCACCTGCCCAATCTGCGCAAGGAGCTGACGCGCGAAGCGCTGACACTCTTTTACGAAATCCGCGACGTGCCGGGATTGAAAAAGAAGCCGGCCACCTCCGAACTGATCGACTGGCTGAAGCTGCTGATGGCCGACGAAATACCCGTGGATGCGCTGCGTTCCAAGGACCCCAAGGTGGTGATCCCGCCGCTGCATGGCGCGCTGCTGAAGAATGAGCAGGATGTGCATTTGTTCGAGCGGATCGCCTTCCTGCATCGCCGCATCCAGGGCTGATGTTCGCCGGATTCATTGCACAGCTGCGTGCTGCCGGCGTGCCCACGTCGCTGACCGAGTATCTGACCATGCTGCGCGCCCTCAAGGCGGGTAGTGCGGCCTATGACGTCGAGGATTTCTATTTCCTGGCCCGTTCGGCCCTGGTCAAGGACGAGCGACACGTCGACCGCTTCGATCGCGTCTTCGCCCATTTCTTCCGCGGGCTCGAATCGCTCAGCCCCGATATCGTCGCCGACCTGCCCGAGGAATGGCTGAAGAAACTGGCCGAAAAACTGCTGACCCCGCAGGAGATGGCTCAGATCCAGGCTCTGGGCGGCTGGGACAAACTCATGGAGACGTTGCGCCAGCGCCTGGCCGAACAAAAGGGCCGCCACCAAGGGGGATCGAAATGGATCGGCACGGCAGGTACCTCGCCCTTCGGCGCCTATGGCTACAACCCCGAGGGTGCGCGCGTCGGCCAAGGGGATTCGCGCAGCCGTAGCGCCGTGAAGGTGTGGGACAAGCGAGAGTTCCGCGACCTCGACGGCGATGTCGAGCTGGGCACGAGAGGCATGAAATTGGCGCTGCGCCGCCTGCGTCGTTTCGCGCGCGAGGGCCAGCCCAACGAACTCGACATGTCCGGCACCATCCGGGCGACTGCGCATAATGCCGGCCTGCTCGATCTGAAGCTTCAGGCCGAGCGCCGCAACAAGGTGAAGGTCCTACTGCTGCTCGATATCGGGGGCTCCATGGACGACCATGTGGAAGCCTGCGAGCAGCTATTCTCTGCCGCGCGGGCCGAATTCCGCCATCTCGAGACCTTTCATTTCCACAATTGCCCCTATGAGCGCCTGTGGCGCAGCAATCGCCGGCGCGATCTCAACGAGACACCCACCTGGGAGGTGTTGCACCGCTACGGTCCCGACTGGATGCTGGTCTTCGTCGGCGATGCGACCATGAGCCCCTATGAGATCATTCAGGCCGGTGGCTCCATCGAGCATTGGAACGAGGAGAGCGGTCAGGTGTGGCTTCAGCGCCTGACCCGACATTTTGCCAAATCGGTCTGGCTCAATCCGCAAAGGGAGGGCCGCTGGGAACATACCCAATCGTTGCAAATCCTCCGGCGGCTGATGGAGGGGCGCATGTATCCCCTGACCCTGGACGGGCTCGACCAAGCCATGAAGGAGTTGGCACGATGACTGCGCTGCGCAAGCTGACCTTGTCCAATGGCGATGCCGTCCCGGTCCTGGGCCAGGGCACATGGAAAATGGGCGAGAGCCGTAGCAAGCGCAAAGACGAGGTGGCGGCGCTCAGTCTGGGCATCGATCTGGGCGTGACCCTGATCGATACCGCGGAGATGTACGCCGAGGGAGGCGCGGAGGAGATCGTCGCCGAGGCTATCAAGGGCCATCGGCGCGAGGTCTTCCTGGTCAGCAAGGTCTATCCCCACAATGCCAGCCGGGCCGGCGTGGTCGCCGCCTGCGAGCGCAGCCTGAAACGGCTGAAGACCGATCGGCTGGATCTCTACTTGCTGCACTGGCGCGGCGGCATCGCGCTCGCAGAGACGATCGCTGGTTTCGAAGATCTGGCGGCGGCGGGCAAGATTCGAAGTTTCGGCGTCAGCAATTTCGACATCGCCGACATGCGAGAGCTCTACAGCCTAAGGGGTGGACACACCGTCGCAACCAATCAGGTGCTCTACAATCTCAAGCACCGCGGCATCGAATTCGATCTGCTGCCTTGGGCCGCGAGCGAACACCTGCCTCTCATGGCATATTCCCCGCTAGAGATTGGACCGCTGATCCGCGCCGCCGGCGTTCGCCGCGTGGCCGAACGCCATGAGGCGAGCCCGGCGCAGATTGCACTTGCCTGGGTGCTGCGCCTGCCGCAGATCCTGACCATCCCCAAGGCCAGCAAGATTGAACATGTGCGCGAGAATCGCGCGGCTGCCGACATAGGGCTCACAGCCGAAGACCTAGCAGACCTCGATACCGCGTCGCCCCCGCCGCGCCAGGCGGCACCGCTCGAAATGAACTGAATTCGCCATTCCGATCTTAAGAATCCGCCATGGCTGGGCGTGCCGGTACCCGGCGCGATGGAGAGAGCGGGCTATTCCTTGCGGCCCAGCCAGCGATAGGCAAACCCGGCCAGCGCCGCGCCAAAGATCGGCGCCACCCAGAACAGCCAGAGTTGAGCCAGAGCCCAGCCCCCGACAAACAGGGCTGGCCCTGTCGATCGCGCCGGATTCACGGAGGTATTGGTGACGGGAATGCTGATCAGGTGGATCAGGGTCAGGGCAAGGCCGATGGCGATGGGCGCCAATCCCTTGGGCGCCCTCTCGTCGGTCGAGCCCAGGATGACCACCAGGAACATGAAAGTCATGACAACTTCGCTGACCAGACACGCCAGGAGCGAGTAGCGGCCCGGCGAGTGATCGGCATAGCCATTGGCGGCAAACCCGGCGCTTACGTCGAATCCCGCGTGGCCGCTGGCGATCACATAGAGCACGCTGGCGCCGGCGATGGCGCCAGAACCTGGGCGACGATATAGGGGAAAAGTTCGCCGGCCGGAAACCGCCCGCCTACGAGGCCGACCGAGATGGCGGGATTGAGATGGCAGCCGGAGATATGGCCGATGGCAAAGGCCATGGTCAACACGGTGAGGCCGAAGGCCAGGGCGACGCCGACGAAGCCGATACCCAGGCCCGGGAATGCCGCGGCCAGCACGGCGCTGCCGCAACCCCCGAGGACCAGCCAGAGAGTACCGATGAATTCAGCCGCCAGGCGCTTGCTCATGGGCATGGAGATCCCCTCTTTCTGTCCAATGCACTACAGCCTCATGATCTTAACAGATCCTGAAATCGCCGGGCGCCATGGCCAACTTCGCCGACGTCGTGACAACCAACCCCGTGACAAATCGCCGGCGAGGCACAATATTGGCGGCAGGGTGAACCGCCCGGAGGACCACGCACATGCTATCCAACCTGCTGTCGCGCAAACTGACCCTTCCCAAGGCCGAGGACGCCTTGCCGGGCGGCTCCCAGAAAATGCCGGTTCCGCCGAAGCACCATGTGAACGGCCATCCCCTTCAGGGACCCTTCCCCGCCGGCTTCGAGCAGGCCGTGTTCGGGCTCGGCTGTTTCTGGGGGGCCGAGCGCAAGTTCTGGCAGGCGCCGGGCGTTTACACCACCGCGGTCGGCTACGCCGGCGGGGTCACGCCCAACCCCACCTATGAGGAGACCTGCTCCGGTCGCACAGGCCATACCGAAGCAGTGTTGGTGGTCTTCGACCCCAAGGTAACCAGCTATGAGGCGCTCCTGAAGCTGTTCTGGGAAAGCCACGACCCGACCCAGGGCATGCGCCAGGGCAACGACACCGGCACACAGTATCGCTCGGCGATCTATACCTTCTCGCCGGGGCAACGCCGCGCGGCCGAAGCCTCGAAGGTCGTGTTTCAAAAGATGCTGACCGCCGCCGGCCACGGAACGCTCACCACAGAGATCGCCGACGCCGGCCCCTTCTATTACGCTGAGGACTACCACCAGCAATATCTCGCCAAGAACCCCGGCGGCTATTGCGGCCTGGGCGGCACGGGCGTTTCCTGCCCCATCGGCCCGGAGACGGCAGCGGAGTAGCTGACGGCTATTCCCATCCGGCCTCTCCCGCTTGCGGCAGAGGGTTGGGGTGAGGCTATTTTAGGCCGCCTAACCTCTGGATGATGCCGGCCTCCCGCGATAGAATTTGACCAATCGATCAGCTTCATTATGTGGGCCATGGCGGAACAATCGCCGCGGTCCCGAAGTGGGAGGTCAACAGCCATGTCACTTTTGATCCGCGGCGGCACCATCGTCACGGCCGACCGGACATTCCGGGGCGACGTTCATTGCGCCGAGGGCCAGATCAAGGCCATCGGCGAGAAACTCGACGTGCCGGCGGGCACCAAGATCGTCGACGCCGGCGGGCAATATGTGATGCCGGGCGGCATCGATCCCCACACGCACATGGAACTGCCCTTCATGGGCACGGTGGCGAGCGAGGATTTCTTCACCGGCACCTCCGCGGGCCTCGCCGGCGGCACCACCATGATCATCGATTTCGTCATCCCGAGCCCCAATACCTCGCTGCTCGGCGCCTACGACCAGTGGATGGAATGGGCGAAGAAATCCGTCGCCGATTATTCCTTCCACGTCGCCATCACCTGGTGGTCGGACAAGGTGCGCGAGGAGATGGGCGTGCTGGCGGCCAAGCATGGCGTCAACAGCTTCAAGCATTTCATGGCCTACAAAGGCGCCATCATGGTGACCGACGAGCAGATCCTGCAGAGCTTCCAGCGTTGCCAGGAGCTGGGGGCCCTCGCCACCGTGCATGCCGAAAACGGCGATCTCGTGTATTTCCTCCAGCAGGAATTGCTGAAGAAGGGCATCACGGGGCCCGAAGGCCATCCCATGTCACGACCGACCGCCGTGGAGGGCGAAGCGGCCAACCGCGTAATTCGCCTCGCCCAGGTCATCAATACGCCGGTCTATGTTGTGCACAATTCCTGCAAGGAATCCCTGGAGGCGATCACGCGGGCGCGCCATGAAGGCCAGCGCGTCTATGGCGAAGTGCTGGCGGGCCATCTTCTGATCGACGATTCCGTCTATCGTAATCCCGATTGGAAAACGGCGGCAGCCCATGTCATGAGCCCGCCCTTCCGTCCACGCGAGCATCAGGAGGCGTTGTGGCGCGGCCTGCAATCGGGCGATCTTCAGACCACCGCCACCGACCATTGCTGCTTCTGCGCCGATCAGAAGGGCATGGGCCGCGACGACTTCACCAAGATCCCCAACGGCACCGGCGGTGTGGAAGACCGCATGGCGGTACTCTGGACCCATGGCGTCAACACTGGCCGCCTCACCATGAACGAATTCGTCAAGGTGACATCGACCAATGCGGCCCAGATCTTCAACGTCTATCCGCGCAAGGGCGCCGTCAGCGTCGGCGCCGACGCCGATCTCGTGGTCTGGGACCCCAAGGCCAGCCGGACCATTTCCGCCAAGACCCATCATCAGAGGGTCGATTTCAATATCTTCGAGGGCATGAAAGTAACGGGCCTGCCCAGCCATACCATCAGCCAGGGCAAGCTCGTCTGGGCCGACGGCAAGCTGAACGTGGAACGCGGCGCTGGGCGGTACATTCCGCGGCCGACCTACGCTTCGGTCTTCGAGGCAATCAAGCGCCAGAACGAACAGCGGGCCCCGAAACCGGTGGTGAGGAAAGCGGCGGAGTAGAGACTCGCCGCCAGTGAGCGTAGCGTAATGAACGTCGGTCCAACCTGTCCACGCTTCCCCTTTTGGGCCGTGCGAGACCGCTGGACCGGAGAGATGGCGGATTAAGGACGTCGCCACAGGCTTGATTCAGCATTGCAATATCGTCACCATGACCCCGGCTCGCGCTCGCCGCGTTTGAGCGAGCTTCCTTCGCTCGGGGGTTGGGGAAAAGCC